>Ga0210400_10000068_pt1 | contig 144061 bp, 120 predicted proteins | sample IncBWH26MmetaG_FD_155456 | JGI IMG/M metagenome (GOLD analysis project Ga0210400, IMG submission 155456) | Forest soil microbial communities from Barre Woods Harvard Forest LTER site, Petersham, Massachusetts, United States - Inc-BW-H-26-M | ecosystem: Environmental > Terrestrial > Soil >... | reverse complement strand
CGGCCGATAATCCTGATTTGGGTTGCTCACGTTAATGTGACGCTCAGGAACGAGCTTCTTGATGGAAGCGATGAGCTTCGTTCGCTCCTTCAGAGTCTGCTGTGATGAGTTTGGCGTCGTGGACATTGGCCGTTTCCCTCAGTTCTTCGTGGTTGATTCGGTGATGCTGACAGGTTGGTCGCCTGCCCCTTCCAGTTTGAAACTCGCCCAATAGTACGGAACGGCCTGCGCGCCATAAGTCTTAAGCATGTCTCTTTTGGCCGCGGTTAAGGCATGCGCGACCGTGTCCTTCTCAGACAAATGGGCGTAGAAACGCTTCATCAAATAGAGCGCCGTCGTGTCTTCGATACTCCAGAGCGTGGAAACCACAGTCTTCGCGCCGGCGAGCTGGAACGCTAGAGAGAGATTCGCGATTCCTTCTTCGCCTTGTAATCTCCCGACTGCGGTATCACAAGCCGACAAAACAACGAGGTCGGCATTCGTGTGCAAATGCACGATGTCGCTTGCCTCCAAGATGCCGTCGTCGCCGGACGATGAGTCACTTTGAAGTATTAGGGCTGCCCGTTCAGGGTGTTTTTCGTTAGCTACGCCGTGCACAGCCAAATGAATGATTGAGTGTTGGTCTAAGCCCGCTTGTTCAAATGCAGATTTCGTGGCGCTCGTGCCGAGGAGGACAGTGTCACTGTCGCTGCGAAAAGCAGCTTGGGCTGCAAGAACCTCTTCTTTGGAAGCTGGCAAATTCACTAAGGGGCTGCTGATGTATCCACGGAGAGTCGCCAATTTGGTGAGCTCCGCATTTTGTTCGTAAGGGATTCCTCCAATTCCAAGAAGAGCGTGCTGCACGGCGTGGTGCTGAGCGGAATTGAGCAAATATAGAGAAGTCGCCGATGCGGCATACGTTATCGTGTGGGAAGAAACCAAGTAGCGCCCCGCGCCGTCAACGAGTGCATCGAAGGGGAGGAGATGTAACCGACCGTCCGGCACAATTGTGAGCCGCACTTTCTTAGTAACCTCCGGGATTTCTTTCAAGAGAGCCGCGTAGAGGTCCGCTCCCTGGGCCTTGGACGCCCCTTTCGTCTTTAGTATTTTCAGATAGGCGATGACTGAGCTTTCAATGCTCTCTCGATCCGCAAGCTGCACGATGCGCGCAAAGTCGCGACTAATGGCTAAACAATAGGAATGCGGTTGAGCCATGACGTACTCAAGCACAAGTTGGTTTGCGGCAACACTATCTCGTACGCGTTCCAGCGGAATGGTTTGCCAGGGTTGGGATTTCCAGGTGCCCGATGCGGGAGTGACCCATCGTGCTTCTTCGGCGAGAAAAATCTTGTCTCGAATCTGGCGAACTTGCTCAGCCGACTTTGCCTTTGCCAATTCCAGATTTAGGCGACTGATTTGCTTCTCGATTTCCAACTCCTCCTGGGATTCGGGTGGTTTTCCGCTCATCAGGAGTTCTGTCGTGACGCGACCCCGCGCGTGCTCAACAACTGAGAAGGCTTTGGCGGGGTCGTTCAAGTGGTCTGCAACCAAAGTAAAGTGGTCCACGTAAATTGAGCTCATGGCGTTGACCAGACCGATTTTGCCGGCTGCAGACCTGACGTTTCCGATCATCGCGTCCAGGACATCGGAGGCGCGGTCATAGGTTCGGCTTGCCTCACTGTACTTTCCTTGACTTGCTTGCAGCTGAGCGAGCGATTGCAGGCGCAAGGGAAGCAAATAGAGATCGCCGCTATTCTGCGTGGAATCGGCTGCTGCTACGGCAAGTGACTCCGCTTTCGGTAGATCGCCCTTCCTGCGATAAATGTCTGCCAAATAGAATTGGGCGTCGGCGAGTAAGCGTGGGAAGTGTCCTTTTTGGGCTAGGTCAATTGCCTCTTCGAAGTCGGCAATGGCTTTGGCTTCTTCGCCCTTCGCAGTCTCGACAGTTCCCGCTGTGATAAGAGCTTGAGTCTCCTTAACGTGTTTTTGCCTTGCTCGGGCTTCGGCGATGATCTCATTGGCGAGCTGTTCGGCGGCATCGAGTTTCCCCATTCCCCGGAATGCTTGAAGCCTGCCTTCGTTGACAACAAACTGATACCCCGCGTCAGGATTGGCCGCCGCGATTTTGAGTGCTTTGTCAAAGTAACCAAGCGCATCGTCGTATGAGCCCAAGTGCATGTAAGCGTAGCCGACCGCGCCGAGATAACGGATTTGCGCCCCTATATCGCCAAGCATCATTGCGCCCATCAGGGCACCGGCGACTTTCTGGCGGGCTGGTGTCATGTCTCCTTCGAGGAACAACGCGAATCCAAGTTCCCCGGAGGCGCGATTTTCCAATTTCTTGTCGCGAAGTTCCTGCGCGAGTTTAAGTGCCGCTTCCCAATCACGGCGCATCGGTGCAGCGTCGATCTCGCCGTCGATGTCACCAAGAACCATTAGACAAAACAATCTGAGTTGTTTGTCAGACTGGAGGAGCGGATTCTTATCCAGCTCAGCCCCGAGTTCCTCTGAAACTTCAGGCAGCCTAAGCTGTTCCATGGTTGAGCGTATGCGTCCTAGATGGGCATATAGCGCATTACGATTATCGCCGCGCGCCGAGTACAGTTGCTCAGCTTCGGTGAACATCGGGGCGGCATCTGCCCAGTTATACAAGTCGCCGTAATGAAGCGCTTGTTTTAGAAGGGCATCTGGATCTTCGCTCCGCGTCTGCGCGCTCGCGGACACCGAGAGCGCCGCGCACAAGCAAGTGGAAATTAGAATCCTTCTGAGATTCACGGCCTTTGTTCCCTACTACTGGGCTGTCCAGGTTGAACGGAAACCGGTTGAACGAGACGGATGCCCGCATGGGAGCCGACTTCCAGGTTGTAATCGCCAATTGGGACCTGGCTGAAATCTGCCTCGACGCGAATTAGGGTCTTGCCCTTCTGCAGATGGGCAGTGGCAGACTTCGACCAAAAAGTGTGACCGCCAGAATTCAATTTGAGATCGTAGGAACCCTCAGCACTTGCCAACGGCAGTGTTATTGTCAAATCCAACGTTGAAGCGGGCACAGAAACGCTCCGATGTCCGGGTTTAGGGCTCTCACCGCCACGCACGGGCGAGAGCGTGCTCAGGTCAAGGCTGAACGGCACGTAAGCCACAGTGGGATTGTGTGTCTGCGGTGGCGGTTCTTTGTGCGTTTCCATCGGCGGAGCGTTTGGATGTCTGTTCCCTCGGAGTAAGATGCCCACTCCGATAACCAGAAACACAGCGCAGACAAGAGCGGTTCCGACGAGTACAGGATGCGCCTTCAACCATGCGGCTGCCCGAGTCCAAGGCGATGCTTCGAGCTCTGGCTGTGCCTTCAGTTCCGCTAACAATTCCGAATACCGCCTGAAGCAAGCCGAGCAAGTGCCGATATGCTCTGTGATGGTTGCGTCGCTCTCGCGTGGATTGAACGCGAGCGAGCGCAGCGCGGAGTCGGGCGGGCATCCCGCACGGTCTGGATTCGGAAAGGCTTCCGACAGATAGGTGCGCGCAGATTCCAGGAACTCTTTGCTCATCGCTCCCGAGGCACTCCGGTTTTTGTCTCTCGTTCGCATTCGTCCGCTCGCTAATCCCTGCCTGACAATCTATTGGTGGCCCTAGAGCCAAGCCTCTTTGCAAGTCTACGGATGGCCTTTCCGAAGCTCGATTCGGCAGCGTGGGCCGACATTCCGTATGAAGCGCCGATGTCTTTCCACGAAAAACCTTGAATGCGGCGGTAGAACATATCACGCGTCTTCGAATCACACCTTGCCAGCAGTTCGTCGATGAGAATGTGCACTTCGATCTCGACCGTGGGATTGACCGAACGAGGAGCTTGCATGACGTGCGAAATAAGGGCTGCTTCCGCAGTGAGTTGTTGTCTTTTGACCCGGTTGACACGGCGGATGAACGCCCTGAAAAGATAGCAGGGCAGGTCCCGAATGCGCTGGCTGTTGGGGACCATTTCTAACCGGAGAGCGCGCGAAACGGCAGCCGCCGCATCTTCGAGGAGAGTCGCCGCTATTGCCGGATCAATGAGCAAATGTTCCGCGTGTTCCACAGCGCGGGTTACGATTCCCTCGGCAGCTTCGAGCACGGGTGGGCTGATGCTGCGCCCAAGGCGGTCAACAGGGCTGATCCGTGTGTTGAGCTTGGACGGCCTAGCGCCTCGGTCCATGGTCCCTTATTCCCACCCCGAGATTGGGCCGACCACAACAAGACTGGCCCGGTTCGTCCGGCACAAAAAAGCCGGCGAAGTCCCGCTTTGGAGCCGTATTCGGCTCCTATCTATTCAGAGTACCGGCAGAGGGTAAAACCTCACCCCACGGACCAAAAATTCTTTCCGAGCGCGCCCCCGAAGGCCAATGGCAGGGCTTCCGAAGGAGTTCGGAGCTTGTCGCTTCGAAGGGCTATTGTTACATAGCAGGGCAGATTATCGCCCGGTACCCTAGTACTAGTGAGAAGTAGACGCGAAGGTGAGCGTCATCCTGCTGCGAAGCGCGGTAAGGCCGCAACTCTCGGAACTGCGAGAAGAGCTAGAGAATATGAAGCACCATCAGGAATCCGACAGCACCAAAGAAAACGGACACAACTAATTGGACAGAACTGGGTTAGATGCGGTCAGATGGAGGCAAGCTATGAGGGTGAAGTCCTTCACATACCAAAAAAGCGTGTTTGGGACGTATTACAAACGCGGCCTAATCAATCTGCGGAAAATGGATGACCACATCGCGAAGATGCTTGATGCGGGCCGGGAAATCCTGACCCAAATCGCGCACACCGGGGATCGCAGAATCTTGCGCCCATTCGCGAAGCGCGACACGATAACGGTTTCTTTCAGGAAGAAGTAGGGATCGTCAGCGAGCAAGAAAGTCTATTGGGAATGTCTATGGAGGATTTCGTGAATATCGGTGGGACTACGAGACACGTCGGCGGCCCATAAGCCAAACCCGCCGTGTGCATTGACGGCTCGCACCCATTCATCCAGAAACTCGCGCTTGGTCCGCTGCTCCTGATTGTCTTGTCCTTTAACTTCTAGCACGAGCATTTTCCCGTTCGCAAGGCGGACAAGGTAGTCCGGGCGAAACTTGCGGATGATGCCTCGGAACGAATAGGTGATCTCAAATCCGAGGTGATCGTTCTTCACCCACGCCGCCACATGCGGGCTGCGCTCAAGCTCGAAAGCCTCGCTCGCTTCCCAGCGGCTATCGAAAACGCTCATGTTGACGTGCGAGTGCATCGTATGTTCGCAGGCTTTTCCGGTGTACCAGGGGAGCATGTCGCCAGTGGCGCGTATCGGTCTTTCGGTATCGAACACCGCAACAAGAGCTTCAGTATTTTCAAAATGGATTGCCTGCTTCAGATGTTCAGCGATGCTGCTCATGTGGAGCGTAATTATGATCCTTCGACGTAGGTTGTCCTGATTGAAGAACGGTGGATCGATGCGGATTTTGTCGCTTTCGACATACTGTTCGACCAAGCGAATGACTTGAGCAAGCAGGTACTCACGGCTCCCCTTCCACGTGGTTTTCATCTGCTCGTAAATATCGCTCGCGGTCGAAAACACAATCTTCTGTGTTCGGAACCGTTCCCCAAGCTCACGCAGGTTGATCTCCGATATTTGTCTCAAGTCCGGCTTGCCATCAATAGTCGGTGCAAGCTGGGCCAACGTTGGAGTTTCGTAGGCATCCAGCAGCAGCGGCTTCGCTTTTGTCAAATCGAGCGTCAGCGTGGGCCGGTATTCGTGATCGATTCGCACGACGTTGGGCCATGCGATTTCGTACCCTTTGCGCTCCGTTAGCGCCTCGATTCTTGTTTTCGGGGCAGGCGGAGGTGGAGGCGGTTCGTCTCCGCCGCCTTCATGGGGCAGAAATGTAAAGGGAACGCCAAAGATATTCACGTACTCCGGCTGGAACAACCCTGTCTTCGGATCAGTCTCGTAGGAGGTGCGCCTAAGCCCTCTTCCTACCACCTGCTCGCAGAGCAACTGGGAAGTGAATGCGCGAAGCCCCATGATGTGCGTAACAGTCTTGGCGTCCCATCCTTCGGAAAGCATTCCAACCGAAATTACATTCTGAATCTTTTCTCCCGGCTGGCCGATGAGTCCAACCGTGTCCACCTGGCGTCGCAGCAGTTCAGCTTGCTCTTTCTTCGACAGTTTTTTCTTCGGCTGATTGTCGTTCGAGCCATTGTTACCGTTCGTCTCTTCAGGCTCTTCGGCGATTTCCGCCATAGTTAATCCAAGCTGCACCGGCTCATCTTCCTCTTCCGCCTTCTTCAGAACAGTCGAATCAATATGCAGAATCTTCTCGGGATCGCAAAGCTCGTCGATGTTGATACGCTTGTGATCGAACGCAAATTCCACTCGTGCCGCCGTATGCGTGATGTTCGCTACGGTTATCATCACCGGCGGTGTGCGCTGCTTTGCCTTTTTCCACGCCTTCGCCGTTTCCAGCCAGTCCTTCCCCAGGAAGTAGTAGCCGTTGCTTACTAGCCCTGGAAGTGGAGTCTGCGGCGCGGCTTTTCGGTTCACGTCCGTTTTCACTTCCGGGTCGTTATAGATGTGGTAGAAGCGCGACCTGTACTTTGCGTCGAGTTTTCCGTCATCCCGTACAACCACGCGCGGCGTCTTCACCAGCCCGGACTCAATCGCATCATTCAATCCAAAATCGCTCACGATCCAATTGAATAACGTTTCCTGTCCGCTTTTTCGTCCGGTGGGAGCAAACGGCGTGGCCGTCAAGTCGAAGCACGTCAAGATGCCGCGCGCTCTGTGAATCCGCTCCAGCCCGCCGATCCATTTCGTCGCTTCGTTTACCTCGTCCTTGGAAACGCCCGCGACGCGCGATTTCGGCGGAACTCGCCACGCGTGATGCGCCTCATCATTGATAACCAACAGATTCTGCGCGGACGCCATTTCGCCAAGCACGTCGCGGACGTAAGCCTCATCGCTCTTCGCCCCGCGCTTATCCACGCTGCGTTTTTTCAGGATCTGCTCTTCACTCTCCCAATCCAGCTTGTGCCAGTTTCGAATGAGCACGCGGCAAGTCTGTCCCTGCCGGAGTTTGTCTTCGAGGCCGGGCGGAATCACCTGAAACTCCGTGTAGTAGTTGCCTGGCGCGCCGGGAACCAGCACCTGCAATCTGTTTTTGACCGTCAGGCCCGGCGCAATCAGCAGAATATTCTTCGAGAAACGCTTGTCCTGCGGATACGTAACTTTGTTCAGAACCTGCCACGCAATCAGCATGGCCATCAGGATCGTCTTGCCCGAGCCTGTCGCCATCTTGCAGCATTGCCGTGCGAAAGGCCCGCCGTCGCCTGGTACATCAATCCCAACTCGCTCGGATGCGGGTGCTTCCATCAGCCACATCAGAGTTTCGATTGCTTCCAACTGGCAGAAGAAAAATCGGCGATTTGAGTCGCGCTGTTCCGCGTCACGCCAATGCTGCAATAGGCGTTTTGTGATTCCGCTCGCGCCAGAATAGTCCGCTTCGCGCCAAGCCTTTACTCGGGGCCGGATTTGATTCACTAAAGGCAGTTCTGTGAAAACGCCCGGATCATCGAATGAGCGTGATTTCTCGGACGCGCGGATATACCCGGCCTTCCTTCGTTCCGGTTCGCGTGTAAACAGCCGCGTCTCCCGGTCATACCGCCAGTGCTCGCGCGGCTCTTCGTAAGGGGAATTGATGATGAGCTGGTCTATCGTTGCGGACCCGGCTTGGGTTTCGCTGCTCACTTCACGTCCACGACTTTCAGGCTCTCGATTCCTCGGTCGTCTATGACTTTCACGGCCACCCGCTTGTGCGGGCCTGGTTCGAAGGGGAGGGAAACGATCCCGCGATATTTCTCGATCAGTTCGGGATCAATCTCCGCTTTCAGATTGCGAGCAAGGCGCGCCCAGCCTTCATCGTCGTCAGCCATCGGGAAAAACACTTGGCGGGGATAGAGGCTGCGGCCATCGTAATCCGTATCGAGCAGCCACATGGCAATCTTCGACGGATCGCCGGATTCGATAGTGCCACTGCGAGTGTCGTAATAATCGAAGCCGCGAACTTCCACTTCCCACTTTCCTTTGTTGTCCGCTTTGGCGATTTCGCGCAAATCGATATCGGGACGCCCCACAAGCCAAAAGCCCTGATTCGAGGCGCGCTTCTTTTTCAAATCTGCGGTCAGCAAATCCGCGTTCATCTGCGCCGTCAGGAAAGTCATGCCGGTTTTTTCTTTGGTCATGCCGTCAATGTCCTTGGCGGCTTCGGGATCGAACTCGAAGGCGGCAAAAACCAGAATGGCGGGTTTGGGGCTGAGCGTTCGCGCCTCTTCCCAGGCCAGTTCGACTTGCCGCTGTTCCAGCAAACTGTGCTCGGGGCCAAAAGAAATCACCACGCGCTCCGGCTTCGCCCCTTTCGTTTCCGCGTCCGCGTGCAGCCATCGCGTTCCGGCGAGCGGTTCAACGCGCGAGAAGTCAATCTGGTGCCCGCCCTTGCCGCGAAGACCTGTTTTGAGCAATTCGTCTCGCCATTCGGTATGGCGCAGCGTTGCGCCCTTGCGCGCCACGGATGCATCGAGCAGCGGTGTTGCGGCATCGCGAAAATCGCCCATGGATTGCTGAGTTTTTCCCGATGCGACCCGCGCTGCCGCTGCACCTTCTTCAATATCTTCGAGCGACCGCACCGTCGGCGCGGGAACTGCTTCCACAGTGAACGGCCCCGTCACGCGCACGCGAGCGTTGTCCGTGTAAGGCTGGTCGTAGAGCGTTTCCTGATCGGCGTACCGTGCGATGGCTGCATCAATCTGCGCGCGCGTCATCCCTTCGCGGATTTCGGGATTATTGGCGATGGACTTGAGCATAACGTGCGGGACAGTCTTGTAGCGGAAGCCGCTGTCTACGCCTTCTTCCGGGTGCGCCAGCTCGTAATAGTCAAATTCGGCTGCCATCAACCGCTGCTTGGCCAGTGTGATTGCTACGCGCGATGTATCACACGTAATCCACCGGCGGCCCCACTGTTCAGCGACGTAGGCCGTCGTGCCCGAGCCACAGGTCGGGTCGAAAACTAAGTCGCCTGGGTCGGTGGTCATTAACAAACAGCGTTGAATTACTGTGGGTGTTGTCTGGACAACAAAGATTCTCTTTCCAAACTCAATGGTGTCTTGCCACGAGTTGGTTAACGATCCGTAGGCAAAATCATTGAGATACATTTTGTAATAGATTTTTTCGCCGAGGACAAAGAGGCGGTTCGCCTGCTTGAGTTTTTCAATCCCGCTCGGTGTAGTTCGCCAGCTTTTTCCGCTGCTGGTCGCAAACGTTTTCCCGCTGAATTCAATCGGAAACGTACAAGATGGCGTATAACCGGAAGAGGCCAAGTCAGAGCGTTTGAAGACTCTAATCTTGGCTGCTGTAACACTGAAGTCTCGGATTTCGTCTGATGTCAGTCTGCGAAATCCATTGCCATCAGAATCTCCAAATACAAACTCCGAACCTTCTCCGACAGTCTTGGGCACGAACAAGTTACGATACTTGATTTTGACTTTGTCCTTTGCATACCAACAGAGGTAGTCAAAAACACTTTCGATCTCTCCCGATTCCAGCGGCATCATCGACCTGAAGTTTAGGAGTCCAACAAAATTGTCGGGACCGAGAATTTCGTCCAAAATCGACCGAACTCTGTGTACGTTCTCATCTCCAATCTGAACGAAAATCGATCCGCTCTCGCTTAGCAGTTCCCGCGCTAACAGGACTCGATCCCTCAGATATGTTAAGAAAGAATGCACGCCGAGTTCCCATGTATCCCGGAAAGCGCGGATCATCTCCGGCTCTTGCGTCAGGTCTTCATCCTTGCCGTCTTGGACTTTGCGTTTGTTTACAAATGGTTGGAAGTTCGAGCCGTACTTTATGCCGTAGGGCGGGTCGATGTAGACCATTTGAACCTGCCCGGCCATGCCTTCCTTTTCGAGTAGCGAATTCATCACAAGCGATGAATCCCCGGCGATCAGCCGGTTTGACCAGCCGTGCGCGTGCCGGTAAAACTCGATGGCATCGCGCAGCGGCATCTTCTCCTCGGGCCGCTCGAAAAGCGATGGCTGCACGGGTGCGCCATTGCCATTGCGCTTGCGGACGGCCTCGATGATCGTACGCGGGTCAATCGTTTCGTGGACGTGGAGCGAAACGGTGGGCACTTCGAATGAGGCGTGCTCTTTCTTCCCGGCCCAGACGAGTTGCGGGTCAAGATGCGGATCGTAATCCAGATTCTTTCCGGGCTTTACCGTGGGGACAGGCTCGATATAGTCGTAAATCTTGTGGGTGGGAAGCGGAGGGTCCGTCTCGGGCGTCACGAGGCCCACCGGCGGATTGTTAATGCGTTTCTTGCCGGTGTGCTCGTATCGGTCAATCGCCCGCTTCTTCGAGTGCCCGGTCCCGTTCTTCCCTTTTCCTCGCGCCATCCAGGTTTTACCTCTGTGTTACTAAGCTGTTGGGAGCATCGGAATTGTATTCTGAGGCCGATTCAATTACCAGCAAGCAAAGAGTCACAATGAGAAGGGAGACTCCAGTCACGCAAATCGAGAGGAAGACCTTCTTTCGCTTTTTGTAGCCTTCGGTCAACGCAAACTCCGGCGAGACAGGGGTCGTCCAATACTATCTCAGCCCGGTTCAGGAAACTCACGACTGAAGGCGACGGCTGCTCGTCGCGTGCCCGCCGTTAGGCGGGCGGCGCGGATGATTCATCCGCGCCGATAGCGTTGAGAATTCGAGTTGCGGTGTGCTGGACGTATTCCAGGCTCTCGCTGAGGAGCTTCGCGTCGCCGCCATACAAGCCGATGTAGTCTTGCGCGGCAGAGCTCGTTTCAAGGCCGATTGCGCTGCTCACGACGAATGCGACGGCCTCAGCCTCGGTTTCGCGGATGCGCTTCGACGTGCTGCGGCGGCGTTCATCGCGGTGCATCATTTCGTGCGCGACCTCATGCGCCAGAGTCGCGAACTCCTCAGCCGGAGACTGACCGGGCAGCAAGGTGATCTTGCCGCCTGACGATGTGCCACGGGCTGGCGCGATGTCGTCGGAGTATTCAAGGGCGATGCCCTGAGCGGCGACGAATTTCACAAGCCGCTCGCGATACTCGCGGGGATCGCCGTTCACTCTGCCGATTTCCGGCAACGGCTGGCCGTCCGTTTGCGTGACATCGAACACGTAGGTAGCGCGGAATCCGACTGCGACTGAGGATTCGTCCGGCTCGGTTTCGCCGTTGTTCTCGGTCTTCTTCCGAATGATCGGGGCAAGAATCAGAATGCCTTTTTCACCCTTCTTCACGAAGCGGCCCAGCGTGTGCCAACCGTGAAAGCCGGCGACGTGCGTGGCGTTCGGCTTCTGCGAAGCGATGAGCATTACGTTGTGCCACGAATAGCGCCGGAAGCGCGCCATCGCCGCGAGATACTCCTTCAGCCGCTCACTGTGGCCCGCTTCGAGGGCCTGTTGGAGTTGCTCGATTGCGTTGCTTGCGATCTGTTTTGCTTGTTCGACTTTCATTTTTCCTGTCCTCCTGTTTCGGGGAGTCCTTGCTCCCTTCACGCACAGCCGAGGGAGCAAGGACGCGAAACAGGGGACAGAAGCGGAGAGATTGGCGCGTCCAGGTCGGAACGAGTGGCAGGCCGAGTGACACGGCTTTTGGGTGGCGCGAGGAGTGCTAGTGGAGACCGTTGGCGCGGCGAGTTGCGTGCCGGAACGCCAACAGCTCGGAGCGGTCAAGGAGGAGAGCAAAACACAAATCATCAGCGCGGGAAGAATGCGCGAGAGACAATAATGCCGCCTACATTGCCCTTAGGGATTCGGTGGGGGACGCGCGACGCTAAGGTCATGCTAGACTCAACTTTTCCCAGGCATGAAACAAGCAAGAACCATCGCGCTATTTCTACTCGTTGGGGGTTGCTGTTTCTTCGTTGCTTATAGATTCTCCCGCCATCCGCATACAACCGGGCCCCAAGCGTCCCCGCAAGGCACCGAATCCCAAGTGCCCCCCCAAACCAGCGCAGTACAGTGTGATCAAAGTCTCTGGGAATATGTCTACAATCCCGGTCGGCTTCGAGTATTAAACCCGTGTGTTTCGGTAACTGGCACCGTAGAGCATGTCCGCAAAGAAGCGGACGGTGATGTCCACATTAGGTTTCACCTGGACCAACAGTTTGAATCGCTCCTGAACGAGAAGAACATCTCAAGACAGCAAGGCGATCTAGTCCTCGAACCGATTTGCCAAGGCAAAGTAAGGCAGGCAGACGCTGCCGAACCTTGCAGCCGATACGGCGGCCCCCATTTTCAACCGGAGATCGGCCAGCGCTATCTAGTCTCGGGTACCTATGTCCACGACGCGGACCACGGATGGAACGAGTTGCACCCTGTCACTTCTATGCAGCCAGTCCAATGATGGACTGACTTCCTAAAGCGTCATCAACAGCCCTGAACATGAGGGGTTCGCCCTAGCACCATTGGGACGGCAATTTGAATACACGGCACGTATCTCGGTTGAATCAGTGTTTAGGACACGACGCCATAGTATGCTGAGACAATTCGGTTATAATCAGCGGAACGGTGACGTAAAACTGTCCCCTTCCGTGGTCGGCGGAAGGACGCAGCACCGAGAACTCGACTGGACCTTGCATTCGGAGGGGAATCGGGTTTATTTTCTCAGTCGGTCAATATTTATAAAACATAAGGTACGGTTCTAAAAGTGGCAACCTGGCTTTTGACGAAGTGGCTTAGTGGCTTTTCACATGGAATCTTTCAGCAGGTTCGTGTCGCAGCATGTTCCCTGGTTCTGGGGTCTTCTAGCGTGGTCGCTAGCGATTCTGGGGCTTCTTGCGGTCGCTGCAATTCCAGCTTATTTCATTTTCTATCCTATCGCCACGAATGTGCGGCGCGGAATCAGCTCCTATCTTTCCCAGTTGTTTTCTCAGCATGCGACCGCGCGTGAAGCCCGCCGACAATCAGTGGACGCTCTCGTTGAGGACTTCCGGTGTAACTCAGGCATTTCCTACCTATCAGAGCGCAGTGCTCGCCTTGAAGCGGCGCTGGCATCATTCTCTGAGATTGCAAAGGCGATAAAACCTCAGCTTGATCATTGCTTGGATGTGCCTCGGGCGTTTGAACGGATAGGCAATGTGCTGTCTGACGCGGCTTCGAAAGCTGGTCCAGTGTTTCCGAACCTTCCGGCGGCCGATCAAATTTCTGCCCAGCATGGAAGTCTTAGAACAGCAAAGGTCCGCTTATTCGTGTCGACCGCGATTCTGATTGCGCTCATTACTGTCAATACCGGAATGCTGGGGCAGATTCTACGGGATTTGGGTTTCATACCTCATGACCTCGTTTACTTTGGCGTTCCGCTATATCTGGTTTTCGCATTCATCCTGACGCTCGCGGAGGCTGGCCTGGGTTATGTACACACTACTGGCCGCCCGAGCCCCGATGAGCCCTCACGTGTTGCTGTTTGGCCGGCTATAGCCGTTTGCTTCGCAGTGGTTATCGCTTGTGTGGAAGGTTTCTTTTATTCACAAGTCGCTCCCAGTAGAGCCTCACTAGTCGATCTACCAATCGGATTTCAGATAAAACAGGGAACACTGTTCTTCCTTTGGGGAGCGACGCTAGTCTTAGTGCTCTTCGGGTTGGGCACGATATGGTCTACATCGCTTGAGCGGTGGACACGATCTGCCGATCACTTTCCGGCACTGGTTCGACGGCTGTCACGGTACCGCGAGAAATTCGCGACGGCTAACGAAAGCGCAGCACGAAGCGCGGATCACTTGAAAGGAGAAGTTGAAGCTGTGCGCCAAATACTTCAAGGCGCTGCCCAGGATACAACTTCGCTTGTTGCTTCTGTAGCTCAGTTGAAGGATGCGGCTTCGGGGAATAAGTCGGAAGCAGTTGTGCCACGACTGTTAACGACTGCTGAGGCCCACCACTTCGTGCGGTTGTCTGGAGTGTGGTTGTTCCTTACACTCCTAGGAACGGTCATCGTTACGGCGAGTGGTTTCTACGCGATCGGATACACGTTTCCTTCTCTAGCAAGCGCCGCAGCATCGTTCGCGGCCCTCGGCTTGGCAGCGTGTTTTGTAGTTTTGGGATTGGTACTGCCGAGTGACGAGCTACTTTTGGAAGGGTCAGGAACGAGGCGGCTCATTGTTTCGGGATCATCCCTCTGGCGTGGAAGAACAGCATTGGCGTTAACGGCCGCCATTGTTCTGGCCTTTCTCTCGCTCGTTTGGCGAGTGCGGATGGCCCGCTATCAGGCAGCTCTTTGGATCGTCATTCTTGTGCTTGGCTTGTCGCTCGCGGCGGCCGCGAGCCAAGCTGCTGCTACAGGCAAGGGGCTGAGGCTATGGCTCCATGGCTGCGCGAACTTGCTGCTTGCGTTTATGGAAGCGATAGTTCGAGTGTGTGGGCGACTTGTTTTGGGTGTGGTCTATTTCGTGGAAGTTCTCGCTCTTGCTGTTGCTGCGCCGATATTCTTGCTCCGAGGACGCGAGCTGCCTTCGTTGCATGCCGTTCCGTCATGATTGTTCTCAAAATGGTTTCTGTCTGCCCCTTGTCGCAAATTGTTGTATCAGTTCTAATGGCGGTCTCTTTGGCAGGCTGCTCGGCTAACAAGTCGCGTTCGGTTGGCAGTTCTGTCGTCGTGCTCGTTGATTTGAGCAAGAGTTTTGTACCTCTGTCACAGCAGGATGAACGAGCGCTTCGCGAGATTTCAAAGGCGACTGCTGAGTTAGCTCAGCGGGAATGGCAGCCTCCAGTTTCCGTACTGTGGTCCCGCATACAAACCGCTAGTCTGGTCGCGAGCCCCTTGTGTGGGCCATTCCAGTTTCAACAGTCGCTTATCAAACGAGACGATGAGGACCCAGCTCAGATCGGGCAGAAACTGGAGGACTGCACTAAATCGACGGTTCGCGCTTCAACCATTTCTGCGGAGCAAGCTCCTTACACCGACATTTCAGGAGCAATTGCTCTGGCTGCAGAACAAGGCGCGAGTATCGTCGGTTCGAAGTACCTGATCATCATTTCTGATTTCATTGAAGATTTATCGCCTGGAAAAATGCCGGTCAAGTTGCAACTGAATGGTGAGCGAGTTCTCTTGTTGCACAGAACGGGAACACAACGCACGCCAATGGCGCTGGTTGATCATCTGGACCGAATTCGTGGCTGGAGCGATGCGTTGCGACGAGCTGGGGCATCCTCGGTTGTGGCTCTCCCTCTGAATTCGATTACCAGTCTACGGGTTATGCGAGCTTTAGGTGCCGGATCAAAAGCTGGAACAGATGTGGTTGTGCTCCAGGACTTACCGGATACGGCCCGACCTGAGATTCTCAGAACAATTGCGGACACGTTGAGTAAAGCCGCTCGGGATTGGGAATCTCCAGTGACCGTGACTTGGGCGGATATGCGGGGCGGGCCGAATGCCCCCTGGCAAATGCCGCCACTAGAGTTCATTCCGCGTTTAATCAAGGCTACTGACCCGTCCTCATCAATTGGAGAATTCCCTGTGCTCCTTAACGAATACGCTGAAGGTATGCAACGATTTTCTCCAGGCTCGAAGAATGGAGACATCGCGGCGTCTCTTAGATTTTATGCCTCGGCAGGCACACTTGATGCGCAGCACATATTCCTAATTGTGTCTAGCTTTCCTGATTTGCCCAAACCGGACCGCGATTTGTCATTCGATCTAAATGACGTGAAGGTAGTAATGCTGCCTGCGCCAAATCGCGAGGATGCTTCTGACGAAACTGCGTATGTGAACCGCGTTTCGCGTTGGCAGCGATGGTTAAGCCAACAACACGCGAATGTTTGTCGTATCCCGTTCAATGGTTTGACGACCAGCCCTTTACTCGGATGTATTCATGGACACTAATTCAGGCCTCCCACCCGACCCTAGCGAGCAGCAGCACGCTGCAAATACTCCACATGCGGAACGAAATTGGCGTGCAGCCATTTCAGGACAACAACCGGCTTTTGTTTGGTTGATGGCCGCTTTCCTCGGTGGTGCCGCGATCAGTGCAGCTCCTCGGGAGACTGTCGTTCGTCTGCTCCTCCCGGTAGGCGTGATGATCGGCTATGTCTGGCTTACTTATCCGAGAGACTCTGGCACTGGACAGGGTTTGCAGGCGGCGCGTATCGCTCAGCTCGCCGATTCAGCTTACTTTCTCGGTTTCCTTTGGACGCTCTGGGCATTGATTGATTCCTTCGTATTAAAAAGAGCGACCGGTGCTGAGACTGCATTTCGCGTGTTCGGCTATGCGTTGGTCACGACTGCTGCTGGTATGGCGACGCGCTTATATCTACTTCAGTTCCGGTACGGCGTTGGTGACCAAGCCGATGAAGCGGAGTTTACGGTCGAACGCAGGCTCCAGATTTTCTCGACGGCGATGCAGGATGCTTCTCGCTCAATTCAATCGTTTCACACGTATGCAGAGCGATTAAATCCCGATATTGAGCAATTATCTAAAAACCTCAACACTCTCGATCTTCTGTTTGTCGATGCTCATCAGGAGACCACGAAAGCGATTAAAAATAACATTACGACGGTCGTTGAAGAAATCCGCGGTGCCCTGAAGACTCCGGTTCAAGAATACGGTCGTGCTATCCGGGCGTTCACCGCCAACGTCGATCAGCAATCGCGGCTTCTCACCCAGTCCGTACAAAAATCATCAACGGATTTGGGTCAAGCTGTCAAAGACGCAGCGGAAAAGGCACATAGAGTCATTAGGGAGACCGAAGAACGAATTGGATTAGACCATGTCGAGTTGGTCGATAAACTGCGCGGCCAAGCTGTACGAATTGTAGAGGAACTTCGCGGTTTATCCGATAGGCTAGCGTCGATTGACCTTCCGACGGATGGTCTGAAGACCTTTGCCGGCTCTTTTTCTGAATTGGAACGGACGCTCGCGGCTCTTGGTACGGTTCTCGGTCCGGACGGAGAAGTCCGCGCTAACCTCTCTGGTTTCGCAAATGAGATTCAAGGGCGCACTGGAGCTGTCGGGAAAACTCTTGAAGACTTTGCTGGTCGCCTCCGATCAATAAAAGTTCCTCCCGAAATCGTGATCGACATCAGTAACGTAACACAATCTGTCGAAGGGCTTCAAAAAGCTGTCGAAGGATTATTGCTAAAGGCTGGCGACCAACGATGGGAGAGGGCGCCGCAAACCGCTTCTGAGGCCGTGCTCAAGCTCACCGCATCAGTCAACAATCTACGTCAGTCGCTGGAAAGCGCAGACGCATCCGCAAGAAATATTCTGAGCGAGGATGCAAGGCGGAAAGGGCGCTTCTGGCCATTTTGATCGAATATGAGGACGCGCGCTCCACACACGACAGACCTCATTATCGGTATGACTTTAGCCGAAATGTTTCTGCTGATTCTTTTCGTTGTTTGGTATAGCCAAGGCGCGGGTGCTGGACCGGAGTGGGAAGCGATCGCCAAGAAGCGAGAAACACAGATCCAGGATCTCAAGGCCGAGCTCCAGTTGCAAAAAGAAAATATGCATGAGCTTGAGATTAGTCGTAACTTCTGGCGCAAAAATTTCAATGTCAATCCGCCTGCTTCAATAGATGAAGTCGAGCTGGCGCTCCACACGCAGGGGATGGCGATAACCAAAGCGGAGAGGACAATCGGTAAGGGGGCTGGTAGGTCAAACCTTACGCCAAAGTGCTCTGAGCTCGGTCTAAGGGATATGCTCTTCGACACAGTGATTCTCGGGCGGGACGTGTATGAGGTCAATGGCCAGAACAAGAGTCTCGAAGAGCTGCTTTCTGCCTACGCGTCAGACTTGCGAGACGCAGGGATAAAAGACTGTAAGTATTCGGTAAACGCGTCAAATGGGCCGGATATTCGAACAGACGATTTCGTGGTCGCGCTTCGACGGCTCAGGACTCACTTTTATGTTCAATTGCCGTGAAATCCGCGTTAGTTCACGCCGGTCTTCGGCGTCTGTGCATGACGTGAACTGGACGTGGAGAACTACGAACCCAATCCACGACCTGCGTCCAATCGAACAATAAATGCCGTCCCAAATTATAAACAGGGATCGGATTTGAACATCGTCTACGAATTTTCTCTCGTACCCAGGAAACGTCCGCGTGGAGCCTACGAGCGACTTCTTCAATTGAAATGAACTCGGAAGCAACCGGCGAATTCGGCACTTTGTGTTGCATGCGTTCATGTCCCTCACAGTGTGATTAAAACCGCCCGCCGCAGGATATAACTCGTGAAAGTGCTCACGCAATAACCGCGCAGCCATGCTATATTCCCGGCACCAACCACAGCGTGGCGGTACTGACTCCGAGCAGCGGGGAGAACAGGATGCCGAAGCCCGAACAGTACCTCGTTTATACAGAAAGACCTAGGAAACTCGTTTGTCGCATTGACCGGGCATCGCGGAAGGGGTTGTACTTTCTGCTGCGACCTCCGAGGCGTCGCAGCGGTCAAGACGACTATATAAAGAAAATCGCACTGTCTGGGTTCACTTCACTGCCAAGCGGCCTAAGACGCGATGGCGGAGGTGTGCCCAGTTCAGGCTATCTGCTCTTGAAAGCATTGTCCGAAAAACTCGGCACGTTCCAGCTAACTATCGACCGCAATGACAAATCCGCATTGGACGAAAAACATCTGGTCCTGAATCACGCCGATCTCAAGAATCTGCTTCGACAGTTGCGAACGATCAAATCAGAGCGATTTGCGGAATTGAATGGAGCCGTCCAAGGGTTTCTTCATTTGACTTCGTCAGCACTGTTTGAAAAGCCGAAGGAAGGTCTCAACGCTCCATATCGACCGAATGTATTAGCGCAGGTTCTAAAGAAACAAGGGATGTCGGACAATCTATCCAAGGACGATGTAGCAGCTATCGGAGAGTTCTATCCAACGTTCATTCAAAAATACGGCCAGGCAGGTGTAGGAAAGAAGAAGCTCTTCGCCCTGTCCGGCAGCAAACAGGCAACCGAGGTTGTTTACATTAAGAAGGTTGTCGCCGATTTTGAGAAGAGACTTCAACAAAAGAATCTAAGCGAGCACTCGTGGCAAGAGTTCTTGCGTGAGTACATCCTCCTGTTCAATTCCAACTACGCTACGGTTCTTGCAAAAGCGAACATCGCGGTACTGGGCACAAAATTCCCGGATTTTCTGCTGATCGATGCTTATAGCTATCTCGATTTCTACGAAATCAAGAAACCAACGACGCGGCTCCTGAAGAAAGACGAGAGTCGTGGGAACTACTATTGGAGCGTCGAGCTAACCAAGGGGATCTCACAGGTCGAGAACTATCTATCCCATGCCGACCGTAATTCGGCTCAGTTGTGCGACGAGATAAGGCGTCAAAGACAAATTCAAGCGCGCCTCATAAAACCGCGTGGGTTCATCATCGCTGGCACCCGGAGCCAACTTATAGATGAGAACATGGAAGACAATTTTAGGGTCCTCAACAATGCGTTGAAAAATCTAAGCATTGTTTTGTTCGACGAGCTGTTCGACAACTTGCAAAGCTTCCTGTCAAAGCTCAAATCCGACAGTTGAGCTGCTGGTCCGGGGTCCGCCCTCATTCAAAATCTTTGGGTTTCGTCAGCATAGCTTCATCGATGTTGCGTGGGGTGACTGCTGTCGTCGTGCCGATCGCCGTGCTCGCAGAAAAAGAGTCCAAAGTTTTAGCGGGAACGGGAGCAAATATGAATGTACGCACTCCCAGGTGCTTGTCCACCTCACGCAGCAACGGCTCGATGTCGTCAACCATCGCGCTCACTTCCCAATCCTTTGCGTCAATCCGTTTCATCGTGCAGTGCTGCAAGTATTGAGAAATTCGGCCCCCGCCCTGTGCATCAGTAGGTTCGTACCGTGCCCTTAATCCGCGACCTTTTGCATGGATTTCATTTAACGTTGCCGGCGGACTGAAATTTGTTAGCTGCCAGATGTTTGTCACATGCAGATCAGTGGAACGCGGATTTTCACTTCCGAAAAAATCGATCAGGTTTCTGTAGTGGAGCAGGAACGCCTCCAGGTACACCCAGGCGTCTCGTTCAGTTAATGTCATCTCGGCCAAACGCTGCGCTGCAAAACGCAGCATGTCGATCTCATATCGAATTGTATCGACGTGATCGAGTTTCTTCGGCCTGGAGAGAACCAGGGGCACTGTTTTCACCCACTCCATCTTAACAGCCCGGCCAGGACCCGGTTAGTCGAAGCCAGGACGCTATGGTATCTCGCGGCCAGTGCCCGAGCGGTTTCCCGCAATTCAGCATCCATTCCGCCCCATTGCTGCTGTGGTGAAGCGAGCCTTCCGAGCTAAGCTAGGGTTTCGTTTTAGGTCCCTCGGGAGGTTCTTGAGTCAGCTCTCGAATTCTTTCAAGCTGCTCCGGGTGGCAGCCCGTCTCGTACAAAAGCACGCCAGCGTCATCGTATACGTAGACCCAGAGATACAAAGCTCGATTGTGGTCAGCCAAATCTAGCGCTTCAACAAGCGTTTCGCAGTCTTTCAAGAGCGGTCCGCTCGGCCATGCGAGAGTGTCGATTGGATCCAGTCCTATGACGCGATACTGACCCTTCGGTGCTTGTGTTTGCATTTATTCACCTGAGGCAGAGCATTCCCTAACTACCGCAGCATCGCCGGCAAAGCAAGCATTAAGAACCCCTGTGCCTCGTCAAAACTCCAGCCCTTCGCGGAATCAATAACATAGCTGCTGCCATCTCAGCACCCCTCTGTTGTAAATCGGGAGCATGTTTCGCTTCGTCACGCGCTGCCTTGGAATGCTGGGCCGCATCTTTCGTGGGCGGCGAAGTCTTCTTCTCAAGAATCTCGCGTTTCCATTCCAGAAAAACCCCTGAGGTACTGACGACCGCGCAGTCGTTTCTCCTCCTGTAGGACTCTCTCAGCCTTGCTCCATTCCTCCTTGCCCATTCGAGGGTCCGCAGATCGTAAGCAATGGACTTGGGTTGTTGCGCGACACGACCAGCATCAGGCGCCGGGGGCGAATTTGGGCTACGTTTTACTACGGCAAATTTCAAAACGCGAGGCCACGCGCCGCTCCCGTCGGAAGCGGCGCGGAGGACCCGTTTCTTACGCTTGCTTTTTACTACTGTGGTGAGGCTGCTGCCGCCTGGTCGCTATTGTCCAATGCATCCAGGGTGTCAGCCTCCTCATCATCTTGTTCATCTTCGGACGAAGCATAAGCCACTTTGGAATCGGACGCGACACCGTAGGCTTGCTTGTATTTGCGACTCCAGATGACAAGTTCCTCGTCGATGTTCCGAAGGGTTTCTCGCCATGCGGCGCACAATTGCGTGTCTACGCCACGGTCGTCAACGAGAGGGCGGCCGTCGTTTCCGATCACCTGTGCGATTGCTGTGAAGGCTTGCTCAAGACGTTCCACTGATGCGGTGAACTCACCGACACGGTTATGGTACTGGTCGTCAGGGGTGTCTCCAGGGCGGGGTGCCCGGGCCTTGCCTGGTGGAGGAAACTCTCCGCGAAGATAAACGTCGTTGATCATCAGCTCACCCGTACCGTCGGGACGGGTTTTGATATGGCCATTTTCATCCACTGCACGAAGCGGCTTCTTAGTAGAGAAATCCTGCAGGGCTTGTGAGAGCTGATGTACGCCAAGTATGGTGCGTCGCATCGCATCAAGGACTTCGCCGGGGTTGCGTCGGTCTGGTTGAGTGTTATTCGCGCTACCACGATCTGCGGCTAGCCTGCCGGAGACGATCAATGGATACGCTGCGCGCACGGCCAGCTCCAGAGAAGCCGGGCCTGGATCGTTCGCTGCGTCACCTGAGATAGCGCGTCGCACTTCATCCAAGGCTTCGATGACAAGTGTCTGCACATCTCGCTCTGTGCTCTGCCATGGTTCACGGTGTGAGGCTTTTCCGAAGGAGTCTCGCAAGTACCGGCGAATCTGATCGGACTTGGCCGGATCGTCGGCAGTTGCGCGCAAAATGAGTGCCGTTGCAAGCTCATCGCACAGTTTTGGGGTGATGCGTTTGCGTGTGGATTGGCTTGTCACAGCTACCCGAATTGCGCGATTGATGCGCTCGTCATCCGACGTAAAGAGCCGAATGATGCGAGCGGCCCGAACTGCAGGGTCATCGGAGAGATGTGCCGCTCGCGCCTCGGTGCGGGTACAGGCGCCAGCATAGTAATCGCGTTCGGTTGCCGAAATGAGTCCTTCGCGATGTAATTCGTCCAGTACCTCATCGGCGAGCGATTCGTTCTCGGGTCCCTCCCCCCACGGTTTAGGAGGATCGACGTGGCGGAGTGCAACCAGGGACTTGACTGCGGTCGGGAATGACGTCGAAGCCGTGGGATGTTTCCGAAATCCCACGATGATTAGAGCTGGTACGCGTTCGCAGCGCAGCGCGATACTCTCGTCACGATCCGGACCACGATCCAATGCGTCGTTGAGTTTACGCAAATGAGTGCGGAGTTTTCCATCATTGTCTTCATAGGGAATATCAGCGGACCGAATGCTCAACAAATCGTGAGCCGCTGTAAGACGCGAGGAACCCTCGGCACTCACGAGCACTGTGACAGGGCTGGAGCCGTCGGCGTGCTCGTAAGTGTTAGCAACAAGCCAGACTGGCTCCATCACGCCCTGCGACGCGATAGAGATCCGCCAATCATTGTCGGCGAGCACATAGTTTGCCGCCTGTTGTGATGCCCATGTGAGGTGTTCGCGGCTTTCGACTTCCACGGCGAGTTGTGCAATCGTCGGACCGACGCCTTTGAGCGATCGCGGCTCCGGGACGGGCCGAAACCTCGAATCATCGGCGCCGGTACCGGGGTCTATGGCAAACGGGTGTCGCCGTGATGGGCCAATCCGTGGGTTGCGCGGATCCGGCATGACGCGGCGTGACCAGACGCTGCTGCGAATTCCCAGGAGCGTTCCACCGGGCACCGCAATCTCCTCTACCTGGGGGTCTGTCGGCTCGCCTATGCCTTTTCGCACGGCTGAAGGGTCGACGACCGCGTTCGCGATGGTGGTCGCCGCATCCGAGCTCAAGTTGAACGCCTCCATCAGGCGTTCAACGCAGCTCTGTCGTGCTTTGGCATGTGCATACTCCGGGAGGTGTTCCACAGGTCGAGGGAACACATGATCGTCTGCATATGGATTCTTCATCGTAATATTCCTCTCTAATTAAAATTTGAGAAGGAGCCCCTTTGGTGGGTGCACCTTCGGTAACCAGCTTCGGTTCTACCGAGGGTGCCAGGGGCACGATGAAGTGCCATTGCGCATCCTCCCTCCACTTGCCGAAGTAACTCCTTCGGCGTCATCGAGGGCGGCTACGGTCGTGTTATATGCAACCCTAAGGCGTACGGAAGCTCAGGCGAGCCTGAGAACCTCCGCGTTACCGCCGATGCCGTTTCCGGCAAAGTGAGTGGCCTTTACGACCGCGTCGCGGACGGCCAAGAAACTAACATGAAGAATTAACGGTTGTCAAACAAAAAGTTGCTGGAAACGGAAGACGACGAGGAATGATTCCCAAGCCCTAACGCGCATGCAGGCTGACTTCTCGGGGGCTAGACGTTCTGGAGGATTCTCTTCACTGTCCCTCGGTCCAAGAAAAGCTTACGCGCCAAGCGTGATTTACTCCAGCGCAGCTGGGGGGGGCCGAATTTAGTGCAGCAGCCTCGCATCACTCAGTATGTCGTAGGCTTTTTCTACGATCTGTGAGGTAAATTTGTCTCCCTTTATTTGGACCACGGATTTTACCACAGCGTGCTTGCTCGGAACTTCTTTAAACCATTCGCTGTACGAACTGTGAATATAATGAATCGTCGAGACCAACTCCATTTGCGACGGATCGAGACGAGAAAACATTATTGCTACACGTTGGAGATTCGCTTCGTGTTGCTTTATCGCTTCGCCGAAGAAGTTTAAGAACGGATCAAGGTTGGAACCCGGAACGAAGTTTGACTGCGCCGGGTCGCTTGACCGATCCTCGATAACGCCATCTAACAACAAGTCGTCCGTCCTGTAGAAAATTTCTTGGCTGAACGGACCATAGTGATAAATCTCAAATCGAAACGGTAGTGGAACTCCGCTTGCTTTAGCGAAGTAGCAAAGCTTTTGTAGTATCGTTCGGCCAAGAGTTCTGCTGCTCGCTTCTGTGTAACTCTTGATCAAATAAGCGAGGAGAGCGTCAGAAACTTTATCGGCGAAGAACATCTGCCCTTGTGCAGAAGCAGCCATGCTATATCACCTGCCTTTCATGCTGTTCGATTTGAGTCGTTTCTTCCCTTAACTTTGCCAATTGGTCCTTCGGGACATCGGCGTAGATTCTGATCACATGGAAAGTTCGAGGAATCCTTTCGAATATCCTTGACTCTTCTGAAAGTCTCGAATAACGGCCGGAAATTGTGTCGTAAATTGGGAACTCATCCCCCATTTCCTCATCGCCTTCAACGTAGAATTTATGAAGAGTTCCCCGCGCCTTCGCATCTAGAATGAAATCAACATCCGCGTGCTTCTGACAGAGTTTCTTTTCAGTGCCCATAGCTATTCGCATTTCTTTTGCATCAGCGTTGTTGTCCGTCTCGTAGATGACGTGATGGTGCTTCCGTTCTCGAATACGAGATGCATATTTGTGTCGATCTTCGTTGCCAACCTGGTCTTTTGCATCCTGGATGATGTCGTTCATCACTGTTACATCGTCGTGATCCATAACCCTTAGCAAATCCTTATACTGATCCTGATACCAAGCCAGGAGGTATCGGCGCAAATAGATGTCGAAAATTCGTCGAGTCTTGTGATAGTAGACTTGCGTGAACATCCAATACCGCGCCAGCATCATGGCTTCGAGTGTATGAATTCCCCCTCGGTCTAGAGAAAGCTCTAACCCACCTTCTGCTGATTCCTTAGCGCGTAACGTTTCCAATAATCTTAGATAGTCAAAATTTCCATATCCAACACCGCAATGAAGCGAATCGCGATTAAGGTAGTCCATCTTGTCGGCATCGAACTGACCTGAAATGAGTCTTTTGAGAATAAGGAGTTCGGGAGGAATCTGACCTTCGTCCAAAAGGAGCGCAATATGTTCGACAACTCCTTGATAGAGCTCCTTTTCAAGCAAATCAGAGAGTTCATGTTCTCGTATGAATGCAATACTGACTTGCTCATGTGTAGTTGGCTCTCCGCTGATGTTGTTCTTTGGCAGAACAGCTTCGCCCCCATGTGAGAATGGCAAATGCCCTACATCATGAAGAAGTGCGGTAGCTCTCAATAAACTTTTCGCCTGATCAACTGTCATGCCGATCTTTTTTAAATTGGTATTTAATAGCTCTCCCGATTTGTTCTGAATGGCCTCAAACGCGCTCGTCGCTAATTCCATGACACCAAGTGAATGCTCAAATCTCGTATGCATCGCACCCGGATACACCAAGTAGGTCAGAGCGAGTTGCTTGATGTACCTCAACCTCCGGAACGCTCTGGACTCGACGAGCTTTAGTTCGCTTTTGGAAAGATGGATGAACCCGTGCACGGGATCTCGGAAGCGGACGGGGTGGACTTCCATGAGCGCAGATTATAACGTTTTCGAACATTTCATCCTCGTTAGTTGCTATAATCTATAGCGAATGAAAAGCGAAAGTCAAGCTATTTCTCTTCGCCCCAATACCTAGTGGTACTGTTTCTCGTATCTGCGCACAACTCCCGCACTCGCAATTCCATTCACTACAGGATTTTCCAACGACTTCCAAAAAGATTCACAACTCCTTCGGTAGACAGATCTACGAGAGGTCCGAATCCTCCAGGGCGAGTCAACCTAGGTCGCCTGACCAAAAAATGAGTGCCGCCGTTTACACTCGCTGAAGCCTAACAGAAGACTCAAACGTTTCAAGTCTAAGTTTTCCACAATAAACAGAATATGTGGATTTGACCAAAGAGATCATCCATGTGGATCGCCGCGCCATCTGGCTCAGCCGTAAAATCCTTTATCCCAATTTATCCCAATACGCTGCCAACCGTGCCCAAACCGTCCAAAGGGAGCCGAACGCCGTCTTTAGTTGTCAGCGATTTACCAGCGAGCCAGAGCGCAATCACCCGTTTGCTAAATCGTTGTACGGCTAAAACTTGTACCGGGGGTTCGAATCCCTCCTCCTCCGCCACTAAACCCAAAGCAGCTTCGAGTTGGAAGGAATTCCCTTTCCATCGAGGCGGGTGATTACGTGGCTCCTTTACGGAGGCAAGGTTGACGCAGAAAAAGGGAGTGTAGAATAAGTGCATGGCTCTACTTGCTGCAGATTTCAAAGCAGACCTGCTGATGATGGCGCGCCAGTACTTAGAAGAGCGCTGGCCGTCAAAAAACATTCCAGACAGGGATGTTCTCGCTAAGTATTTCGACTCTCTGCGACGATGGCCCGCTGCACGGCCGCGAAGAGTGTGGGAAGCCGACGACTTTCTTTGCCCGCCCAAGCTGGCGAAGGGCTGGGAACTGCTCCGAAACAAGGTCCTCAAAGGCGAGGATCTTCGACCGCATCTGGCACGCGAGCACTCTGATTTAACCCACCTTGACGGCTTGCTGAACGAATGGGGCGTCCATCACCTTCACCTGGGCGTAAAGCCCTATTTCAAAGACTCTTCGTTTGTGGACCGCACAAAGCAGCTGCTTTTTGCGCTCATTACCGATGACGACTTGTACGCCATCAACATCTATCCTCGGCACGGTGATTGGGAGACTGCGCAAATCCTTGAGAGCCTGCATCGAAATTGGCCTGAAGTGCTTGCAGGCTACGAAATTCATCGGGTTCCGGGTGAGAACCTCGGCAAAGAGGAACGAAAGAATTTGAGGAATGCGAACGTACAGACGTTTACGGCAGTAAGCGATGGGACCGTCTATACGCCAATTCGTGGTGGAGTCGCGTCCTCGGGTGTGTCAATAGCAGCGGTCATGCGTACCGCTAGAGCGCTTGCTGATATGAAACGGTTGCAGATTGCTATGCAAAAGCAAATTGAGAAATTCGCCATTCAACTAAGGCCTCTCGGATATTCCGATGGACAGGCTATTAAAGCGACGCTGGTAGCCGTCGACTCTCTCGGGTATCACGTTCTATTTCCCGAATTCGGGCTTCGTGCCAACGTGAAGCTTGAGCAAGAAGTGTGAAAAAAGCTGTTCGCGCTCGTCAAGCAAATATACGCTCCTTGGAGCGTCAGCAGCCGAGTGAATGAAAATAGCGTATATCCTGGCCGGAACCGAAACTGTTTTACGAAACGTCACGATGTTTCACTGTTCTGTTACTGACTTTCCATCGTTTTGATAGGCTCTGATTGTGACGCTCTTTCGAAACTCGGCCGGATTCGAACGGCTTCTAGCTTTGGTGTGCAAAAGCATCTTGGTTCTGCTAATCCTCAGTGAATGTTGTACGGCTCAAAAACCTCCACCCACGCCTAGCAGCATCTACGAACGAACTCATCTCTCGATAGTAGTCGTTGTTACAGCGGATAAGGATGCAAAGCCCGTTGGTCAAGGCTCCGGTTTTATCGTTGGAAAAAATAAGATAGTTACAAACCACCATGTCATCGACGGGGCGGCGGCGGTTATCGTCGTTTTCGCGGACGGTGCAACGTCCGAAGTTGAAGGGGTCATTGCTGACAGTCCAACGAGAGACCTAACGATTCTCGCGGTCAACACGGGCACGCGTGCGGCGCTTAGGTTTGGTGACGAACTTTCAGTTCGGCAAGGGGACTCGGTCTACGCCGTCGGGGCTCCAAGAGGATTAGAGCTGAGTATCACAAATGGAATCGTTAGCGGATTCCGGCACATCGACGAGGACTTTGTGATTCAGAATACTGCCCCTATCGCTCCAGGATCGAGCGGGGGTCCGCTATTTGACCAAGATGGACGCGTAGTCGGCGTCACAACCTCGTTGCTAACCGATTCACCGGGTATCTACTTTTCGATAGGAGTGGGAGATGTTCGAAGACTGCTCCGAACTCCAAACATTGTCATTGCGCCGCTGCTCGGACACAGTCAGACGGAACAATCAGCGTCAAAACCTACTCCTCCATCGGACTCAGAAGTAAAGGTAGCGTCCCCTAGTAAGAGTTCACTCCATGTGACCAGCAATCCTCCAACCGCGACAGTCTTTATTAATGGAATCAAACAACCAGGGCAGACGCCATTGGATTTACCGCTGTTGGCAGGACGCTATAACGTCGTTCTGCGTCTGCCTGGTTATGTTCCTTATGCAGGCAGCGTCGAAGTCAAAGAGGGTGGGAACCATCTGGCGGTTGAACTAGACGCAGAAGTCATCGAAAACATAAGCGGAACGTACCGTGGGACGGTACATAATTTAAGTGGCCGAATAACTGCGAACTTCAGCATCTTCATCAGACAGGAAACCAAAGTCTTGTCTGGCTGTATGAAGGTACAGCGCCCACTTTATGGCAGCGGCTATCTCAATGGCACTGTCGATGGCAGTGTCGTCTCATTTCTCACAACCTCACCGCTGTATCGAATTTCTTTTCGAGGTACGAAAAATGGTGAGCGAATAAGCGGTAAATATACCGTCTCATCCCCGTCCGTTCAGGATGGTGAGTTCGAGTTAGAAAAATCCTCTCCTGACGCACCAGCACAGGGATTCGATATCAGCAAGTGCCCAGTTGACATTCCGAATTAGTGGCGCATCTTATCTGTTTGGCGTAAATATGACTGTGCCCACAGGGCCTTCGCTATACGCTTTTGCATGAACGATCCTGCGATCCTTCACGGGACATCATCGTTCACAGCCTCGGGTGGGGACGGCGTTTTCTCCAAAGAGATCATCCATGTGGATCGCCGAGCACAAGGGGACTCAGGGAGATTTCGCTTGATTGCGCGTCATACGCCCAAGTGGATTGCCATCTGGCATAGTCCTCCAAAAACGGGCTACTTGCCCTTCGCCAGCTCCGCAGCATCCGCCGCCATGAACCGCAGCATCTGCTCCTTCAATTGCGCATCTACCTCATCCGCGATCGTCACAACGTCAGGAAGCAGCTTGCTTAATTCCAAATCCTTCGTGTTTTTGTGCAGCGTGGTAAAAATGGTGACCTGCAGTAGACGCGACTCCTCTACCGCCATCGCCACCGTGTAGCCTTGTTTACGCCGCAAATCCCCGTGTTCAGCCGCAGCCTTCGAAATCGGAGCTTGCGTCCCTGCATCCAGACGTAGCCGCGCAATCACATCATGCAGAAGGTGAGGAAGATGGCCCGTGCGCTCTTCAAAGTTCAGCGGGACAGCCTTTAGGTCTGGCTCCTGCTCGACCCGAGCAAGCCAATCCTTAATCACAGATTGGTGTTCACGCTCGATAATGTCCGCCACAGTCTCAATAGTGGCAGCACCGCCAGTCGCTCTAGCCGCCCCAGCTGACCCTATAGATTTGGTCATTACGCCCTCTCTCGTTTACCACTCTATTCATCAATCTTGTCTAGCGTTGTCGCTTGACAATTTCGACTAGACAATCTTTTTCAATCGCGTTGCTAGCCATTTCGTTGACCAGCCTCTCACTAAAACGGAATGCACACTGTTCTAAAAGCAACATCCCGCCATCTATTGGAGTTTTCTGATGTCCAATGAATAACCAGCAAGTTCGCCGCGCAAGTTGACGCCAGATTACAGGAACACGTCTCCATCCCGCCCATTACGCGCCAGCTAGCCGTTCTGACATTCGCGCTGCAACTAGGTTCCGTTCCGCTATTCTTGCCGACTTGGCCATGCGAGGCTTTGCCATTTCCTTCTTGACGCTGGTACGTGTCGCTTCGCTTAAGTCTTTCTTGGCTTTCTTCTTCATCGAACATCCATGATGACATCGAGACCGAAGCAATACAGTTCAAATTGGAACGTGCCAACAATCCGCGACAGACACCGCCATGCCTGGGGGCGATTCTATATCTCCGATAAATGCGTCCGTCGCTGGCCGGGGCGAGCATCCATGATTGAACGGCTTTAAAATGTAAACATTACAAGATGGAGCGGACACCAAGGATTGGAAACACTATGCCAATTGACTCGCACGAAAAAGCTGCCGAACTCCACGAACTCGCCGCACAAGCGCACCGTGCTGCCGCTGCGCACCACGGGAAAGAAGATCACCTGACCGGACTCGATCATTCCCAAAAGGCGTTGGAATATTCGAATAAGGCTTCTCAGGCGTCAACTTTCGTTCTCTCTTTGGAACGCTGTAACCATAGCGTTATTCTAATCAACAAGTAAACGACCTGAAGGTGCTAATTTTGTGGGTACTGAAATTCACTGTATGGAGTAGCCTGGAGTAGCGTAAAGTGGAATGAACGCTACGGTTGTCCACGTTTTTTGCACAGTTTTTCCACACTTATGCACAACCTTGTGCACACCGAGCTGCACCATATCATGCAGTGTCAGAAAATAGATTACTGTTCAACAATAAGAAAACAAAGCACTTACACTAAACAGAGTTACGCATGGGTGTTAAGACTGTAAAGTTCAGTGCAACGGACCCACCGGAGCTGCGTTATCGGCTTGCATCGGCTATGGAGCTTCTTGTAAAATCTCGGCATATGGCGAACCCTACCAACCCGGTGATCCAGGCGTTGCAAGATGCCATTGAGGCGAAGAAGAAAGAACTCGCTGAGCTTGAAGCCGCAATGTCCATGTATCAGCGTGAGTCTCTCGCCGGGAAACAGAAGCGGCTGCGCTTTAGGGCAAAGACGGGATTCAAACAGGGGTCCATCCCAGATTTGGTGAACAAGATTCTGAAGGAGGCGCCTCAGCCGTTAAGCGCGGCGGAATTGGCTGAGGCGCTAAAAGCGAAAGGCAAAGTGGTGGAATCGAAGATGATCGCGGCCAGCATCGCTCGCTACATTGATGAGTTCTTTCGGCGTAATGAGGAGGGCAAATACCTTCTTGTTGCGGCGAAAGACTAGGGGGATGTAGCTCAGCGGAAAAGTGGCTCCGGCCTCATGAGCTTAGGTGCCATGAAGAGCAGTCGTTTACTAAACGACAGGTCGCGGGTTCGAATCCCGTCATCCCTACCATCTAGAACAACAGTCAGCCCACAGATTACATCCCCCACAGACGTGAAAAGTATAACGCGGCCCCGCCTAAATCAAGAAATTTCATAGTTGAAATTACCTGGACGCCAGCGGCACCAGGGGTCCGTGATAGAATCCGCCGCAGGGAGGACCCAGCCCAATGTGGACGGAGAAAGACGATAAGGATCGCCAGAGCTACGTGTGCAAAACATGCCACGGGAACGCGATGATTGTGTTCAAGGAACCGATGGCGCGAAAGCCCCGTTCTAAAGGTCCGCGCCGAATACGAATCGCGGTCATGTGCGTGAGTTGTAAAGGGAAAGAGAAACGTGTTGGCTGGCAGGCGAGCGGTTCCGGCTTGCGCCGCCGTCTTGCCCGCCGCAAGAAGTAAAAACACCATGAGATATTTGGTCGTGCTGTTTATAAAGGATCACGTTCTGAAAGGAACGGTCATCAAGACGCACGGTCTATACAAGGGTATCTACGACGCGTTGCCAGCAGAATGCGAGAAGCTCGGCCTTACGGATAGCGGCCCAATAGAGCCGAAATGGAAAAACCAAATCCGCTGGGGATTGCGCGACGCAAAAACTCAAGGACTGATAAAGCATATTGGCCTGGCGAAGTCTGGCGAGTGGCAGCGCCTGTAAAATTAGCACTGAAGTGCTATAGGTTTGTCCGGTATAAGCGGGTACTATTTTTCAGGGTCATCCAGGGTTGCCCAGGCCGTCCCCAGGCTATGGCCTTACTGGAAACAAAGGAGAAACCAGCTCATCCAGCTCCCTTGGCGGTACGTCTCGCCCGCGATTGTGGAGGAATGGCTAAGAAACATTTGAGCCAAGTCGGGCAGGTGACGAACCCTCGAAAATGCATATCCTTGAATGATCCTATTTCGAAACCTTGACGGAATCGGGTTCAAGTTCGACAATCGAAATGTGAAGAACACTTGCGGTTGAGAAAGTCCCTTCATCACTCTCCCAGTGTGTGATGGTCGAGAGTTCCAGTCTCGTGAGTGGAGAACACCATGCGAAAACCTAATTTGACTGGCTCACTTCGGGCTTCCGATGTCCCCAGTCAGGGAGCGACATGGTGCGCGATTGAAGAGTTCGCCTTGACCTTCAAAGGCTACGACTGGGCAGGTAGTTTCGAGAAGTGTGCGGATTTGGCGAACTCTACCCGAAAGACGTATGACCGCTCGCCGGAGCGTCGTTTGCCCAAATTGACTTTGGACGAACTTCGGGCTTGCTTGTACTTTGAGCAACGGCGTTCTCATCACTCTGATTACGTCCCCGAAGGCGAAGACTTGGTATACGTTAGAGCACTCTTGGAAAGCATTCGGGATGGACTCACGACGAGAACCAAATAAGACCCACTGGGGCGGATTTGCGAAGGCGCTCTCCCGTTTGGAAGGACGCTAGCGAATGCTTTTGCTCGGGTTGGCTCAGCAGGTGGTAAGCCGAAAAGACGAAAGCTATAGCAGTGTACGGAGAAAACTCCTCACCGACCCGTTGCACCCCGCCCGGCGTATAGAGTCACCTTCCCATCGACCACGTTCGCAACGTAGCGCCCTTCGCTGAGGAACTGCATCACTTTCTTGCCAGACCGTGCCATCTGCGCCCACCGGGATTTCGTCTGCGGGTTCTGCTCCAGCCCCCGAATTTCGTTCCCTTCAAATACGAAGTCCACCTGCCGCAGCCTTCGCTTGGAAGTGCTCCGAACAGGGTAACGCTCAGACCCTAGCTCGACGGTCTTGGCGTTCTCGACGAGCGCCAGCCGCCAAACGTCGATTAGCATTTGTTCGAAGGAGGAGCCCATCGCAAGCCCACCATATCCGGCATCCTAGATTTTGCTTTTCAGGAGCTTTCCCAAAAGGTGACGATGGCAATTGGTTTCGTCCTCGGCACAATGGCACATCAGCGTTATGCTTCCGCGCCTGGCAAGTGCCTGTAGTAAACGGAGGGTGAATTTTTGGCCATGGTTTTTGATTGTTCGGTTAGCTTTATCGATTGAGCTTGCCGAGAACAATTCGTGCCGATACTGCTGACTGAATTTAGCCCAAGTCAATTTCTGAGCGTGGTAGCTATGCAGAAGTCGTTCGCTCGGGCCAAGATTGGGCATCCACACATCATAACGGCCCTTTCTTAATCCCCGACCGCGAAAACGAGTTACAAGGATGCGGATGCCATCTCTCTGCCTTTCAATTGGGGTATAAACCGATTTTGTCTTGACCATAGTGCGCCTCTGTCCCTAAGAACGACCGGATGCGCTCATTGTATGCCGTGTGCCAGGTCTCGGAGTGGACTCTGGCAGCTTAGGACTTCGCTCGGATCAGGCCAATCCCAATCGTCTTCCGTTCTCGCTCGGGATATTTCAGACGAGTCTTTTCTGCCTGCTCTCTTGTGTTGAAAGGTTTTGACAACGGCGTAAACTCTCCGCCGACGTACTTGAAGAGTAGCCACTGCTGAACTGTTTTGGGCATCTGAGGTTTATAGCACAGGCTGCTCCGACCTGCGGAACGTAACGGCCAGACAGCCCCCTTCCTGTCAGTCAACCTGTTCCCGTTGGCGAAGCGCCCCCAAACTTATGAACCTGATCTTCCGTTTCATCTTTGTCTGAATGATCTCTCCAGTGTACCCAATCTTCCGGCGAATCCCCGGCCTGTGGCGCACGTAGAACTTGCCAAAGCCATTGAGCTTCAGCGTGAAACCATCCGTTTCGAGATGATTGAGCAGGGTGGTCTCCAAGCTCGTGATCACGGCATCGACGACGTGCCCAGCCTCTTTCTTGGTCGCCAAAGACAAAACTGCCTGAACCCTCACGGCTAGCGGAAGGAAGGAATGGCTGGGGACATTGTGGGGTCAAGAAAACTGTGTTGGGGATGTCCCGGAAGCTGTTAACTGACGCCAGAGAAACGAGTTATGTGATTTTAAGTTCTCTGTTAACAGCCGAATGCTCTACCATTGAGCTACCGGGGAACACTTCCATTTTGCGATAGATATGCCGCGTTTTCAAGCAAGGGCTTGGAGACCTGACTGAATCCAATCCAAAGTTTTTCACTCTCTCTTCCGGGGACATCAACGCGGCACAACTGTCGTCCGAACTTCCGCGTCTGTGCTAAAATAAGAGTTCCCGCAAGGCTACAGGGAGCTGCCACCGCATGAAATTTGGAGTCGTTGTTTTTCCCGGGTCCAATTGCGATCACGACGCGTTTTACGCCATCGGCAACATCCTGCGGAAGCCGGTCGAATTCCTCTGGCACCAATCTGAAAATCTGGCGAACTGCGATGCCGTCATCCTGCCCGGCGGTTTTGCCTTCGGCGATTACCTGCGCACCGGCGCCATCGCGCGTTTTTCGCCAGTGATGAAGTCCGTCGAGAGATTCGCCAAGAGCGGCGGCATGGTCCTGGGAATTTGCAACGGCTTCCAGATTCTCTGCGAAGCGGGCCTTCTCCCCGGCGCAATGATGCGCAACAGCGGCCTGCGATATATCTGCCGCCACGTTCACATTCGCGTCGAGCAGACGGACACACCGTTTACGAACGCCGCGCAAAAGGGCCAAGTCCTGAAAATGCCCATCGCGCACAACGATGGCAACTACACCTGCGACGAAGCCACGCTGGCGGAGCTCGAGAAGAACCGCCAGGTGATTTTCCGCTATACCACGCCGGACGGAACAAGCGACACGGATGGGAATCCGAACGGTTCCATGCACAATATCGCCGGAGTCTGCAACCGCGAGCGCAACGTCGCCGGCCTCATGCCCCATCCCGAGCGCGCTGTCGAATCCGCTCTCGGCTCCTCAGATGGCATCGTGATTTTAGGCTCCATGGTCGAAGCGCTCGTGGGCGCGGCCAAGGCCACGGCATGACCAATCGCCGCCCAGGCCGAGCCGGGCACCTTACAGAATTATATGAGTGAAGCAATCCCTGAGTTGGCTAACGAGGAATTCGTTCGTGCGCGCAAACTGTATTGGAAACATGAGGCGAAGAGCCTCGGCGACGGTGCGGTCCCGCCTGAGTTCGAGAAGGTTGGAATTGAAGAGGACGGCAGCAATTTTATTTTGTACTCACCTGGGCCAGGCGGGATTTTCGCGGTCTTTGAAGACGGCGCCGAAACAGGCTGGTTCTACCTCTATGCCCAGGCGCAAGAAAAGATCCTGCGGTGCGCGCATATTTATAATCGCTGCAACGTCGCCGTTGGGGAAGATGAAGTCGATATTGGCTGGGCTGCCGACGACTGCGTTTGCGGGATTGCCGTTTTCGGGCAGTTTCGAGCATTTCTTGGAATCTCCAGCGATCTGGAAATCCGAAAACCGATCATGAGCGCTGACGAAGACGGCATTTCCACGCAGGATTGGCCTGCCGGGTTTGAGCACTATCTCGAGAATCGGCCGGAGTAAGGATTAACGAACGAAGCATGGCTACCGCTAGTACGGAAATTCGAGTCACCCCCGAAATCGCCGCTGAACACGGCGTAACGCGCGACGAGTACGCGCGCATTCAGCAAATCCTCGGCCGCGACCCCAACATCACCGAACTGGGCATTTTCAGCGTGATGTGGAGCGAGCACTGTTCCTACAAATCGAGCAAAGTCCACCTGAAGCGGCTCCCTACGCGCGGCAAACTCGTCGTGCAAGGTCCTGGCGAAAATGCCGGCGTCGTGGACATCGGCGATGGCTTGGTTGCCGCATTCAAAATCGAATCGCACAATCATCCGAGTTACGTCGAACCGTTCCAGGGCGCGACGACTGGAGTTGGCGGCATCCTGCGCGACATTTTCACCATGGGCGCGCGCCCCATCGCTGTCCTGGATTCACTGCGATTCGGCGAGATCACTGCAAGCAAGCACACCAGCGAGGCGGACGCCGCGAAAAACCGGCGCATCCTCGACGGCGTCATCCGCGGAATTGGCAGCTACGGAAATTGTTTCGGTGTGCCCACCGTCGGCGGCGAAGTCGCCTTCGAGCCATGCTACTCGCAAAATCCTTTGGTCAACGCGCTCGCTCTCGGCATCGCGAAGAAAGAGGAAATCTTCCTCGCCAAAGCCAAAGGCATCGGCAATCCTGTAATCTACGTCGGCGCCAAGACAGGCCGCGACGGAATTCACGGCGCGTCCCTGCTGGCCTCCGCCGAATTCACCGAAGAGTCCAAGCAGAAACGTCCCAACGTGCAAGTCGGCGACCCGTTCATGGAAAAGCTGCTGCTCGAAGCTTGCCTCGAAGCCATGCAGACCGGCGCGGTCGTGGCGATTCAGGACATGGGCGCCGCTGGCCTCACCTGCTCCACCATGGAAATGGCTTCGCGCGGCGGCACCGGCATCGAAATCGATCTCGCCAAAGTTCCCCAGCGCGAAACCGGCATGACGCCCTACGAAATCATGCTCAGCGAATCGCAGGAGCGCATGCTGCTGGTCGCCGAAAAGGGCCGCGAGTACGAAGTCCTCTCCGTCTTCAAGAAGTGGGGCCTCGACGCCGTCGTCGTCGGCCAGGTCACCGAAGGCGGCATCGCTCGCATCAACAACAACGGCCGCGTCGCCGCGGAAATCCCCGCGCATCCCCTCGCCGAAGAAGGCCCCGTCTACCATCGCCCCATCGCCGCACCGGCGCCGCGCGTCGCCCGCTTTGCGGGCGCAGGTAAAGAAGTCGACGGAAAAGGTTGGTTCGCATTCGCTCCCGAAGGCACGAATCTCACGGCGAATTTCCTGAAGCTGCTGGCCTCGCCCGCGATTGCCTCCAAGCGCTGGATCACCGAGCAGTACGACACCAGCGTGCGCACGAATACTTTGGCGGGCCCCGGCGCGAGCGATGCCGCCGTAGTGCGCATCAAGGATCCGAAGACAGGCGTAGTGAAGCGCGCCCTTGCCCTCTCTACAGACGGCAACGGCCGTTGGTGCCAATTAAATCCGCGCGTTGGCGCGATGCACGCCGTCGCCGAAGCCGCCCGCAACGTGGCTTGCAGCGGCGCGCGGCCCATTGCCGCCACCAACTGTCTCAACTTCGGCAGCCCTGAAAAACCGGAAGTGATGTGGCAGTTCAGCGAAACCATCGATGGCCTTGCCGAAGCCTGCACCGCCCTCGGCACGCCCATCACCGGTGGCAACGTCAGCTTTTACAACGAGACTCTCGGCAAATCCATCTACCCCACGCCGGTCATCGGCGTGCTCGGCGTCCTCGAAGACGCCTCCAAGGTTTTGAAAATCGCCTTCCGCCAAGAAGGTGACGTCATCCTTCTCCTTGACGGCTCCCCCGACGCCGTCATTTCGAGCGAAGCGAGAAATCTCTCTTCTCTTGCCGCGGTCGCCCGCGAATTCTCCTCCTCCGAATACTCGAAGACGATTGCAAGCATCGTCGCCGGCAAACCACCCGCCATCGACCTCGCCGCCGAGAAGCACCTCCAAGACTGCCTAGTCGCTCTCGCGGCCGAAGGCGCCCTCCAATCCGCCCACGACCTCTCCGACGGCGGCCTCGCCGTCGCCCTCGCCGAATCCTGCTTCGCCTCTACCGGCAATAAACTCAACGATTGTCATTCCGAGCGTAGCGAGGAATCTGCTTTTTCCGTCCTCGGCGCGATCGCAAGTCTAGGCGATGAACCATCGGCCACCGAAGCCGCCCTCTTCAACGAGCGCGGCGCCCGCGCCATCACCTCCGTCACTCCATCAAAACTTGCCGCCGTTCTCAATACTGCGAGACAATACAACGTGGCGGCGCGCGAACTCGGCCAGGTCACACGCGACGGTTCGTTCCGCATCGAACATAAGGGGCGCACGGTGATCGATGCTTCCGTTGAATCGCTGAGCGACGCCTGGGCCCATTCGCTGGAACAAAAGATCTTTGGAAAGTAACTGCGTTGCAAAAGATTATTCATGCCTTCGTCGTGACGCTCTTTGGCCTGAACGGCATTTCGTTTTGGCTATCAGGAGTTTTATCGGCTTTGCATGTGAAATCCTGGACCGGGCTGTACTTTGAAGCTGAGTTCGATTTCCTGGCTGGGATTGCATGTTTTCTTGCCGCAGTTGGTCTTTACCGCTTCGACGAGCGTGCTCGCCGCTTCGCGATCCTTCTCACCGCGTTGTTTTTTCTTGTCGCCGCGGTTGCGCTCTTCGCTGGCGCGAGCAAGTTATCGGCAATTTGGTTGACTAGTTCGCTGTCCGTCTTGTCGTGGTTGTTATCGGACTCGGTCAGACATCAGTTTATCTCGGCGAAGGAGCATTCTCAGGTTTCCTGAATGAGACTGGATAACCACATCCAACTCTTCGACGATCACTTCCACGACCACTGTGGTGTCTTCGGCGTCTTCGGCCATCCCGAAGCCGCGAACCTCGCCTATCTCGGTCTCTACGCCCTGCAGCATCGCGGTCAGGAATCCGCCGGCATCGTCTCGAGCGACGGCAAAGAGTTGTACGTCCACCGCGCGATGGGTGAAGTCGAAGAGATTTTCCAGCCCAGCGTGCTCGCGCAACTCCCCGGCAGCCTCGCCATCGGCCACACGCGCTACTCCACCGCCGGCGACAAAGCTCTCCTCAACGCGCAGCCCATCATGATCGACTGCAACAAGGGCAAAGTCGCCCTCGGCCACAACGGCAACCTCACCAACGCCGCCGAGTGGCGCCGCAAGCTAGAGCATCGCGGCTCGATTTTCCAGACCAACAGCGACACCGAAGTCATCGTCCATCTCATCGCCCGCTCGCAAGCGCGCAATCTTTCCGGCGCGATCGGCGACGCCCTGAATCAAGTTGAAGGCGCCTATTCTCTTCTTGTACTCACAGAGGATGAACTCTACGCTGTCCGCGACCCCCGTGGATTCCGTCCATTGGTCCTCGGGAAGCTCACCACCCCTGGCGGCTTCGTTTCCTGGCTGGTGGCCTCGGAAACCTGCGCCTTCGATCTGCTCAACGCCCAATACGTCCGCGAGATCGAACCCGGCGAAATGGTGCGCATCTCCAAATCCGGCATTGAGTCCATCCACTTTGCGCCGCAGAAACCGCTCCAGCAGTGCATTTTCGAGCATGTCTATTTCTCCCGCCCGGACAGCATTATTTTCGGCCGCTCGGTGAACGAAAGCCGCGAAATGCTCGGCCGCCTCCTCGCGCAAGAGCATCCTGTCGATGCGGACATCGTCGTCCCGGTGCCCGATTCCGGCGTCCCCGCGGCCGTCGGCTACGCGCTCGAATCGAAGATCCCCTTCCGCATGGGCCTGATCCGCAATCACTACATCGGCCGCACTTTTATTGAGCCGTCACAAGCCATCCGCAATTTCGGCGTGAAGCTCAAGCTCAACCCCATCCGTGGCTTGATCGAAGGCCAACGCATCGTCCTGGTCGACGATTCCATCGTGCGCGGCACCACCAGCCGCAAGATTGTCCGCATGCTCCGCGAAGTCGGCGCAAAAGAAATCCACGTTCGCATCAGTTGCCCACCGACGATTTCTCCGTGCTATTACGGCGTCGACACGCCCACGCGCGAGGAATTGATCGCGTCCTCCAACACGCCCGAAGAAATCTGCAAGTTCCTCGGCGCCGACTCGCTGGGTTACGTTTCGCTCCCGGCGCTGCGTCGCGCCGTCAGTGACACCGAAGGCAGGTTTTGCACGTCTTGTTATACGGGCGTTTACCCGACGGACCTGGTTCAGTTGGAGGTGCGCGAAAGCGCTTCCAATGGCAAGTCCGGCGAAGCTACCGATGGACATGACAGTGAACCCGCGCCCGCAGAGCGGCCGGTGGTGATGGAACATGAAAGCTGAAAAAAAGAAAAAACAAGAAGAAACAGACCTGCCCGTGAAGGCAAAGATTCAAAGAGAAATCATCGCCTGGTTCTGGGTAGGGCTCGCATTTCTCTTGATTAATGGCACCATCGGTCAGGCGCGCGTCATACCCTCCGGCTCCATGGAAAATACGCTGCTCGTCGGCGACCACCTCATCATGAGCCGCATCGGCTACGACGCCGGTGTACCCTTTACGGACGTTCACCTTTCCCTCTGGCGCAATCCCAGCCGGCAACAGATCGTCATTTTCCGGCCCGTGATTCCAGGCGAAACGTCGGACGTCATCAAGCGTGTGATCGGATTGCCCGGCGAAACGGTCGACATTCGAGACGGAAGTGTCTGGATCAATGGCGCTCGTCTTAGCGAAAACTACGCCATCGGGCCCACCGAACGCGGTGATCCCGTGATGTTCCGCGCCGCATTTGAAGGCAAAAGAGATGTTTTTCCGTACACTGTCCCGGCCGGCTGTTTTTTTGTCATGGGTGATAATCGCGGCAATTCGCTCGACAGCCGTTTTGTGGGATGTGTTCCGCGTTCCCATATCGTTGGCACTCCGGTGATGGTTTATATGTCGATCGATGCTCCATCGGATGCCTGGGGTTCTGGATCGATTAGTGATCGCGTTTCCGCATATGCAAACGCTCTTCTCCATCCGCGCGAAATTCGCTGGCGCAGGCTGTTTCAGTTATTCTAGTGAATGTCGCCGGCCCGACCGGCTCCGGTGAATCATGAAGGATTCGACCACACAGCAGAAGCAGAAAGATCAGTTGACCACCAAACAGAAAATCCGGAGCGAGATCATCGCCTGGTTCTGGGTCGGCCTCGCCTTTCTGCTCATCAACGGCACCATCGGCCAGGCGCGCGTCATCCCTTCTGGTTCGATGGAAAACACGCTGCTCATCGGCGATCACCTCATCATGAGCCGCATCGGCTACGACGCGGGCGTGCCATTCACCAACTGGCACCTTCCGCTCTGGCGCAATCCCAAGCGCCAGCAAGTGATCATCTTTAAGCCCCCGTTTGCTCCGGACACCCCGGACTACGTGAAGCGCGTCATTGGGCTGCCCGGCGACACCATTGACATCCACGATGGCGCTGTCTGGGTCAACGGGCAGAAGCTTGCCGAAAAATACACCACCGGCGCGAGCGAACCCTACGATCTGCACCCCCCGTACAAGGTTCCCGAGGATTGTTATTTTGTGATGGGCGACAACCGCGGAAATTCCTACGACAGCCGCTTCTGGGGCTGCGTCCCGCGAAAGGACATCATCGGGACGCCGGTCATGATTTACATGTCGCTCAATGTTTCTCCGGAGGCTTGGGAGCCGGGGCAGATTCGCGAGCGATTCTTTGCCTACGCGAACGCCCTCCTTCACCCCGGAACGGTGCGCTGGAAGCGTATTTTCCGGACGTTTTAGTTTTTGATGTACAACGGTGTTTCACAATAGGCGCCGCCCCCCTCGGCGCTCCATCCATTTCCTTTCGGTGAACGGCGCGCGGAGGAGTGCGCCCCGGCCAGAAAAAGGGCAGAGACTGCTGCGAACGGGTTCTCATGAAATATGCCGATGCTGGAGTGAATATCGCCGTCGCGGATGACGCCAAGCAGCGCATCCGCCACCATGCCAGCCGCACGTTTACCTCCGGCGTCCTTGGCGGCATCGGTGGCTTCGGTGGGCTCTTCGCGCTCGATCGCAAAAAATGGAAAGAGCCGGTGCTGGTCTCCAGCGCGGACGGCGTCGGCACCAAGCTCAAAATTGCCATGGCTATGGGCGTGCACTCTACCGTTGGCGCCGATCTCGTCAATCACTGCATCAACGACATTCTCGTCCAGGGCGCTGAGCCGCTCTTCTTCCTCGACTACCTCGCCATGGGCAAGCTCGATCCCCACGTCGTCGAGCAGCTCGTCGAAGGCATGAGCCGCTCCTGCCGCAAGGCCGGCTGCGCCCTCATCGGCGGCGAAACGGCGGAGATGCCCGGCTTCTACCCCGCCGGTGAATACGATCTTGCCGGCTTCATCGTCGGCGTCGTCGAACGCAAAAAACTTTTGACCGGCAAGAGAGTCCAGCCCGGAGACACTTTGATCGCACTCCCGTCCGCCGGCTTGCACACCAACGGCTATTCGCTCGCGCGTAAATTGATTTTCGAGGTTGCCAAGCTCAAGCCCGACACCTACGTCGCCGAAGTCGGGAACAAAATCGGCGCGGAACTGCTGAAGCCGCATCTGTGCTACGCGCCTGCGCTGAAAAACATCCTCGCCCGCGGCTGGGTTTCCGCCCTCGCGCACATCACCGGCGGCGGTATCCCCGGCAACCTTCCGCGCGTGCTGCCCAGCGGCCTGAAAGCGGAAATTGACCTCGCCTCCTGGCCCGTGCCCGCGATCTTCAAATATCTCGCCAAGCTCGGCAAGATCGACACGGACGAGCTGCTGCAATCCTTCAATATGGGCGTCGGAATGATTCTCATCGTCCCGCCGAAAAACGTGCGCTTCGTCGAAGCCGACCTGAAAAAGCACCGCGAAAAATTCTTCCTCATCGGCCGCATCGACCGCGGCGAATCCGGCAAGGCCCGCGTCTCCTACTCCGGTTCCCTGCAAATGGCATAGTTAGTCTAAACAAGGTCGCTCGTCGCATAGCTCGGCTTCTCTGCCGGCCTGCGCAATGGCAGTTCGCGCTTCAGCTTGCGCAGCCATCGCTGCTCCAGCTTGAATTGTTCTATGACAAAACTCACCATCCACACCGCTTCGTGATACGGATGCCCCACTTCTTCCAGGATGCTCGCAAGCACTTCCTTCTCTCGTGCTATTTCCTTTTTCAGAAATTCTCGCCGCCGGTCCAATTGCAACTGGAAAACGCCCGGCCGCGCCTGCCACGAAAGCGCAATCCATGTCAGGAACGGCGGCCGCTCGCGCTGCTTCGTCCACTCTTCACGCTCTAGCGCGCCGGCCAGTGCCGCGCGGCCTTTCGCTGTCGTTTCGAACGTGCTGCGCTCCGGCCCCGCCGCAGGCTCATCCGTCTCGGAAGCTCGGATCAGCCCCGCGCGCGCCAATTTCTCCAGCGAGTAATAAACCTGCGGCCGCGAAATCCCCGCCCAATCCCGTATTTCGCGCCTCTCAAGTTCGAGATTCGCCTGGTACCCGTGCATCGGCCGCTCCGCCAGCAAGCTCAGCAGCACCAAATCCGGCGTCGTCAGCGCCAGCTTCTTCGCCCGGACGGCGTGTCTCCTCGGTCTCTCCGCGAATCTCCGCGTCCTCTGCGTCTCTGCGCTATCTTCGCTCTTCATTTCTTTCCCGTCTTCCGCTTCTTGCTCCAATACCACCACTGGCATTGTTCTGCCGGCAGCCGTGGATTCCTGGCCTGCGCCACAGCCGCGCAAAATGTGTCCAGCACGCAGGGATCCTGCCGCTGCCCGCTGAGGTGATTCAACCGCGCATACATCCGCTGCGGATTCTGCCGCGCCAGTTGCGCCACGCTGTGAATCCTCAGCAGCTCGAAATCCCGCAGCATCGCCGGCCCAATCGAGATCAAGTCGCCTAATTGCCTTGCCCTCGCCCCCATAAAAATCTCCTTGACTTCGAATTCCGCGCTCACTATCCTTACTAGTCTAAATGAGACTACTGGTCTCGTCAAGGAGAATCTGCACCATGCGCCACTTCGCCTTTGCTCTAACCGCTTTAGCTTTATTTTTCACTTTCGCTTCAAGGCCAGCCAATCCATCTCAGGAGAAAACGCCCATGAACGTCAAACGCATCACCCCGGTCCTGCTCGTCAAGGACATCGAGCCCATCGTGCCCTTCTGGGTCGATCGCCTCGGCTTCGCCAAGACCATCGAAGTCCCCGACGGCAACAAACTAGGTTTTGTGACTTTTCAAAAAGGCACTGCCGAAGTGATGTACCAAACCTACGCCAGTGTGGAAAAAGACGCGCCCAAAGACGTTTCCGCGACTGCCGGCAAGGGCCCGACCTATCTCTACATGGAGGTCGACAATCTCGACACGGTTCTCGCAGCCATGAAAGACGTCAAACTCGTCATGCCCGTTCGAACCGCCTTCTACGGCATGAGGGAATTCAGCGTCCAGGATCCCGGCGGGCACTTCGTCACCTTCGCTCAGCCCGTCGCCCCGCCCAAGCCCTGACCGGCATTCTTCGCGGCACCATTCTCCGTCGTAGGGGCGCAGCACCTGTCCCGACCTTGTCGGGATGCTGCGCCCCTCCTAGGCAAGAACTCAGCTAAAGTGATCTGCTGGAAATTCTCCGCGTAGACTTACTGTTTCGGCCCGCTAGGCAGCGGGGGCGGGCGCCGTTCGATTTCCGTGGGCACGGCGATGGAACGCGCGCCATTCTTGCCGACAGCACGCACGGCAAAAAAATGATTGTCGGTGGAGACACCCTTCAAAACCGTTTCGCCGCTTGAAGCCGTAAAATCATAGACCTGCCAGCGCGGCTCGCTGGTCTCGCGCCACAGAATCTCGAATCCCGCGCGCTCCGGATCCTCATCGGCAGCCCATGATACTTTGGCGTCCGGTGTCACCGCACCAGTCAGCTTCGCATTTACCGGCGGCGCGGGAGCCAGCGCCAACTGTCGCAGAGCTTCCGCATTGTCCAGCGCCACGTCGCCCATGAACGTAAAATTCAAATACTTCTCGAAATCCCCGTACTCAATTCCATTTTCCGTCCGCGGCGTTTGATGCTGATGGTTGTAATCCTCCAGCGGCTCGGTAAAGCGCACCGCGGGCAGCCCCGCCTTGTAGAATGGATAGTGATCTCCACCGCGACCATAGCGGTCCACGCGGAAGATCATTCGAATCGCTTCCCGCCCGTCAATTTCTTCCACCGCCCGCGCCAATTCCCGCGAAGGCGAATCCGCATCATCGATTTCGCCATTTCCAGAAAATAACCGCACGCGATGCGGTGACCCGGCGGCGGGATCGGCGCCCACAATGTCATCGTCCAGCATTCCGCCGACGATGTAGCCCTGCTGCTTCAGCCAATCCAGCAGGTGTGTGCTGCCAAGCAGCCCTTGCTCTTCGCCCGAAACAGTCGCAAACAGAATCGTGGCGCGAAAGAAGCCGAACTTCCCGTGCCCGGTCGCGCCCGGATCGCTGAGCAACCGCGCGCATTCCACGCTCACGGCCACTCCCGAGGCATCATCGTCCGCGCCGGGAGCATCCGCTTTCGGATCCATCACGTTGGAAGGTCGCGAATCAAAATGTCCCGAAACAATGAAAATGGTTTTCGAAAGCTTGGGATCGGAGCCGGGCAAAATCGCATAAACATTCTCCAGTGTCACAGGATTTGGCCCCGTCCGTTCCGATTGCGACTCGAATTTATCCACCACCACCTTCAGTTCCCCTCCGGACTCTTTCGCAATTTCGTTGAATCGCGCCACGATGTGATCCCGACCACAGCCCGCTCCGCGCTTCGGGTCCGTCCATGAAGAAAGCGTCAGTCGTGTTCCGCAACTCACTAGGTTGTGAATCAGCGCGCGCATCGATTTTTCATCCACGAGCTGCCGACTGACGGGTTTCCAAGGCCGCGGCAGGACTTTCACTTGCGGCTTCCCCTGCGCCGGTTCCGCCGGGTTCCGCGCCTCAACGCGTTGCGCCAATGCCGGCACCGTGGCAAACAAAAAAATAACAAGCGCGAAAAGAATGGTACTCAACGACCGCCCGCAAGACCCGACCTGCCGCTTATTCATGATTTGTGATTCCCCATTTGATTTGGCCATCTGCGAATCCGGCATTCTAGCAAAGTTCCCCACTAATCGCGCCACGAAGCCCCGATCGTAAGCTCCTCACATGGAACGGCGCGACCTGCCCATCGAAATCCACGATGAAAAGAAGACCAACTTGGCGCTATAATCCGCCCTTTGTTAGAGTGACCATCGAATCTCCCTGAGGCGCCGCGCTCCATCGGGCAAGCGTCAATCTGAGGAATATGTCGAAAATCGCAGGGATACATTGGGGTCGTGTATTGTTGGGCGGATTCCTGGCCGAGCTCCTCGTTTTCGCCATCGTCTTTCCCACGAAATACCTCTTTGGGCAGCAGGCGTTTCTGGCGTCCATCCTGATTGCCTCTGCCTTGCTGCCATTCCTCTTCGCCTTGTGGGTGTGCCGGCGAATCGACTCGCGCTTCGTGCTTCACGGAACGCTTGTCGGCGCAGTCGCCGCGCTCATTTACCTGGGCTTGGCGTGGCGCCAGCCGCAGCCTCTCCTGTACAAAATCGCTCACGGTCTCAAACTCGTGGGCGGCGCTGCTGGCGGCCTCGTAGCATCGCGCCGCAAACCCGCGGCCGCAGTCGCCATGCAGTCAGAGTGAAACGATCGCTTCGCCCGCCTCCGCGTCCCGTTTTGCTGATTCCGCCGCTTATGCTAACGTTTTTCGTTTATGAACAAGCGCATTGGCGTGCTCTTAAGCGGCCGCGGCTCGAACTTCGAGGCGCTCGCGGAAAGCGTCGCGGCGGGACGCATCTCCAACGCGGAGATCGCCGTGGTCGTCAGCAATCGCGAAGGCGCGCCGGGCATCCAGCGCGCGGAATCGCGTGGAATCAAGACCCGCGTGATCCCCTCGAAAGGCCTCGAGCGCGAAACATACGACCGCCAGGTTGCCGCCGTTCTCGACGAGCACAAAGTCGATCTCATCTGCCTTGCCGGCTACATGCGCCTGCTGTCTCCTTTTTTTGTCGCCAAATTTCCCAATCGCATCCTGAACATCCATCCTTCGCTGCTCCCGTCGTTCCCCGGCCTGGAATCCCAGCGCCAAGCCCTCGAATACGGCGTGAAATTCGCAGGCTGCACGGTCCACTTCGTGGACGAAAACCTCGACGCAGGCCCGATCATTCTGCAGGCCACTGTCCCTGTGCTCGACGAAGACACGGAAGCCTCGCTCTCAGAAAAAATTCTCAAGCAAGAGCACCGCATCTATTCCGAAGCCGTTAAAATTGTCCTCGAAGGAAAATTCAAAATCGAAGGCCGCCGCGTCCTTCGCGCGAACTGAAAAACTCTCAATGACACACGCGAATTTCAAATCCGTCGAAGAACAGCTCGCCTACCTGAAAAAAGGCGTCGCTGAAATCATTCCCGAGGACGAATTCAAGGCGAAGCTTGCGCAATCGGTGAAGACCGGAAAGCCCCTGCGCGTCTATCTCGGCGTCGATCCCACGGCTCCTGACATTCATCTGGGCCACACCGTCGTCCTTCGCAAGCTGAAGCATTTTCAAGATCTCGGCCACGCTGCGGTTTTTCTAATCGGCGATTTCTCCGCAATGATCGGCGATCCCACGGGCCAATCCGAAACTCGTCCGCCGCTGACCCGCGAGCAGGTTGACGCCAACGCCAAGACTTATCTTGCCCAGGTCTTCAAGATCCTCGACAGAGAAAAAACCGAAGTCCGCTACAACAGTGAATGGCTCGGCAAAATGTCAGCCGAAGACGTTGTTCGGCTCTGTTCTCACTATCGCCTAGCGCGTATGTTGGAACGCGAAGATTTTTCTTCCCGGCTCGACAAGGGGCAGCCCATTTCCGTTCATGAGCTCCTGTATCCGCTTCTGACGGCGATTGACGCCGTCAAATTGCAGTCCGACGTTGAGCTGGGCGCCACGGAGCAAAAATTCAATTTGCTGGTGCACCGTGAAATCCAGCGCGAATATGGCTTGTCGGGGCAAGCCATTCTGACCATGCCGATTCTCGTCGGCCTCGACGGCCAGCGCAAAATGTCCAAGAGCCTCGGCAACTATGTGGGAATCACCGAAGCCCCAGACGAAATGTTCGGTAAATTGATGTCTATCCCAGACAGCCTGATGTGGAGCTACATGGAACTGCTCACCGATCGGGAGTCTAGCGTCATCAATAACTTGCGAACGAATGTTCAGGCTGGCACGACTCATCCCAAGCAGGTCAAGGTCACTCTTGCCAATGAAATCGTTAGTGGCTTCCACGGAAAAGAAGCGGCGACCGAAGCTGCGCGGAGATTTCAGGAGCGTTTCAGCGAACGGAAAGTTCCGACGGACTTGCCCGATAATTACATCGGCTCTGCGCCTGGAAAAGAGAGACTATGGCGAATAATCGTGCAGTTGGATTTAGCACCATCACGATCTGCGGCAGAGCGCTTGATGAAGGAAGGTGCCGTCGAGCTAGACGATGTAGTCATTAAAGATCCTACATTTGAGATTGACGTGAGTGCGCCAAGAACCCATATATTGCGGGCTGGAAAGAAACAGCTTCGCAAAATTGTAATCGGATCGCCCCGCCCTTAACACTGAATCATCCTAGAATCTCCGCCACAAGTTGCGCGACGTGGTCCGCAACGGAAGGGGCGGCGGTGAGGCCGGGGGATTCCATGCCGACGAGATGAATTGCCTGGGGCACCGCAGGATCCCGCGTGATTACAAAATCGGCGATGCCTTTGTGGTCGGGCGGGACGAGTTTGGGGCGCAGCCCAGAATAACCCAACTGCAGGTCGCGCTCTTCGATTTCGGGCAGCAGAGTTTTTGCGCTGTGGGCAAAATCGGCAATGGGCAAGCGGTTCTTTTCGTAATTGTCTTTGCCCTCGACGTACGTTGCTGTCGGCCCCAGCAGAAAGGTGCCCCACAGCGTCTTCGTGAAGTGCACGCCGAGGCTCAATCCATCGCTGTGCGGCAGGGGATAGACAAGATTGTTGATCAGCGACGAACGCGGCCCCCGCACCTCGCAGTACTCCCCCCGCACCGGATAAATCTTCCAGGAATGATTCCCCAGCATCGCCGCCACTTCATCCGCAAAAAGCCCCGCCGCATTGATCACGCATCGCGCTTCAATCGTTTCGTTTTGGGCATCCTCTTCATCGCCGATGTGCAGGCCCACGCGAATGTTCTTGCCGGAAGGCGCAAGGGAAACCACCTCGGCGCGGGTAACAATGTTCGCTCCCTGATTCGTCGCCACGCGCCCGTACGCGTGAACCAGTTCCTCCGCGGAAACAATCCCGGTGGACGGGACCACCAGCGCCGCGGTGCCGCGAATGTGCGGCTCCCGCTTCCGGATTTCCGCCGCATCAATGAGCCGCAATCCTTCGACGCCATTCTCTTCGCCGCGCTTTTTCAGCGCCGCGAGTTCAGCCTCTTCGTGTACATTGACCGCCACAACCAGTTTCCCGCAGTGTCGAAATGGCACGTTATGCTTCGCGCAAAACTCGTATGTAAGCCGGTTGCCCTCAACACAGTGACGAGCCTTCAAGGAATTTTTTGGGTAATAGATGCCGGAGTGATTCACCCCACTGTTGCGCGTGCTGGTAGCCATCCCCAGCTTGGGAAATTTCTCGACAAGAAAAACGTCCTGCCAGCGCTTCGATACGGCATTGGCGATAGCGCAGCCGATGACCCCTCCGCCGATAATCAAAATGTTGGCCTGGTCCATGAACTCAGAATATAGAAAATACAGAAAAGAAAGTAGGAAACTGGGCACCGAACTGGGTTCGCACGACGAGGAACTTCGTCCTAACCTTGAAGAATCTCGAAACTTGCTGCTTCTAGAATAATACCGGTTGTGCTCCTCGCGTAAGAATATCCTTCAAGGCAGTCTGCGTAGCCTTCTTTCAGCCAAAGAATAAACCCCATCCCGTGTTCTAATCCGTCGATCTTAGCTTCTGGGCCATCCCTTAAGCGCTTACCTCCAATGGCAGCACAGGAAACGCGGTCAACCTCGAAATGCGTGAAAAAACCAGCGCCGGTGTTTTCGCGCCTAGATAAGGTCGCAGTCGATAGTTGCGCCTCAAGCACCGCCCGATCCTCCAGATACATGTCGCAAATTGCGGCGAGCACGGCTCGTTCAAGGCTGGTGAAGTCTGATCCGATTGATAGCATGTATCGTACTCCGCTATTGATCGCCGCCAACCGCATCAAAGAAAGGCGTGCAGGCAACCAGCCGCGCCTCGCTTCCGTCGTGCACCGCGTAGGAAGCCTGTTTGCTCGCTTCATAGCCGTTGCGCCAGAGGGAAGTGGCGCCGTGCGCGCCGTCCTTGTTGATCGCGTAGAAGTAAATGTGAAACGTCCCGAGTTTCTTCTTGTCGTTTTTATAGTTCCGCGCCACGCGCCCCATCGCCTCCAGGCACGCATCCTTCGGCGATTTGCCCTGGCGCATCATTTCGATAATGGTATGCCCGCCGGAAATCTTGATGTTTTCCTCGCCTTTGCCCGTCGAACCGGCCGCGCCTACTTCGTTGTCCACACAGCAGCCCGCGCCAATGATCGGCGAATCCCCGACGCGCCCTGGAATTTTCCACGATAGTCCGGAAGTCGTGGTCGTAGCCGAAATGTCGCCATTTGAATCCACAGCCATGCATGGAATCGTCCCCGTCGGCGGATGCGTGATCACGCGTTCCGCATAGGCCATCTGTTTTTCATCGCCGTCAAAAATCGCGGAAAGGTGCTCTTTCCACTCCGGCGAATCGATTCCCGGCCGCCAATTGAACGACGACTTGGCCTTCCAAGCCAGCCAGATTTTCCGCGAGTGCTCCGTGAGCAGATTCATCTCCTCGAATCCCTCCGCCACCGCGAATCGCCGCGCCCCGTCTCCCACGATCATCACGTGGTTGGTTTTTTCCATGACCGTCTTCGCCAGACGCGAAACGTTCTTGATGCGCCGAACTCCCGCGACCGATCCGGCCCGGTGCGTCGGCCCGTGCATCACGCTGGCGTCCAACTCCACCTCCCCTTCTTCATTCGGCAACCCGCCGTAGCCTACCGAGTCGTCATTCGGATCGTCCTCAACGATGGTGACCGCCGCAACAGCGGCGTCGAGCGTATCGCCGCCTTTCTTGAGAATGTCCATGCCCGCGCCAAGCGCATGCAGGCCATTGGCGCTCGAAATAATCAGCGGCCGCTGCCCCTGCGCCGCCGGCGCAAGCCCTGCGAGAGCGGACGAACCGTCGCCGTTCGAATGTACCCCTCCAAATAATTTGCCCGCGCCAGCAACGGCGCTACCCGCAAGTGAAGCTAGAAAAAACTTTCGTCGTGACCAGAGTTCCATTGGAAACACCTCCTCGGCATGCCGAGAGAAATATACAACGGTTGCCATTCAAAAGTTGCTGAAGCCGGGCAGAAAAGGGAAGCGGATTTCTCCTAGCTGGGAGCCGGCTCGCCGGCGGGCAATTCGCCTTCCCACCGCGCAATTACCACGCACGCAACACAATTGCCGAGAACGGTGACCGCGGTCCGCCCCATATCCATGAGCTGGTCGATGGCGAACAAAAGAAAAAGCGGCTCCATGGGCAGGTGAAACGAAGTTGCCGCGGCGAAAACAATCAACAGCGAACCGCGCGCCACGCCGGCCGTCCCTTTGCTGCTGATGATGAGCGTGAGAATCATTAATGCTTGCTGGCCGATGCTCAGGTGCAGTCCCGCGGCCTGCACCACAAAAAACAGCGCCAGCGATTGATAAAGGCTCGCGCCGTCCATATTAAAGCTGTATCCGGTGGGGAGAACGAACGCGACGATTTCACGCGGCACGCCGAACGCTTCCATTTGCTCGATCGCGCGCGGCAGAGTCGCCTCCGAGCTTGCCGTGGCAAATCCAACGGTGACTGGCTCCGCGACCGCGTTGATAAAGCGCTTGAGCGGAATGCGCGCCCACAGCAGGATCGGCAGCAGCACGCAAACGATGAAAAATGCCAGCGCCACGTACATTGTCGCAAGCAGCTTGAAAAGCGGAAGTAGAACGCCCACGCCAAGGTGGCCGACGGTGTAAGCCACAGCGCCGAAGACACCGAGCGGTGCGGCATACATCACCAGGTTCGTGAATTTGAACATCGTTTCCGAAAGGCTTTCCGCGAACGCCAGCATCGGGCGCCGCTTCGGTTCCGGAACCAGCGCCAGACCCATGGCAAACAGGACGCTGAAGATCACAATTTGCAGCACTTGGCCTTCGGCCACGGATTTGGCGATGTTCTCCGGAAAAATGTCCGTGATGATTTGTGTAGCGGTGTGCGGGGAAACGTTGAGGGATTGCGCGGCTGAGGACGGCGGCAAGTGGACGCCTTCTCCGGCGCGGCTCAGGTGAATGGCCGCGTAGCCGGTGAGCATGGCCAGCGAAGAAACGACTTCGAAATAGATGAGCGATTTGACGCCGAGGCGGCCGACTTTCCTGAGGTCGGAGTGCCCGGCGATGCCAACAACGAGAACGCCGAAGAGCAGCGGCGCGATGATGACTTTGATGAGCCGCAGAAAGATGGTGCCGAGGAGTTGCAGGTTGACCGCGACCGCGGGCCAGTCGTGTCCCAACTCCGCGCCGGCGAGGAGGCCGACGAAAATCCAACTCGTCAGCGAGCGGCGTGACGTCGCATGCGCTGCGATGAAAAAAATAGCGAGCCAGCGCAGAAAAAGTGTGACAAGCACGGGCAGCGAAACCACGTGGGTGCCGGCGAGGAGCGATGCCGCGACGGCGATCGTGGCGGCGACGACGGCCGCGGCCAGAAGCTTATTTTTCATCGGCGCTCGACGGAGAATTTCATCGGTGCCGAAAGGTATGCTGGTTATGGCCGCGTGTCAATGGCGACCGCCGCGAAAAATTACTGCCGCCATTTTTCGCGCGGCACTACAGCTACTAATTCACCAGCAACAAGACAACTTCCAATCCTAGTGCAGCGCTATCGCCTCTAATCCACGCGCAGTGCGACGAGCGGATCAATGCGTGTGGCACGGCGCGCTGGAAGATAACAAGCCAGCAGTGCCACGCCCATCAGCAGCAGCGTAATAGCCGCATAGATAAGAGGATCCGTGGCGCTCACGCCGTAGAGTAGTCCCGAGGCCAAGCGCGCGACCGGCAACGCTACGACGATGCCCACAGCCGCGCCAACAAACGACAAGAGCATGCCTTGTTTGAGCACCAGCCCCAGTACTTGACGTGGTTGCGCGCCCAGGGCCATGCGCAAGCCGATTTCACTGGTTCGCTGCGCCACGGAATACGCCAGCACGCCATAAATTCCAATCGAAGCAAGAATCAGCGCGAGCGCGCCGAACAAACCAAGCAACGCCGCGCCCATGCGCGCGGCCCACAGTCCCTGGCCCAGGATTTGTTGCACGGTCTGCCCATTGGTGAAGGCCAGATTTTTGTCGATCTGCTGCACTTGCGTGCGAACGGCTCCGAGAAGAGCTTCGGGGTTGCCCGTGGTGCGCACGACGAGTGTGGCAGCGGGAGAGTATTGCTGCCGCATCGGGAAGTACGCGATCGGTTGAGGGTCTTCGCCGATCTGGCCAACGACGGTGGTCCCTACCACTCCGACGACCTGCAGCAGGTTTGGTTCCTGAACGACCGCGAAGCGCTTTCCGAGCGGCTCCTGGCCCGGCCACACGAGATTGGCCATGGCCTGGTTGATGACGGCTACAGGAGTGGTGTTTTCGCGGTCAAAGTCGGTGAAATCGCGGCCGCTCAGCAACGGAATGCGCATAGTCTCAAAGTGGCCGGGAGTCACTTCGTCAAGATTTACGAGTGTCCCGCGGTTATTCGGATCGGTTTGTTCTCCTTCACGAAAGATGGTGGCGGAGATGCCGCCGCCGAACACGCCGTTCGCGGACACCGAAGCACTCGCCACGCCGGGGACTGATTTCGCGCGCTCGATGATATCGCGGAAGAATTGTTGCCCATGATCTTCGTCATAACGAAGGGCGCCCAGGTCAAAAAACATTTGAAACAGATTCTGCGACTCGAAGCCGGGATTGAATTGCTGGGCGTTCTGCATGCTGCGCAGAAACAGCCCCGACCCGACAAGAGCAACCAGCGCCAGCGCAATTTCCGAAATCACCAGCAAGCCGCGCAAACGATTGTGCGTCCAGCCCAGTGCTCCGCCGCGCCCGCCGGTTTTCAAAACCTCGTTGACGTCCGTTCCGGAAGCCTTGATGGCTGGGATGATCCCGAACACCAGTCCGGTTAATAGGGAGACGATCACAGTGAATCCGACCACACGGGCATCGAAGGAAAGATCGATCGAGCCGTCGAGAAGAAACGGCGGCCGGAAGGACCACAACACGTTGCGTCCCCAGTACGCGACCACCAGCCCGGCCAAACCGCCAAGCAGCGAAAGCACGGTGCTTTCGGTCAGAAGTTGGCGGACCAGGCGGAAGCGGCCAGCGCCCATGGCCGCGCGAATGCTCAATTCTTTTTCGCGTTTCGCAGCTTGCGCGAGCAACAGATTGGCCAGGTTGACGCACGCAATCAGCAAGACCAGGCCAACCACGCCCATCAGCACGCCGCCGGCAAGGGAGAACTGGCGGCGCTGATTGATCCCCAGCGCCGATTCGTTCAAGGAGTAGAGTTCGACGGTCCGGCCCTTGTTCTCGCGCGGGTACTCCTTCTCCAAGCCGGCGGCAATGGTTTTCATCGCGGCTTGCGCGTCCGAAACGCTGACCTGCGGTTTCAAGCGTCCGACAATGGAGGTCCAGCGGAAGCGCCGGTTGTTTTCGAGGGCCTTGAGCTGCCCGGTCAGCACATAGTCGCGCATGGTGATGGGTATCCAGAGGATGTCCGGACGTCCGAGCGAGACGATTCCCTTGAATCCTGGCGGGGCGACGCCCACTACCGTGTAGGGCGTGCCGTTGAGGGTGATGGTCTGGCCGATAAACTTGTCGTCGGAGCCGAATTGCCGCACCCACAAGCTGTAGCTCAATACCACTTCGGGGTTGCCGCCGATTTTCTTGTCCCCGTCGGCAATGAAGGTGCGGCCGCGATAGGGCTTCACGCCGAGGACGTCGAAGAAGTTGCCGCTCACCAGCGAGGCGTTGAGCTGCTTCGGCTCGGCTTGGCCGCCCCAGTTCACTGGGAGGGGGAAGGTGACGTCCGCAAGCCCGGAGAAAACGGTGTTCTGGTCGCGGTAGTCCTCGTAGTTGGGCAGCGAAGTCGGAGTGATCTGGAAATTGACGTTGGCGTCGACGGTCAGCGTGTCGCGGGTGAACAGCTCGGCCAGGCGCGAAGGCTCCTCGACCGGCAGCGGGTGGAGGAAGACGGCGTTGATAATGGTGAAGATGGCGGTGTTCGCCCCGATGCCCAGGGCCAGCGACAGCACCGCCACAAATGTAAACCCGGGACTCTTCCTGAGCATCCGCAAGCCGCCCCGAAGATCCTGTTGGAAGTTTCCAGCCATAGAGCCACCCCCGCTCAACGGGTAGGACGGGCAGATTGGCTAAATGTTTCCATGACATTGGCCGTTCGATGGAGAGGAAGCGGTCCGAGAGGAGAAGTCCCTCGGCTGCCGATGGTCGCTCGGAATACAAATCGATTTGGGATATGAAGAGAGATCCTTCGTCGCGATGCTCTTCAGGGCAGGAATCCTTACGGGATTCCTGGTTAACCATAACACCCCCTCCCCCCCAGCTTTTTTGTAAGTGTTGCATCTAAAGAACTTAGCATCGTCATAAGTCCCCTGTTTGCAACACTTACGAGGCACCGCATAAGTGTTGCAGATAAAAGACTTAGGAAGACCCTAGATCCGAAGCGGTGCCCCCCTATGTTTCTGAAACGGTATGATTCCAAACGGGTTAGAGGGTGGGGGTCTGCAAACGATATGATTTGATTGGATTTACGGGCGTAGCGGGGCAGGGGGAACACGGTCCGGAACTTTGAGGTGCCCTTCCTCCCCCCACCTTTCTTGTAAGAGATTGAGGCGATTGGGGTTAAGGGGTGGGGGTCGGCAAAAAGATTGTGAGGTAAGGACTTAAAGGAAAGACGGGAGATGAGTCTAACGCAGAGACGCTGAGAGGAAGATATCGGAGTGGAATGGCGGAGCCCTTCGCACAGGCGGCTCTGGGTAAAGTGGCGTCGATCAATCACGACCCATGGTATCATTGATTACCTTATTTGTCAAATACTATTATAGTACTAGTATTTGGCGAGTTGACATCATTTGTTCGAAAGATTTTGCAAAGAGAAGAAAACAAAGGGGTAGAGCTCACTGTGTATCCGCGCGAGGGTTCGAGAGCTATGGAATGCGGGCGGCGGAGCGTCAGGGAAGAAAAGCCAAAAACCGCGCCCTCAAACCCGAAGGGTGCGGCACCCGGCTCGCTTCTTCATCCGAGAGTCTTTTGGAGAAGTGCTTTTGCCGCATCGGATACTTTCGGTTCGCTCGCTGCAGTGAGCGGCTCAATCTCTTTCTTCAGGAACGCTAGGGTTGTCGAATCCAGTGTTGACGCGAATTCGAGCGTTCGAAGTTTGGCCGCTTCTGACTTCGCAGCGCCCAACATCCTATGTACAAACTTCGTTGTCTTGGCGGCAGTTGGACCTGTAAGGTGACTAGGGAACGAAGAGGCTAGCCTCAAGAACGGTTCCATTCGAGGTAAGTCTTCGCCTTCGGCAGAAAGTCCAAGTAGGACGTCGATTGCGCGATCGATATAATCCTGCTGCTGCGTTGGTTCAAGAAATCTCACAGTATTCACAAGAGTGTCGACTGTCTCAGCCCATTTTTCTCTTGCAGCCTGAAATGACAAATCAGCAAGATCACCAACAATTCGTGCGTTCTTCGAGAGCTCTGCGTCCTTGGTCACATCATCAATGAGGGATAGCAGGAGCTGGACCCACGATCCTGTCCGTCCCTTTAGATACTCCAAGACTGAATCCACAAACTCCTGTCTTTGTTCGAGTGGCAGGATACCCTTGGACTTGCTAAACCGTGAATAGGAGGAAAAATCTCCGGCAACTATTTTGCTGAGTTCACAAGTGGCCAGCAAGTGTGCTAGGTCGGCGTGTAGTACTTCAGAGTGCTTTTCGGTGAGCTCAACAAGTGCAGCATACAACTCTCTTTGGCTGGACAGCTTTGCCGGCAGGTATTTTTCGCACAAATTTTTTACGCGGCTTTCAATGTCTTCGGGGCTTATCTTTTTTGCTTCCAGCGCTCTCGCAGCCGTCTTGATAAACAGCGCAAGGTCCCATGAAAGGGATTCATCAAAGACGTCTAAATGATTCATAAGGTCGTCGGGCTCAAAAACCTCCAGGTGCTGCTGTCTATAGCTGTTAGCGTTCGCTCCATATCGATTCTGATACGCTGAGGCTTGCGTTCGAAAAATTCGGCGGAACGGGTCAAAGCCCAGCAGGTCCTTCCGAGAGTCAACTTCTAAGCTCTGGGACAACTTCAAAGCTTGATTTGGGTCCGAATCAACAAAGGAGTGTTTCAGTAGGGCTTCGACTTGCGGCAAGGTCTCATTCTGTAGCGCGGGGAAGAGATGTATCAGCGCGCTAAGCCACCAGGTTCTGTCCTGCACCCCGCTCCTATTCGATTGCGTTAACAACGCGTCCGCGATCGTTTTGAGCGCCTCATGGTTTATGGATTCGGGCTCGAACTGTTTGAGAATCGTTATTGCGACGAGTGCGGGAGGATCGGCAACACTTGTCCGGGCGGGAGCAAGTATCTGTCCTAGTTTTGTGAAGAGAGCCTGCCGTCCAGCGGAGCTCTGAATCTTTCTAAACCTGGAAAGGACGCGCAATCGGTTTAGATCCGTTGGGCTGCTATCAAAGGACGTAGCCTTTGTTATTGCTGCGAGCAGATCAGGAGTCACGACCCAACTCCTGGTCGTAGGCTCTTCCGCCGCAAAGCTTAGGAGCTCCAAGACTTCATTCTCACCGTTTCCCGTTGTATAGCGGCCGAGCAGTAATTTGGATATGTTGCTTTTTGCGTTGTTTTCTAGGAGCTCGCCATGTCCTATGAGTTGCTTACAGATTTCCTTATGAGGTTCCGTCATTGGATAGTTGGGTTCGAAAAGTTCCGTGTACTTTCCTAAGAGCTGAGACCTCTGCCAACCAGGCGAGCTACTAGTGATGGCCATAACATCGTTCACGTCAAATAGCTGTTCCATCTCAAGGGCGACGGCGTTTGCAGCCAAAAAGTCGAGGACGTTTAACGCGTCACGTCTGAGTTCCCGGTCGGCGGGATTCGCAAGCGTTGCCTTTACTAATACGGGACCGCTATTTCTCAACAGAACTCGCCGCTCGCTCTTCAGCCACCGTCGAGTTGCCGAGGACGCGATTTGAAGGATTTGATCTTTCTTTTCCTGCAGGGCTTTGTCCGAGAGCAGGTCGGAAAATTGTTTCCATGCCCCGTTCTGTAGAATTTTCTCGACACGGAGGGTCAGGGCTGCGTCCTTTTCGAGACTCCCTCTACTTAAATATAGCCAGGGTCTTATGTCCGCGTCGGGCGACACAAGGCGAGTGCTCCACAAGAACTGTGCGAGGTCTTGTTTTACTTCTTCCATTTCGACCGTCCGCTCGGCCCGAATTGCCTGCATCACTTCAGCCCATTTTTCGGGGTCTGCGGCGACTTTCCTAACAAAAGATGGCCACTTCACAGAAAGGACTGCCATCTTGGTCAAATGGCCCAAATCCGAAGTGAGGACTCCCTTGTCAACCAAGCCTAGGGTCTCTATCTGCTCGGCGATGCCTCGGTAGGCGATAAGATCGTTCAGCACTCTCTTCACCTGCCGTGGTGTTTCCCCCCGATAGCCCAACACGAGAACGTCTCTGGCATCGGTGGGCAAATCCTCCATCTTTGCTTCCTTCAGTTCCTTGTCGAGATAATCCTCAACAGCAAAATCGGCCGCGGGTGGAAGTCTCAAAGTCATTTGGAAAAACTTCGTAAGGAACTGATTTGCATGAGTGTCGGAGTTGTCGACACCAGGCGAGGACAGGAACTTACATTTGACGTGGGTTAGGATCGCCTGCTCATCGCAAGGAATTACATATATACATCCAGGCTCATCGAGAAAAGTCTTTACAACGCCTATGACCTCCACGGCGGTCTCAGCAGGACAGCGATCCAGGTTATCGAAGACGAAGATTAGGCGTCGGTTCGTAGGTCCGCCTGTGACCTGCGCAACGATGTCGCGAAATATGAGGCCAAACTTTTCGGAGCTGAATGCGGGAAGTGCAGTTATGTGCTTCGTAGTCCGCGTCACGGCCATTTCAACGGCGGCGTCGAGGAGCTTTTTGAAGAACTTGTCGGCGATAATCGCCACGACACCTCCCCCGGTTATGAGCGCAAATAGGTAGCTCAGCGCCCGAAGGAAGGCAAATCCGCTATCCGCGAAAGCTATCAGAGCCAGAGAGAGGATCGCGCTTATCGAAGTAATAAAAGGAGCGTATTTCGTTAGCAGGTCGTACCGGAGCTGAACTTGTCCCTTTTCCTCCCAGGCTTCCTCATATTCAAGATGGCTGGCCAAGGTTCTGTTTTGGTACTGGTAATCGGTGACAATCCCTTGATCTTCAAGCTGTCGCTCCGTCTCTAGAAGGATCCATCGCTTCAGAGGGTCCGATGAGTATTTCCAGACATCTAGATAGACCAAGGTTAGGAACTTTGTCTTATCGGATTCAACCATTTCCTGCAGTAAGCGGACGATTGAGGTTTTCCCTGTTCCCCAACCGCTGTAAAGGCCGATCGAAAAGGGTGTTGGGCAGTCTCTGGCTATTTGTAGTAGTAGCTCGGCATAGGCCGTATGAACGCCGAATGCATCGTCCGCTTTACGTTTGACTTCCTCGTCCGCCAGGAGGTTCCAACGAAGATGTGTCTTGTCGTCAGCCATGGAGCTTGTGACCTGCAAGTCAATCAAGGCAGGCTATTACAAACGGCAGCCTCGTCGCAATGTTTTCAATTGAGCATCCGTGTAGATTGTGGCGCGCCCCGGCGAAGCGCACGGGACGCCAAGATCGCGTTCACATCGACACCAAACCGTGATTGCCGCACGGCGGGGAGGCCGGGATCGAACTTCTACGCGGACTTCTTTGAAGTCATACTTCTGAGGCGGCGCGAAGGACGGCGTGCCAATGCGGACCTTGCTGCAACGCATTCCAGGGGCATAAGCTGCCACGGGACTTAGTCATAGGGGGCGTGGGGAGAAGATCATGGCGCACGGCAATGGCAATGCAATTCGAGATTCGGTTTTGCAGGCGATCGGGAATACGCCGGTGGTGAGGCTGCGGAAAGTCGTATCGCCATCGATGGCCGAGGTGCTCGTCAAGCTGGAGTACTACAATCCCACCGGCTCTTACAAAGACCGCATGGCGCTGGCGATGATTGAAGGGGCGGAGGCGCGCGGGGAGCTGCGGGCGGGGATGCGCGTGGTGGAGTGGACGGGAGGAAGCACGGGATCGTCTCTCGCGATGGTGTGCGCGATCAAGGGCTATCACTTCACGCCCATTTCCTCGGACGGATTTTCGAAGGAAAAACTGCAGACGATGCGTCTTTTCGGCGCGGACCTGGAGATTTTCCCGGCGGAAGACGGCAAGCTGGTACCGGAGCTTTACCAGAGAATGAAGCGGCGCGCCGAAGAATTGGCCAAGGAGCCGGGCACGTTCTACACAGACCAGTTCCATAACTTAGACGCGATTCGGGCGTACATGGGAATCGGCGCGGAACTGGCCGAACATGCAGGCACCGGCCTGGCGGCGTTTTGCGGGGGAGTTGGCACCGCCGGGATGATCACCGGTGTGTCGCGTGCGCTGAAGGAAGCTGGATGCAAGGCGCGGATTGTGGCGCTTGAGCCGGCGACCTCGCCGGTGCTCACCACCGGGAAAGGAGGGCCGCACCGCGTCGAGGGGATCGCCGCGGGATTCCGGCCATCGCACTTGAAGGACGGCGAATACGACGAAGTGCGGACGGTTGACGAAGGGGCGGCTCGCGAGATGGCGCGACGGCTGGCGAAGGAGGAAGGGATATTCGCGGGCACGTCATCGGGCCTCAACGTCACGGCTGCGCTGCAACTGGCACAGGAGCTCGGGCGCGGCAGTATCGTTGCGACGGTGGCCGTGGATACGGGTTTTAAATACCTCGCTGGAGACCTTTACCAAACGTAGTCGGAGAGCGGGAGGGGCCCTTCGGCTCCGCTCAGGGTAAACAAGCCCCTCACCTACAAACCACAGCAAAAGGCGGGACGCGCCCTTCGTTCCTCTGGGTAAACTGAAGCGCGCCCCTACACAGCGTAGAACCACGAATTAAATTGAAGGAGCGAGGAATTTTTTTTTGCGTTGGGCGGTCTTGGCAGGTGTAAGAAAATTCGACAATAGAGTGTCTGTCTCACGGTGCGCGCCGCCGTCGCATACAGAAACTAAGGAGAAAGCTGAATGATGCCAAGACTTTTGGCTGTGACGGCACTGGTGTGCGCATTTTTTTCGATTCAAGCTGGCCGCGGGTATGCTGCTTCGCCTGATAGCCAGAAATCCGGCGCGCAAGGCTCCTCGCAGGCAGTCAACCCGGTCGTGCAGTGGAATCGAACACTGCTTGCCATCGTGCGGACGCCTGGGGCGCAGCCGGCTACGGTACACCCGACGCGAAGCTTTGCGATCCTGCACGCGGCGATCTATGACGCAGTGAATGCCATCGACAGAACGCACCGGCCCTACCTGGTCCGCCTTTCCGGCGTGCCACGAGATGCTTCGCAGGAAGCGGCAGCAGCGGCAGCGGCGCATGAAGTTCTGCTGGCCTTGTATCCGGCGTTTCAGGCCACGCTCGATGCCGCCCTACAGCAATCGCTGGCGCAAATTCCAGATGGCAACGACAAGGCGGAAGGGATCCGCGTAGGACAAACGGTGGCGGATGACATCCTGGCGCTGCGAACCAATGACGGATCGAATGCCAAGCCGATTCCTTATGTTTTCGGGACGGCTCCGGGAGATTACCAATCGACACCTCCGAATTTTCCCGCGCAGCCGCAATTCACGCATTGGTCCCACGTAACCCCGTTCGCGCTGGAGCGCGCGAGCCAGTTCCGGCCCGGCCCTCCCCCGGCGCTGAGCAGCGATACTTATAGCGATGCTTTCAACCAAATCAAATCGCTGGGAATCGTCAACAGCACGACCGCCACCGCCGATGAGGCATTGACCGGGCGGTTTTGGAATGGAGCCATACAGAACTATTGGAACGAGATTTCGCAGACGTTCTCGCAGGCCCACGGTTTGACGACGGCGCAAAGCGCGCGATTGTTCGCGCTGCTGAACCTGAGCTTTGCCGATGACGTGATCGCTTTCTACGACGCCAAATACACTTACAATTTCTGGCGGCCAGTGACAGCGATCCGGTCCGCGGATACCGGCATTAACCCTGAGACCGTGGCGGATCCGAATTGGCTCCCGGAAGTCGGCAAGACCGCTCCGGACCCCTCCTATCCCGGCGCTCATGCGGTGATCAGCGCTTCCGGGGCAGAGGTGCTGATTTCTTTTTTCGAGCGGGACCATGCCGAGTTCAACGTGACATCCGAGGTTCTTCCTGGAGTAGAACGATCGTTCACAAGCATCACAGCGGCTGCTGAAGAAGCGACGTTGAGCCGGATCTTCGGTGGACAGCATTTCCGCTTTGACCTGACGACCGGACAACGGCTGGGCCGCGATGTGGCGGACTTTGTGGTGGATCACTTTTTGACTCCAGTGCATGGGAAAGAGGAAGCCGACGACAGATGATCTTCGAGAAAAAAGGAGAGTTGATGACTCGAATTGCGATTCGCTTTATTTTGGCGATGTTGAGATTGTTTGCGGTGGCGCTGGCGGCATGCTTGCTGCAGGCTGGAGCGGCGCTGGCGCAGGAGCAAAAGGAGCAGGTGGTCGAGCTGTCGGCGAAGAAATATGAGTACTCAGGGTCGCCGGTGCACGTGAAGGCGGGCGCCAAGATTCTGCTCAAAATCACGGCCGCGGACCACGATCATGGCTTCAAAATCGCGGCGGTTCCCGACGGCGCCGAATCCAGCGGCGGGGCCGGGCTGCTTTTTACTTCGCCACAAGATTGCTGGCAGTTGAAAAAAGGAGAAACGAGCGCCATTGAGTTCGTGGCCCAAACGCCGGGCACATACACCTTCAGATGCTGCCACTCTTGTGGTCTTGGGCACAGAGGTATGAAGGGTCAGATTGTTGTAGAGCAGTAGGAGGAATGCGGCCTGATCGGCGGGGCTTCCACGAGAAAGGTGGGAGCCTCGCCGTTTTATTTTTGGGGCGAGGGAAGGAGTCTTATTCGGAGGCGCCGAGGGGGAGGAAATACTGGGTGCCTTTGACGGGTTCCTGGAGGCGCTTGAGGAGGAGCTGGAGGTCGTCGCTGCGCTCAACGAAGTCGATGTCGGAAGTGTTGATGACGAGGAGGTCGGAGGCGGCGTAGCGGAAGAAGAAATGTTCGTAGGCGCGGGCGAGTTCCTCGATGTATTCGGGGGCGATGTGGGACTCGTCGCGGGAGGCTTTCTTGGCGATGCGGGCGCGGAGAACTTCGGGCTTGGCCTGGAGGTAGATGACCAGGTCGGGGGCGGGAATGTCGGCGGTGAGGGCTTCGTAGTAGCGCTCGTAGAGCTTGAGTTCGGCGTCGTCGAGGTTGAGATTGGCGAAGATGCGGTCCTTTTCCATGAGGAAATCGGAGAGGACGGGGCCGGGAGCTTCGACGGCAAGGGCTTCGCGGAGGCGCTTCTGGCGTTCGATGAGGAAATACATCTGGGCGCGCAGAGCGGAGCCAGGCTTGGCTTTGTAGAAATCGGCGAGGAAGGGATTGTCCTCGCAATCGTAGATACGGCGGGCGTGGAGGCGTTCGGCGAGGATGCGGGCGAGGGTGGTTTTGCCGACGCGCAAGGGGCCTTCAATGACGATGAAGCGGGGAGGCTGGGGGCTGCGCTGCGGGGTGCGAGCGCGTTTGGCGGCGGAAGAGTCGTTGCCGGGCATTGTTCGTGTGAGCCCGCGTGGGCGGGGTCAACGGGCGGATTATAGCAGAGTCGGAGGGGGAGAAAATCAGTGGTTCGGGCGTGCGAGAGGGAGGGTAACGGAGGGTCGGAAATGTAAAAACATTTTCACATTTATGGCCTAGTACTGCCGTTTGAAAAAGGGCAAACGGGGGGGCTAGAAGGCCGTACCACAGCGAATGTGACTGATGGGCCAGTGCTACCTGACCTTTTGGACAGTAAAGTGGCGGTATTGCGAGTGGGGACGGACTTGCAGGACCTACTGGCAAAACTGAGGTGGCCAATGGTCATTGCAACTCTGCTGCTGATCTGCTCCATCCCGCAGATGGACGACACAGCGAAAGTGGTTGACTCTCCCGCGGTGGTTTCCGATAGCGCGGCAAAGGATTCGACGCTCGTCGCTTCCGCCTTGCCTTCCGCACCAGCACCCAAAGTGAAAGCCGAGGCGGAGCCGATTATTCCGAATGCAGCCGCGCAGCCTTTTCAGCCGGTAAAACCGGTGATTACGCGGCCGCGCGAAACGGCCCGGCAAAGAAAGATGTGGTATGCGCTGACGATCGCCGGAAGCAGCGGTGCGGCATTCGACGCGTGGTCCACGAAGCGCGCGGTGGTGGGCGGGTACGGGCAGGAATCGAATCCGTTCTTGCGGCCTTTTGCTCATTCGAATGCGATTTACGCGGCGACGCAGGTGAGCCCCGCGTTCATGGATTTTCTTGGCAAGCGCATGATGGTGAGCCAGCACGGCTGGGTGCGCAAGATTTGGTGGTTGCCACAGGCGGCGGGAGCGAGCTTGTCGTTCACTTCCGGCGCGCATAACGTCGGCGTGGTGCACTAAGAGTTCCCTCAATCGCCCAACAAAAAGCGCCCCGGTGACCCTCCTCGCCGGGGCGCTTTTGTATTTTGGCGGGCGCCAGCTCGCGGCGCGCGACGCTTGCCGGCGACTCCAGGCTACTTTCCGACGACCACGATGACGAAGGAGCCGGGCTTCATTTTGCCGCGGCGTTCGCCGGCGGCGGGGGCGTCGAAATCGGCGGCGGGAAGAAAGATGTTGTGGGTTTTGAGGTCGAGGCCCATGGTGCGGGCGGATTTCTTTGTGGGAACATTTTCAACGACGCTGTACTTGTCCGGGGAATCCTCATGGATGACGGTGAGGTTGCCGTCGCCGCAGGAGGCGAAAGCATAACCGGACGAGGGATCGAAGGCGGCGGCGTCAGGACCATCGCAGATCGCGGGCGTGGCGACGACTTTGCCGGTATCGGCGTTCACTATCGCCATGACTTTTTCGTCGCAGACGGAAAAGAGGCGGCGATTGGCGACGTCCATGGCGAGGCCGGAGGGCGATTTGCAAGGCGCGAGGGGCCAGTGGTGGAGTTCCTTGAGGCTTGCCGCGTCGAGATGATGGAGTTCGGAGGAGTCCTCGTTGTTCACGTAGATGGAACCTTTGCCATCGGCGGCGGCGAATTCGGGCTTGCCGCGGAGGTCGATGGTCCCGAGAACGGCGCCATCGGCGGCGTTGATGGCGGTGGCATTTTTGCCGCCGCCGCTGGTTCTGCTGCCACCGTTGAAGGTGAAGAGGCGCTTGGTGACGGGCTCGTAGAGGATGGCATCGGGGTTGACGTCAGTTTTGACGGTGCCGAGGGACTTCAAGGTCTTGAGATCGAAAATGGTTGCCGTGTTGGCCCGGCCGTTACTGGTGAAACCGCGGCCTAGGTCGGAAGCGACGGCGACGCCGTGAACGCCTTGGGTGTCCGGGATGTCGCCGACGACGGCGTAGGTGTCCGCATCGAGAACCATCGTGTGGGTGCCGCGGGAGACGTAGATGCGGCGGGCGTCACTGTCGACGTAGACGTAATCCCAGCCGCCTTCGCCGCCGACGGGGATGGTCTTGATGACGTGATAGCCGCTGGCGCCCGGGGGCGGAGCGGCTGGACGCGAGAATGCTACAGCAGAAAAGATAATCGCGACTGCGAGTGAGCCGAAGATGGTGAGAAGCGAGAAGCGTTTGTGCATGGTTTTCTCTCTCTTGGATTTCTGTCCGTTGCTTGAGCCTGGGTACAGCTACCTATAAAGCGAAGAAGATAAACGCAGCATAAATACGAGGGGCCGGGCTACTGCTTCGATTTGTGCTGTTCGAACCAGCCAGCAATATACAGCATCTTGGCGATGTGGTGGCTGGGGCGGCGGGCAATGCCGTGAGGCTCTTCGGGAACGCGGACGAGGACGGTATCCACGTTGAGGAGCTTGAGGGCTTCGTAGAATTGCTCGGCTTCGGAGATGGGGGTGCGATAGTCGGCCTCGCCGGTCATGACCAAGGTGGGAGTTTTCACTTTGGCGACAAGATTGGTGAGCGAGCGCTGCATGTAATTGTCGGTGCTGTCCCAAGGAAGGCCGGGGAACCAGTATTTTGTGATGAAGGGGATGTCGGAAGTGAGCGCGAAGCTGTACCAGTTGATGACCGGATAAAGGGAAGCGGCTGCGCGGAAGCGGTCGGTATGCTCGATGGTCCAGCAGGTGAGGACGCCGCCGCCACTGCCTCCGGTGACGAAGAGATTGTTGGTATCGATATAGCCCTTGGCGATGACGGCGTCGACGCCACTGTTGAGGTCGTAGAAATCGTCGCCCGGATAGGCGTGATGGATGAGATTGGCGAATTCTTCGCCGTAGCTGGTGCTGCCGCGGGGATTGACGTAGAGAACGACGTAACCTTTCGAGGCCAGCACCTGTTTTTCGAAGTCGAAACGGTCGCCGTAGTCGGCGAAGGGGCCACCGTGAATTTCAAGAACCAAGGGATATTTCTTGGCGGGGTCGAAATCGGGCGGGTGGACGATCCAGCCCTGAATCTTGCGATTGTCCTTTGACGATTCGAACGAGATTTCTTCGACGTGGCCGGGTTTATTTTGCGCGAGCAATTCCTGGTTCAAGCTGGTCAGGACTTTCATCGCGCCCAGGTTGGAGATGGCGATGTCGCCGGGATTGTCCGGGCGTCCATAAGTGAAGGCCAGCATGGCAGTGCGGGAGAGGGAAAAAGTGCCGCTGCCGCCGGCGCTGGTGGTGGAAGCAAGATGATCGGCAATTTTCTTGAAAGCGCCATCGACGGCGGAATAGAAGCCAATCTTGGTGTCACCCTGATCGTCGTAGCGGAAATAGACGCCGGTGTTGTCGGGAGCCCATTGGGGGTCCTGGATATCGCGGTCGAGCTTGTCGGAGAGGGAGCGCGAGCCGGAGCCGTCACGATTCATGAGGTAGAGCTTGGTGGTTTGATGGCCCTGGTAGCGGTCGTCATAGCCGGTGTAGGCGATGAGCTTGCCGTTGGGAGAGACCACGGGAAAATCGTCCGGGCCCTTGCGATTGGTTAGGGGGCGGAGCGAGCCGTCGGTGACGCTGAACTCATAGACTTCGGTGTCTTGATATTCGTGATCGGATTCGGCATGGCGATTGACGGATGCGATCAGGTACTTGCCGTCGGGCGTCCAAGAGGCGCGAGTGGGGCCGAATTCGTTGCCGCCGTTGGGAAAATTGCCGTTGGTGACCTGGCGCGGGGCGCCGCCTTCGCTGTCGACGACGAAGACTTGCATGTAGCCAGGTTTGAGATAGCCGGAGCCGTTGAAGCGGTAGACCAAACGATCGTAGGCGGTGGGAGGATCGGCCCACTTTGCGCCGGAGGGCGGAGTAGGTAGATCGGCGAGGTGCGGGCCCTTGCCGAGAACGAGAGCGGAGAAGGAAAGCATTTTGCCATCGGGAGACCAGGCAATGGCGTCGGGAGATTGGTCGAGGTTGGTGATGCGCGCGGTTTGGCCGGTGTCCATCCAGCGAATGTAGATTTGCTGCTTGCCGTCAGCATCGGAAAGATAGGCCAGGCGCATGCCGTCGGGCGACCAGCGCGGAGAAACGTCGCTGCGATTACCGGTGGTGAGCGGTCGGTGGTCGGTTCCGTCGGTATTGATGATCCAGAGATTCGAATAGCGCTTGTCGGTCATGGGATCGGCGAAGCGGCGGACATAGACGATTCTTTTTCCGTCGGGAGAGATTTGCGGGTCGGTGGGAAGCTGCAACTGGAACTCGTCCATGGCGGTGAGTTTGTGCGAGGAATCTTGCGCCCAGACAGCGGGGCTTAACCCAAATGCCAGTGTTACAGCCATAAGAGCGGCGACGATGCGCGCTTTCGAAGTCATGGAAAATAGCCTCCCAGCGGGGCGAGTAAACAACGCGAATGGCGCGATGTCAAGGTGATCAGAGCGGTTTACGTGCCAATGGCCAAAATGCAAAGACAAAGTTCGAAGAAGTCAGCGCTTGCGCTTTTTCGAGGCGCGGCGCGGTTTTCTTTTCGCTGAGGTTTTCCTTGGTTTTTCGGCAGCGGCGAGTTCACGGCGTTTTTTCGTGGCCCAGCGGGGTTTATTGACCTGGCGGCCGCGGGCGATTCCCAATGCATCAGCTGGCACATTTTCGGTGATGGTCGAACCGGCGGCGACGTAAGCGCCGTCGCCGAGGCGCACGGGGGCAACCAGCGTGGTATCACTGCCGACAAAAACCTTGTTGCCGATCGACGTCGGATATTTGTGGAAACCGTCGTAGTTGCAGGTAATCGTGCCCGCGCCGATATTGCTTTTCGTTCCGATCTTGGCGTCGCCCAGGTAGGAGAGGTGCATGGCTTTGGTGCCTTCGCCGATCGTGCTCTTTTTGAGTTCGACGAAATTGCCGATGCGCGCTCCGGCTTTCACGTGATTGTCCGGCCGCAATCGCGCGAACGGGCCGATGATGACGCGGTCATCGAGGCGGCTCTGGGCGACGACACAGTGCGGCTCGACGGTGACGTCGTCCCCGAGGATGGCGTCGGTCAGGACGCTGCCTGTTCGAATGGTGCAGCGCGCGCCGATTTTCGTTTTGCCAAGCAACTGCACGCCGGGCTCGAGGATGGTGTCTTCGCCCGCGGTCACTTCGGGATCGATCAGCACGGTCTCAGGCAATTGGATGGTGACGCCGTCGTCCATCAGGGCGTTGCGTTTGCGCTCACGGAAGACGCGGTCGACTTCGGCAAGATCAGCGCGGGTATTGCAACCGAGCACTTCGCGCGAATCGGAAGCCACCTGCGCCAGCACGGTCTCGCCCTTGGAGTTCAGCACGGCGATGGCGTCGGTGAGGTACAGCTCGCGATGCTTGTTGTTGGGCTTTACCTGCGCCAGCGCGGGCCAAAGCTTCTCCAGCGTGAAACAATAAATCGCTGAATTGATTTCGTTGATCTCGCGTTGCTCGTCGGTGAGCTGCGATTCCTCAACGATGGCGGAAACCGCGGTTTCGGATTTGCGCACTACGCGGCCATAACCGGAGGGATCGGCGAGCACCGCGGACAAAATGGTGGCGGCAGCGTTTCCGCTACGATGCGCCGCGGCAAGCGCCTTCAAGGTTTCGGTGCGCACCAGCGGAGCGTCGCCCGGAAGCACAACCGCAAACTTGGCGCGACCCAGTGCGCGCTTGGCGATCTGCATCGCGTGACCGGTACCGTTTTGCGGCTGCTGCACCACCGTGAGCGCTCCGAGCGGCTGGACCACGACCGCAACCTGTTCCGCCTGGTGCCCCACGACGACCACGGTCTCGCGCGCCTTCAGCGGTTCGCAAGCGCGCACGATTTGTTCGACGAGGGTCCGCCCACCGGCGCGGTGCAGCACCTTGGCAAGGCTGGACTTCAGCCGCGTGCCTTTTCCTGCGGCAAGAATGACGATGGCTAGATCGTTGTTGGACATGGCTCCTCATTCTCACTCGCCCACTCCTCTTTGACAATCGTTGGGCTGTAGAGACGCGACCGATTGTGCTCTGGACGTAATCCGGTTCCTCCCTTATAGTCTGGGGCGCTTGGGGTTATCCCGCTTTCGTAAACCATAGAGGGAGGGTCCCTGTGAAACCCTGTCCTTACTGTGCTAAAGCAATCGAAGATTATGCGCAAGTTTGCCCCTTCTGCGGCAGGAACCTGGCCGCACCCGGGGCATATAGTGCAATGCCTCCCGGTGACCTCGGGACGAGCGGCAAGGCCATCGGCAGCTTGGTCTGCGGCATACTCTTTTTCTTCCTGCCGGCGGCGATTGTGGCAGTTGTCCTGGGTCATCTGTCTCTCTCGGAGATCCGGCAGAGTGCAGGCCGCCTGGCCGGACGGGGTATGGCCATAGCCGGCCTCGTGCTGGGATACCTCGGCTTGTCGTTTATCCCCCTCTTGATCATCGCCGCGATCGCGATCCCGAATCTTTTGCGCGCAAAGATGGCGGCGAACGAGGCGTCGGCTGTGGGTTCCCTCCGCACAATCAACACCGCCTGCGTAACGTATGCGACAGAGTACAAATCATTGCCTTTATACCTCGCAAACCTGGGGCCCGGCGCACATCCAAGCGCGAAGGCATCTGATCTTGTCGACGGGGCCCTCGCTTCCGGCCAAAAATCGGGCTATGTCTTCAGGTACGAGCCGGGTCCGGAGCAAAACGGAGCGATCATCTCGTATGAGGTGCACGCGGACCCCGTGACACCTGAGGCGACAGGCGTACGCCATTTCTTCACGGATCAAACAGGGATAATTCGGTACAGCCTGCACACGCCGGCGAACTCCGAAAGTCCCCCGTTGTAATAAAGCTTCCTAAAGATTTAAAGATGGAATGCAGCGCTAATCAGCTGCCGGAGCAGGAGAAAGAGCCGTCACGTAGGAGTCGCTTGGGGGACGAGCGGCTTCGCCGGTGGTGATGGTCCAAAGCGAGGGATCGGCCAGAAGGCGGCTGACGAGTTGGGTATGCAGAGCGTGGCCGGCTTTGTGCGCTTCCACGCGCGCCAGAAGCGGCAGCCCCGCCAGTGCCAGATCGCCGATCAAATCCAGCGCTTTGTGACGTCCAAACTCGTCGGGGAGGCGCAACGGCCCGTTCATCACTCCGTCGTTAGTGAGCACGATGGCGTTCTCGAGAGTCCCGCCTCGAATGAGGCCCATGGCCTTGAGCGGTTCGATGTCGCGCTCGAAGCAAAAAGTCCGCGCGCGCGCCAGAAGATGGCGAAACGTGTCCGGCCCCACGAGCATTTCCACTTCCTGCTGGCCCACCAGGGGATGCGGGAAATCCACGTAGCAGCGCACGCGAAATTCATCGGCGGGATAGATGCCGATGCGGCGGTCTCCTTCAATAACCTCCAACGGCTTCAAGATCTTCAGGTAGCGACGCCTGCGACGCAGTTTGCGGACCCCGGAGTGCTCCAGCATCTGCATGAAGGGCTCAGCCGAACCGTCCAGAATGGGCACTTCGATGGAGTCGATGTCGATGTAAATGTTGTCAATACCGCAGGAATAGATGGCGGCGAGCAGATGCTCGGTGGTGGAGAGTAAAACGCCCTGTTTCATGAGGCTGGTGGCGTAACTGACGCGGGCGACGTTGTGGCCCTGCGCTTCGATCGGGAAATTGTCCAGGTCGACGCGGCGAAAAACGATGCCCGTTTCGGCGGGGGCGGGCACCAGGCGTACGTGACCGTACACACCGGTGTGGAGGCCCACACCATCGGCGGAGGACTCTTTGGCGATCGTAGTTTGGAACATTTCCCCAAATCCATATTAGCATGTTGTTGGCCAAGTTCTAGCCAGTTTGTGCTTTATTATCAATAGCTTATGAGAGACATTGCAGCCCTAGAATTGGTTGATGTGGCGTTTGTACAACATTCTGCGGTTTCGGCGTGTCTCATGTCGTCCTCAGCTGTGTAACGCGACATCCACGCCTTTTCCAAGCCGCCTTTTTGTTTGGGGCCGCGTCCTATTCCTTTGCGGTGGTATAATGGTAACTTGCAGTTTCTTGCGGAAGGGTGAGAAATGAATCGAACGGCGCGCATTGGAATTCTTTGCGTATCGGTGGCGATCTTTGGCTACGCGGGCATCGGTCACGTCCTGGGCCGCACGACGGACGACAAAGCCTACAAATCGCTCGGCGTGTACGCGGAAGTGCTGCAGAAAGTCCAGCAGGATTACGTCGACGATCCCAACATGCGCACGGTGACCGCCGGTTCCTTGCACGGGATGCTGGAATCGCTGGACGCGCAGTCCAGCTACCTCACCCCCCGCGAATACGACGAGTACAAGAAGAAGCTTGCCAATGCCGGCACCGGCGAGACTGGGCTGACGCTCAGCAAGCGCTATGGCTACGTCATCGTGCTTTCCGTACTGCCGGATAGTCCGGGTACCAAGGCGGGCATTCGCAGCGGCGACATTTTTGAATCCATCAGCGGATTTACGACGCGTGACATGTCGGTCGGCCAGGCCTTGAATCTTTTGACCGGCCAGCCCGGGACGGGTGTCAAGGTGGCGGTGATCCGGCGCGGGAAGGCTACGCCGGAAGAAGTGGATGTGGTTCGCGAGAAGCTGGCACCGCCGAAAATCATCGCCCAGAAAGTGGATCCTGACATTCTGGTTCTGCGCATACCCTCGCTCGACGCGGGCCGCGCGGATGAAATTCGCAATCGTCTGCTCGACGCGGAAAAACAGGGCACTCGCAAGGTCATACTGGATGTGCGGGAATGCGGCCGGGGACCGGTTTCCGAGGCGATTTCGGCCGCTCGTCTTTTCATTCCTTCGGGCATGCTGACGACGCTGCGCGGCCAGACGGTCTCGACGCAGGTTTTTTCGGCCGAGCCGAAGCAGGTGATTTGGAAGAATCCGGTCTCCGTCTTGATCGACGCCACGACGTCGGGGGCCGCGGAAGTTCTGGCTTCCGCCATTGCCGCGAATCATCGCGGGGACGTAGTCGGGGAGCGCACTTTCGGGCTGGCTTCCGAGCAGAAGCTGATTACGCTGGATGATGGCGCGGCACTGATCCTCACGGTCGCGAATTACTACAACCCCGGCGGCAAGGCCATCCTGGAAGAAGGCGTGACCCCAACGGAAGTCGTGCGCGCGGTCCCGGAAGAGGATTCGGAAGCGGCCGATGAAGAAGCGGCGCCACCCGCGCCCGAAACACAGAAGGAGCCCGGGCTCGGTCCGCGCCCGCTTTCTCCGGAAGACCCGATCTTTCACCGGGCGCTCGATTTGTTAAAGACCCCCGCGAAAAAGGCTGCTTAGTTTTCCGTGGCGCGGCAGCCGGACTCGATTGCATCGAACCAACATTGCTTTCCAACCAGGAAAAACAGTTCAACGCGTTTGGCGTTGCTCGGAGCTTGCTTCCTATTTGCGGCTTTTTTGAGCGGCTGCAAAAAGAAGGAAGAGCCCGGCCTCACGCCCGCGCAAATCCACCAAATCACGCGCTCCCTGGCGGCTGCGGCCTCTTCGGCAGTGCCGCCTGGGACCTCTATCAAGCTGCGGCAAGGCGCTTCCGGCCAAGGACCCGGAAACACGGATTATCTGCGGGTCGTTTTGAAGAATGATTCGGCAGGTGCCAACCGCGCCGTAGTCGCAAAACTCCTTCAGAGTCTCAATGCCGTTGCTACTCGAAATCACCTGACGCAGGATCCCGCGATTCAAACGGGCGAATTGCTGCACTTCACCCTTCGCCATGCCGGCGCGCAGGTGCTCGAAATCGAAATCGTGACGCGCGCGACACCTGTGTCCAGTGCCGAAATAGAGAAGCCCGCCGGAAAAGCCGCCAATGCCCGGCTCGCCATCATTATCGACGATCTGGGCAGCGACCGCGCAGCGGCCGAAGCTGTCCTCGCCCTGGGTTATCCGCTCACCATTTCCGTTTTACCCAATCACGATCATTCTTTCGACATCGCGCAGGAAGCGCACCGCCGCGGATTCCAAGTCATGCTTCATCTGCCGATGCAATCGGTGGCCAACGAAACGCCGGAAGCGCAGGAACTTCACCCGGGCATGCCCGCGACGGAAGTGGCGGCGCTGGTCGATCAATTCCTGCAAAATGTTCCGGACGCCGCTGGCGTCAACAATCATCAGGGATCACAGGCCACTGCCGATCCCGCGCTTATGGACGAGTTGATGCCCGTGCTGCGCGACCATCACCTCTTTTACGTCGACAGCCGCACCACCGCCGCGACAGTGGCCTACGATGCCGCCCAGGACTTCGGAGTTCGCTCCGCCTTCCGAAGCGTTCCCTTCCTCGACGATGTCGCCGAAGTGGCGGCGGTCCGGAAGCAACTCGAATTGGCGCTGCGCGGCGCACGCGAAAAGGGCGAAGCTGTGGCGATCGGCCATCCGCACGCCGCGACGCTCCAGGCGCTGCGCGAAATTTTGCCGCAAGCGCAGGCGCAGGGCGTCCGCCTGGTGCCGGCCTCCGAACTCGTCCACTAATTGGCGTGGATTCCTGGCGTGTGGGCAGGCTCTTCTTTCTTAGCGGGAAAAAGAAAATGAACCGCGATGGCAAGGAGCGCCATAGTCAGAAAGCTGAAGACGCTGCCCTCCGGGCCGACTGTGCCGCCGGTGAGCCAATTAGCACCGTGCAAGGAAGCATTCGAGAGGTGTCCATCGAAAACAATGCCGCTGTTCGGCACGGAAAAAAGAAAGGTCTCGCCGAAATCAAAAGCCGCGTGCCATCCCACAACCAACCAAAGATTTCCGGTGCGCCGCAACGCAAACGCGAAAACCAGGGCGATCGTTACAACTCCCGCTGCGCCTACCAGGCCTTCGCCGGGATTCTCCAAGTGGACGCGTCCAAAAAGCAGTGAGAGCAATATTGCGGCTGGCCAGAAACCGATGCCTTTGGCGTTCTCCCCCAGATTTCTTAAGCCAAACCGCCCAAGGATTAGCACAAGCCACATTGCCGCGAGCCAAAAGCCGACGCCGTCCCTTCGATGACTCATATGCAGGCGCCAAAAGAGCGCCGAAAACAAGATTCCCGCCGTCCAGAAACCCATGTCCGCCAGCGTGAACTGGATGTATCCCCGAAACAAAAATTCTTCGAAGAAGCCGACGAAGAGAAAGAAAACGGCCCAGAGCGTTCCCCAGCGCAACAGATCGCCGCCATGCACCGCCAGGCCCCCGAACGAATACCCGCCAAAGGCCGCAATCAATCCCACCAACGCCGACACTTCCACCAAGCCAATCAGGCAGCCTTGCCAGAACAGTTTCCCGAACGCGCCTCGCAACGGAAGTCCGTAAACCCCAGCGGAGCGCCGCTCGATCTGCGCCATGATGAGCGCCGCCGCGAAAATTACGATGAAGCTGAACGATTCCTGTATCAGTAAATAGCCAGGCGAGAACACGCCCCGGGACGGTCGAACAAACTGCCGCACGACAAGACTGCCGGCGAAAAAAAGAGCCGCCACGAGAGCCGCGTAGATCAAGAGGCGCCAGCCGGCGCGCAAGCCTCCATCAAGCAAGAAAATCTTGGAAGGAAAACCCCCGGGAGGCGGAGGCGCCAGGGATGGTGCGGTCGAAGAATCCGGCAAAGGCTCAATGTCCACGATCACCCCGAGGAACGGCGTCCAGCACTTAACATTGTCAGACGGGAGCCCTGGTCCGCCGTAAGCAGGCTGGCAAATCCAGCTACCATACGTCTATGGAGGAGAAAAGTCTCAGCGCGGGCTAAACCTCCCCCCGGCGCGTTCGATAGTACCTGAAATCGGCCGATTCACGGAATCACATTGCCAATCGAGCGCGTTTCCTGCGATCAGCTTTGTCGAAGGTTTATTGGCGTGTTTATTGCGCGATGCGGATCTCGGCCGCGCCAAGAATCCGGCGGCTTTGTTTTTCCTGCAGGAAGACCACAGCCCTCAAGTTTTCGCGTTTCCATTCTTTCTGCAGCGGAACAGTCGCGTCTCCCGCGAAAGAAGTTTCGCCTTCGGCCTTGGCCTCGCCGATCTTGCGCATCGAGCGCACCACCGCGGCATGGTGAAGATCTTCGCCGGCGTTCTCGCCGCGCATCACGGCGGAGTGCAACCCCGTCTCCGTAATGGCCAGCCACACTTCCGCGGCATCTCGTTTTGCCGCTCCATCGAGTTTTCCCACCGTCACGGAAAAGCTCCCGGCGCTTGCCTTGTCCACATTCCCTTGCGTCAGCGTCACGGGGATTTTGGCCTTACCTGCGGCTTCGCGAATGGCTTGCCGCGCTTGCTGCGCGCGGCTGCCGACAAATTCAGCCGTCCCATCCACGACCATTTGCGGCGTGTAGGGATTCCCATTTCGCAGAACACCGGAATAGACATTTTGGCGATACGTCCAGTCCCGCGAAGAGAAAGGGTCGGTCCAACCCAAATCGTTCCAGTAATCGACATGCTCTTCCAGAGCGATTAGTTGGACGTTTCCGTCAAGCTGTCCCTCGGACAGCCGTGCCAGCAGCGCATCCGCCGACGGACAACTGGAGCAGCCCTCGGAGGTGAATAGCTCGACCACTACCGGTGTGCGCGCCATCTCAGGTGTTCTCGAAGAAGCCTGCGCTTGCGGACGTATTGAGTTGACTGCCGCAATCACAAAAAGAAGAATGAGGGTTAATCCTGCCAATAGGTACTTCATAGCTGTTGCTTTCGGCCTCCAGCACATGAGATTGCTGCGTTTGCAAAAAGTTACCGCGAGCCGAGCTAGGAAGCGCTTCCGTCTTGATAACCGTTATGATAGCTTTAAGTGGTTATTGACAGCAAGCGGCCCTGTTTTTTGTGCTCTAGGAGAAATCTCTTTCCATGCCTTCTAACTCACCCCATCCTCCCCTACTCGGCGGCCGGCTCGCTGTCGATTTCGCCAATGCAGCTCCGCCTAACGCAGACATGCCTTGGCAACGCCTCATTCACTTCCTGGAGTCGACTGCCATTGTCTCCGCGGAGCGCGGCACCCAACTCCTGACCTTGCCTCAATCCGATCCCCAAGCTGCGGAAGCCTTGCTCTTGAAGGCTCAGCGCCTCGGCTCTTCCTTGCGCAAGGTTTTCGCCGCCATGCTCCGAAAACACCGGATTGCTGGGGAATGGCTCGAACCGGTAAACGAAATCCTGCGCATCACCGAAGGCCACGATGAACTGGTAGGTCAGGACGGCACCTGGAAAATAGAATTCATCGCGCGGGAGGGTGGCCTGGACTGGTTACTGGCCGCTGTTGCGCGGTCTGGTGCCGAAATCATCGCCGAGGGTCCCCGCGCGCGCCTTCGCATCTGCGCCAATCCCCATTGCGGTTTGCTCTTTTACGACAATTCCCGCACGCGTCGCCGCCGCTGGTGCTCCATGGCTGTTTGCGGCAATCGCAGCAAAGTAGCCGCTTTTGCCCGCAAGCATGCTGCGGCGCGCAACACTCCCTAGCCAGCAGCCACTTCTTCGCCATGGTCTTTCTGTTCGCCTACTTCACATATTTCGGCGATTCCCCTTTTGTCCATGGATCGTAGCTATGCGCGAACACCAGGCGCTCCGCCAGAGGAGGATGCGAGTACAACCAGAAGGTGATAAACGGCGGCGGATTGGGATCCGAGAGGTCCAGTTCACCGAGTACCTGAAACGCGTGCGCGGCGACCTCTTCCGAATTGGGAATCAATCCGTGGATGACTTCCAATCCGTAAACATCCGCAGCATGTTCCTCCATCCGGCTAATGCCATTGATGACCGGCGAAGCCACGAACAGCAGCGCTTGTAGGAGCAAAAGCAGCACCGCCAGAGAAGCCCAATCTTCCTGTCCGTAAAGTTTCCAGTCCCGGCCCCAGCGATCCAGCGCCCAGTGCAAGCCGCGAAACAGCAAATAGAGCGCCACCAGCAACCCGGCTGCTCCCAACAAAAAACCTCGCCAGACGTGTCCGAGTACGTAGTGTCCAAGCTCGTGTCCGACGACGAAGAGTGCTTCTTGGTTGGACATTTTTTGAATCGTGGTATCCCAGATGACCACGCGCTTTGAAGCTCCCAGCCCTGTCACGTAGGCGTTGATAGCGTTCGTCTTCTGGCTCGCCTTCATCAGGAACATGCGTTCCGGCGGAATCGGGACGCTGGCATCTTTGGTGAGTTTTTCGATGGAAGCAACCAGGTCTGCATGCTCCTTGCCCAGTGGCTCGAACCTGTTAAACAGCGGGTCGATCACCAGCGGGGATATCACGATATATCCAAAGAGAATCAATACCATTGGAAACCAGAAATACAGCCACCAGCGCCGTGGGCTGCGTCTCATCACCGCGAACAGGATCAGCACCAACACCATTCCAAACGCTACATCGAGCAGTTCGCCCTTGCTCCAATCCCAGAACCACGAGCCCCAGCCTTGAATGGACTGCTGGTAGTGCAAGGAAAGCGCATGCCAATACAGATGCACCGGCAGGTCCAGAACGTCGACGGTCAGGAACAGCAGCGGCACGAAAACCAATCCCTGAATCCATTTCTGGTCGCTGACATTCTCCGCCATATCGCGAAACCTGGCCGCCCAGCCTAGCCGCAGGATCAGGAAAAGGAACAGTCCGCCAAGAAAATAGGAAAGGAAGTAAAGCGTGTAGCCCGCCCGCGAATAGGCGATGGCCTTCTCCTGGCGCTCATGCGAAAGCGTGTATTGTTCGGTCCTGGTCTGTTCCTGAGTTTTCGATTCCAAAGGCGTGCTTTGCGGGGAACCGGCCTGCTCCGGCGAGGCCTGCGCCACCGCCAGCGTTTCCGGATGCGCGGATGGCCTGGTGCCTGCCGCACCGCGCGTCGTCAACCCGCAACAAAGACAGACACATAGAACCGAAACGAAACGGTGAAAGAAGACCCACCGTCCCATAAGACCACCTCGCCTGATTCCCGATGCCACTCTCCGCGCGGCTCCGACCGCAGCCCGCACGGGCGGCGAGTATGTCGCAGCGTCGTTGGATTCGCAAGATTTCATCCTGTTGATTTAGACGGATGGAATGAGGCCGCGTTTCCGCGCGGCCTGTGGCGCCCGCGGCTAGGGAGTGGTCTACCGATGCACCGTTTTCAGGGAATAATTGCGCACCGCGCCCGTCGTGGCCAGACCGAAATGCACAATCGAGGTCCATCGTTCCAGCTTGTGATGGCCGTAGCGATGGAACAAATACGACACCCCGATCGAAGCGCCCGTTCCCGCCGCTTCGATCGCCGCAAACTCCGCGTGATTGTCCACGATCTCATTGGTCAGCAGGATCTCCTGGTCGCCGCGCCGCCGCATGTTCAACGTCGAAAAATAATCAAACGTCCGCGACGCTCCCACGCCTGCGAACAGCCAACCATTCTCTTTATCCCAGAAGCGGTGCTCTCGCGGGCGTTCCACGGCTTGATTCTTGCCTGCAGGAAGAACAACGATTGGCGGCGGCGTTTGCGCTTCGGTCGCCGGCGCCTGGGCGCGGACTTTGGCCGCGCCCATTCCCGTTGCCAAAACTAACAGCAGGGTCATTCGAAGTTTCCGCAATTTTTCAGCTCCCAGGCCTATCCGCTTGGCATTATTTCTCAATTCATTATAATCGCCGCGGCCTTGCTTCGGGCCACGCTCTCAGTGCGGGAGTCCCCATGACCCGCTTCCGCAGGCCGAACTTTTCCTGGGAAACGACAGTTGCTTCATTGGGTTCTCATCGCGGCGGGGGAATTGCCTTTCCGGGGGTATCGGGCGTATCTTGAGGTTTCACCCAGCCTGGCGTCCTTCGAGGTGCAATATGATGCGGCACTCTATCCCTTTACGTCTGGCGCTCTCCGCCATTTTGGCCGGGGCACTTCTACCTGTCGCGGTCTTGGCGCAATCCCAGGATTCCCAGTCCGTTGCCGAAGCCGCCCGCCGGGCGCGCGCGCAGAAGAAAACCACCGATAAGCCCGTCGCCAAAGTCATCGACGACGATACTTTAGTCGTAAAAAAGGGGGACGTGCAGAGCGCCGCCGCGGAGGTACCCAAAGTGCCGGGTTCTGCGGATGCCCCCGCGCAACCTGCCTCCGGCGACACGTCCGCCAACGCGCCAGGCTCCCAGAACGCCTCGGATGACGAGAAAGCGCGCGCGCTTCTAAAACAGCGTGTTGCTTTGAAGGAAAAGATCAAGGATGCGCAGAGCGATCTGGATCTTCTTCAGCGTGAATTTCAATTGGATCAGGATACCTTCTACTCCAGCCCCGATTACGCCAACAACACCTCTGGAAAAGCGAAGCTGGATGCCATGAAGCAGCAGATTGCCGATAAACAACAGGAACTCGACCGTTTGAAATCAGAGCTCGCCGCGCTGCCGGCGGCGCCGGAAACGCCCGCAACCACCCCGCCCAAGCCTTAGTTATTCGCTTCCGTTTAGATTTTTTCTCGCGATCGGGCGCGCGATCATCGCGCCTTTTCCGCAAACTTCAGTCAATCCCATGAATCCGCAGGCTCACCAGCTGATCGATGCTCAGGTTTTTCATCCCCCGCGATTGCAGTCCGGTGATGAAGTCCGGCGTTACTCCATGTATGCGCATCGCAATCAACTGATCCGGCTCCGGATGAGCGTATCCGAGCTTCTGTAGTTGCCCGATAAAATCCGGCGACACGCCGTGAATCCGGAACGCAATCAGCTTGTCGAGATCCACGTGCTCGTAACCCTGCTTCTTCAAGTCCGACACCCATTCCGGCGTCGCCCCATGAATTCTCATGGCGATCAGTTTGTCCGCGTCAGGTTCATATCCGGCTTGCTTTAAGCTGCGAACCATTTCCGGCGACACGCCGTGGATGCGAAAAGCAATCAACTTATCACTGTCGGTAACATTTAGCCCCACCGAGCGAATCCCTGAAACAAACTCCGGCGACACGCCATGAATGCGGAAGGCAATCAATTTATCGCTATCAGATTCATTTAGGCCTGCCGCGCGAATCGCATCGATGAACTCCGGCGTGACGCCGTGAATCTTGAAAGCAATCAGCTTGTCCGTGTCCAGCTCCCGTAGATTCTTTGCTTTGATGTCCCGCGCAAATTTCAGGCTGACGTCGTGAATGGCCATCGCCCATTGTTTGTCGCCGTCGATTCCCCCGAAGCCGAGCGCCTTCATCTCCTGCGCATACTTCGCGTCAGCCACAAAGTGAAACAGGCCCGCGCCCTCGCCGTCTTTCAGAAATCCTTCGCATTCGAATTTCCCCGCGTCCCGCGCGATCGTGAAATGAACTTCCTGCCGCCCGGCCTTTGCAAAATCCAGCCCTGAAAAATCGCTCGCCGGCCAGTCCGAACTGGTGTGAAAGTGATGCCCGGCGCGGGAATCCATCAACGAAAACTCCACCTTCCCCGGCTCCTCGGAGCGCCGGATAGTCCAGTCCCCGCTCTGTCCCTCGCCGCCAATCGCTTTCGCCACGCCCAGAATCACGCCGGCGATGACCAGGATTGCACCAATCGTTCGTTTCAGATTCATGGCACCTGCTCCTCTCCGCACTCTCCGCGAAATCTAGAAAATGTCCGCCTGCTTCAGTGAAATTAACTTGTCGAGGGTCAAATTTTGAAACCCATGCTTCCGTACCTTGTCGATGAACTCCGGCGTAACCCCCTGCACTTTCGCGCCGATCAGTTCGTCGCAATCCAGGTCCTTGAAGCCCGCCGCTTGCATCGCTTTCACGTACTCCGGCGTAACGCCTTGCACTTTCATCCCAATCAAGTCGTCCGTGCTGGGCTTCAGTCCCGTCGCGCGCATTTCCTTCACGTAACTCGGCGTCACCCCCTGAACCTTCAGCCCGATAAGATCATCGGCGCTCGGCTGCAAACCCAAGTCGTGGAATTCGCGGATATATTCCGGCGTGATTCCCTGCACCTTCATTCCGATCAGTTCCTCGACGCTCAAGTTGCCATATGTTTTCCGCGCCTCGAGAAAGTATTCCGGCGTGATCCCCTGTACTTTCATCCCGATCAAATCATCAATGCTGGCGTTGGAATCAAACTTCCGCATCTCCCGAACGTATTCCGGTGTGATTCCTTGCACCTTCATCCCTATCAGTTCATCGACATTCGGTTGAAGCCCTAGATCGTGCATGCCCCTGATGTATTCTGGCGTTACGCCCTGAACCTTCAGAGAAATGAGTTCGTCCACATCCGTGATCTTGATGCCTGCCGCTGCCATCGCATCTATGTACGATTGCTTCCTGCCATCGTTCGTGGTTTGCGGCTCGCTGGCCGGGTTCGGTTGCGGTTTCGGCGCGGATTGGACCGCGGGCGCCGGTCTTGCGGCTTGCTCAACGCGTTCCTTCTCCGAAGCCGGCTCCGGCCTCACAACAATCACGCTGCCGCCTTGCTCTTGCTTCGGGGACGCGCCGCGCAGTGCGGCGTGCGCCACTCCTAGAAACGCATTGCCCGCCAGCAGCGCTCCCGCTAGACAAACCAAACTCCCAACCACTCCCGCCACTCGCATCCTTCCCGCCGCTCCATTCCACCCGAGCAGCCGCACCACGCGCTCCGCCAGGGGGCTGCGGTTCGCCGCCATCAGCAAAGCCGGCGCGGTCCGCCACTCTTCCATCAACGTGAGCGCCCGCGCATAATTCACCGCATCGCCACAAATGGCAATCGCTTCGTCGTCACAGCAGTGCTCGCGTTCGGCGCGAACCCGTTGGCTCACCCACCACACCGCCGGGTGATAGAACAGCAGCGTTTCCGTCGCAATCTGGAAAAGGTTCACGAAGCAATCCAGCCGCCGGATGTGCGCCAGCTCATGCGCGATCACCGCTTCGATTTGCCCTTCGCTCAACCCGGTCAGCGCCCGCACTGGCAACAGCACTACCGGCCGGAACCATCCGAGCACCGCTGGAGCGTCCAACCGATGGCATTCGCAATACCGGATCACGCGATCCAGCCTCATTCTCCGCTGCAACGCCAGGCATTTTGCGTACAACTCCGCTCGCACCGCTTGAATCTCTTTGCGCCGCATTCTTTCGATCAGCAGCAAGCCGCCCGCGGTTCTCAAGCTCAGCAACAGCACGCCCAGAAACCACGCCTCCACGATCCATAACAAGGCCATCGGTTGCTCGCTTCGCGGTCCGGCGGCAGGGGCGTGGGAGCCCGGCAGCGCGGTCGCGTTTTGGGTGGACGTTTCCGCCCACGCCGAAGCTCCTCCCGCCCCAGCCCGGACGGCCGGATTCGCTTGCGCGTGCAACCGCGTAAACGTCACCACCGGTGACGTCATCATCAAGACCAGCGTGCTTACTGCGAGCGCGTATCGTACTGCTGCACTCCGACAAACCGCTGCCGCCACGGCAAATATCGCCGCCAGCCCCGCGCCCTGCCACAGGAAGTGCAGCAATGTCCAACCCAGCGTCCGCAAAACCTCCGGCGAGATCCAACTCACGAAGTTGCTCATCGGCTCCTCCCCTCATACTCGTCCAAGAGCCGGCGCAGTTCCTCCAGCTCTTTCTTGGACGTTCGCCGGCCCTCCAGCGCATGGATCATCAACTCGCTTGCCGACCCCTCAAACACTCGGTGCAGGACGTCCCCCACGAGCTGCCGCTTCGTCTCCGTCGCCGGCTGGCATGCCTCATAAACGTGCGCCCGTTGCTCTTCGTTTCGGCGCACTGTGCCCTTGGCGGTCATGATTTGCAGCAACTTCAGCACCGTGGTGTACCCGAGATCCTTCTTTTCGCGCAGCGCGTCATGCACTTCGCGCACCGTCGAAGGCCCGTGCTCCCACAGCACCCGCAGGATTTCCAGCTCCGATGCCGTGGGCTTTTGTGGTTGTTCGGTCGTCATGGCGCGCAGCATAATACGAAGGTTTTCGTATTGTCAACGAAAATCTTCGTACTTCTTCCTCAGCCAGATTGGCTAGGTTCCAAACCTCTTCCAGGATGGACGGAATACTTTTTGGATGGTTTACTTCGGTTCCAGCACGAGTGGCAAGCCATTCTTCGGGTTGCCGATAATCACGACCTTGGCATTTGTGCTCAACGCCAGTTTCTCCGTCGCTTCGATCCCTTTCCACTCCAGCAACTGCGCGCTGATGCCCGTCGCCACGATCTTCTGGAAGTCCGCGATGCCCTGCGCCTCGATACGTTTCCGCTCGGCTTCCTGCTTCTCCTTCTGCAGGATAAAGCTCATGCGCAGCGCGTCCTGCTCGGCCTGCTGCTTGGCCTCGATCGAGCCTTTCAACATCGCCGGCAATTGCACATCGCGCAGCAGCACGTTCTCCACAATCACACCGCGCGGCGCCAACTGGGAAGTGAGCTCGTCCTGGATCTGCTTCTGTACCAGTTCGCGCGCATTGGTGTACAGGGCGTTGGCCGTGTGCGCAGAAGTGGATGCGCGAATCGCCGCGCGCAGCGTGGGCTCGACGACCTTTTCAACATAAGAATCTCCCACGGTCTGGTACACGAACGCCGCCTGGGTCTTGTCCAAACGAAATAACAACGAAGTATCCAACGCCAGGATCAGGCCTTCGTTGGAGGGCACGTTCGCACTCTCTTTTAGGGATTGTGTCTGCACGGAAAGTTTTTGTACCGATTTCAGTGGATTGACCACGTGAATTCCTTCCGGAAGCGTCTCCCCCGTGACGCGCCCAAACAGCGTCAGCACGCCCACGTTTCCCGTCGGAATAGAAGTCGTGCTCGCCATCACCACGATGATCGCCCCCACCAATACTGCGAGCTGTAAGATTCTCCTCCCAGCCCCGCTCAGGTTCGGCATCGACGGCAATCCGCCGCCCAGATCGATTCTTGTTGTCGTTGGCATTTTTTCTCCGTCCGCGGCCTCTCTGCGAAGCAACCGAGCCGCACAACTATCACTACCCCTTAATACGTAAGAACGGTTCTTTCGATTTCCCCGCCACTCCTGTGCTCGTCGCCTGGTTCGCTTGGCCCGTCTTCCCCAAGTCAGTGCTCGGGATTTGCCGGTCGCTGCTTCTTCGCAACCTTACCACAATATCTTGTAGTCTTTCCTCTTGACACCACAGGCTGGTCGCGGCACAATCCCCGCCATCACGTTGCCCCTGCGCTCGCGTTTTTGCGCGGGGCGCTTTCGGGCCTCGTTTCACAGCTTTTTCTAGTCACCAAGGGGAACTCAGAACTTTTTGGCGGTGATCGAGCGACGGTCGCGCTTCAAATTAATTTGAGTTTCGCGGCCTCTGAGGGAGAAAATATGCAATTCTTGCCCGGCTTCACGGTGCAGTGCATCAATCCGCAGTGCGAAGCTCGCGGCCACTGGCTCCGCGCCGATGTCACCGCTCCCATCGGCGGCGACGGCCGCTGCCCCTGCTGCGGCGACTTCCTCCGCAACGTCCCCCCGCCCCTCGGCCCCCGCTTCCGCATGCGCCCCCGCTCCCTAACCGCCCGCCCGCCCCTCCGTCCCCGTCCGCGCTAAATGCCTCATCGTTTTCGCTAAGCCGCACACCTTAAAGCTTTCTGGGGACCGGCTCGAGCGTGCAAAGAGAAAGCCGTGCAGCTCTCCGTTTGCTATAGTTGGGACTCGCTAACACGTCTCGTATTCTATGAGCCCAGCCAAATCTTTCTGGAAAACGATCCCTCGCACTGCATTTGTCGGTTTCCTGCTCGGCGTCTTCTTCATTTTCAGCACCATGGGGCTTACCTCCGACGTCATCGAAATGGGACGTCAGCCCACCCCGCGCTTTATTTTGGGCGTCTTGCTGTCGGGATTGTTCGCGACGTTCTACGCCTTTATGGGATTTGCCCTTCGCAAACAGTTCTGGAAGGCGTTCGTTCCCGTCCTTGCCGTGCATTTGGCCTTGATGTACCTGTTGGCGCGCTGGCTTCCCGACCTGCCCCAATTGGTGCCGATGGGCGCTCCCGAAATCGCCCGCTTGCAAAGCCGGCTGGCCCTCAGCGGGATCGCTACCATGCTTGCCATCGGTTTGGGCTACGGGTGCTTCCTTTACTCCTCTATCACCGCGGGCCGGCGTTATTTCCGCGAGCACGCGGAGATCGAACTGGCCGCCGAGATCCACCACGTGCTGGTTCCCGCGATTGACGCAAAGATCGGCGGCTACGAATTCTACGGGCGCTCGCTGCCCAGCGGCGAGGTCGGCGGCGACCTGATCGACCTTGCCGGATCGGAAGATCATTGGGTCGCCTATGTGGCGGACGTATCGGGCCACGGCGTCGCGCCGGGCGTGGTCATGGGCATGGTTAAGAGCGCGGCTCGCATGCTGCTGAGCTCCGGCGATGACACCAGGCGCCTTCTCCCGCGCCTGAACGAAATCCTTTATCCACTGAAAAAACCAGACATGTTCGTTACATTTTGCTTTCTCGCAGGGAGTGGAGACAGATTGCGGGTCGGGCTTGCAGGCCACCCGTCCCTTCTCCACTTTTCTGCCAGGACCGGGGAAGTAACACAATTGGAATGCCCCAATATGCCGCTGGGCATCTTTCCTTCCGCGGAATTTGTCACTTCCGAGATTCGGCCGGAGCAAGGAGATGTCTTCGCGCTTTACACGGACGGATTACTCGAGGTAGCCAATGCCGCTGGCGAAGAATTTGGGCTCGGGAATCTTCAAGCAGAATTTCGGAAACACGGTAAGAAACCCTTGGACGTGATTTGCCGGTCGCTTCAAGAAAGCATTGCCCGCCACGGACCACAATTCGACGACCAGTCGCTCTTGTTAGTCAGGCAGCTCTAGCAGCTCACGACTCGACGAGGCCCTTTTCGATCATCTCCTCGTCGCTGAGCCACAGGTCGGGGATGTTGGCTGAGCCCAGCCGAAGAATATCTTCCAGCGCCCCGCGCACTTCCGCGAGATGGAAATCAACGCCAATGCGTTCCAGCAATTCGATCAGCGCCTGCGCGCCCTCCGCCAGCACGGGCCGCGGCGCCGGGCCGTCGTACGCCAACCGCCGATACGTCACGATATAAATGGCCTGGGGTCCCGCGCCGTGCCTCACGATGTGGAGGAACCCGCGCGTCTTGGGTTTGGCCGGGGCGAGCCGTGCTGCTACAGCTGTGCCAGAGGGGAGGGCGCTCATCGTTTTTGTGGTCTCGTCTCTCCTTTGTGTCTCAGCTGCAGCCGCTCGTGCTGCCGCAGTTTTCGCATTTGTAGCAAGCACCGTTCGGCACCATCAGCATGCCGCACTCGCTGCACGCGGGTGCGCCCTCGTGCGCGTTGCCCAATCTTGACGCCGACAACGCCGTTTGCATGGCATCCAGGTTGGCTTGTGTCATCGCCGGCAGCACCGCCGCCGGAGCAGCCGTCGCCGCATTTTCCGCTGGCGCCGCCGAGTTCAGCTTCAAGTAATCTGCTGAGATGAACCGTCCGCCCAGCCACCGCGCGATGTAGTCCAGCACCGACGAAACAAACCGGATGTTCGGATTGGGGGTGATGCCCGAGGGCTCGAACCGAGTGTTCAGCAGTTTGTCCACGAACACCTTGAGTGGCACGCCGTACTGCAAGCCCAGCGAAACGGTCAGCGCCAGGCCGTCCATCACGCCGGAAAGCGTCGACCCTTCCTTGGCCATCTTGATGAACACTTCGCCCGGCCGCCCATCGTCGTACATCCCGACGGTGATGTATCCTTCATGTCCGCCCACGCTGAACTTGTGCGTCACCGAAGCGCGTTCCACCGGCATCTTCTCGCGCTGCTGTCGCGCGAAGAGTTCCCGTTGCATCGGTTCCACCACGACGGCCGCAGGCTCGGCCTGCTTTTCTTCTTTCTTGCCGCCGGCGTTCAGCGGCTGCGAACGCTTCGAGTTGTCCCGGTAGATGGCCACGGCTTTCAGCCCCACCTTCCAGGACTCAATATACGCGTTCGAGATGTCTTCGACGGTCGATTCCTCCGGCATATTGATGGTCTTCGAAATCGCCCCAGAGAGGAACGGCTGCGCCGCCGCCATCATCTTCACGTGCCCGGTCCAGGTGATCGAACGCCCGCCGCCCTGCGGCGCCAGCGAGCAATCGAACACCGGATAATCCTCCATCTTCAAGTGCGGCGCGCCTTCGATCTTGCCGTTCTTGTCGATGTAGGAAACCACGTCGCTGGTCTGCTCCGGCGTGTAGCCCAGTTTCATCAACGCCTGCGGCACGGTGTTGTTTACGATTTTGATCAACCCGCCGCCCACCAGCTTCTTGTACTTCACCAGCGCCAGGTCCGGCTCGATGCCCGTGGTGTCGCAGTCCATCATGAAACCGATGGTGCCCGTGGGCGCCAGCACGGTCACCTGCGAATTCTTGTAGCCATGCTTTTCCCCGTGCGCCAACGCCGTGTCCCACGATTCTTGCGCGGCCATGAACAATTCCGTCTGCACGTGCTCCGGCTTGATCCCCCGCATCGCCTCGCGGTGCATGCGGATTACGTCCAGCATCGGCTCGCGGTTCTCGGCGTAGCCTGGGAACGGCCCCATGCGCTCTGCAATCCTTGCGGACTGCGCGTACGCTTCGCCGCACATCAGCGCGGTGATCGCGCCGCCCATGTCGCGCCCTTCGTCGGAGTCGTACGGCAGCGCCATGGACATCAGCAGCGCCCCGAGATTCGCGTAGCCCAGCCCCAACGGCCGGAACTCGTGCGAGTTCTTGCCGATTTTGTCGGTTGGATAACTAGCGTTGTCCACCAGGATTTCCTGCGCCGTGATGGTCACGTCCACGGCATGCTGGAACGCCGCCACGTCAAACTGCCCGCTGGCATTGACAAATTTCATCAGGTTCAACGAAGCCAGGTTGCACGCCGTATCATCCAGGAACATATATTCCGAGCACGGGTTGCTTGCATTGATGCGTGCGGTGTTCTTGCAAGTGTGCCAGCGGTTCACCGTGGTGTCGTACTGCATCCCGGGATCGCCGCAGTGCCACGCCGAATCCGAAATCTTCATCATCAATTCGCGCGCCCGCAGCTTTTCGTTCGGCTGCCCGCCGAGCACGTTTTTCGTCCACCAATCCTTGTCCTCCACCACCGCGTGCATGAAGTCGTCCGTCACGCGCACCGAGTGGTTCGCGTTCTGGAAGAAGATCGAAGCGTACGCGTCCCCGTCGATCGAGCTGTCGTAGCCCTGTTCGATCAGCACGTGCGCCTTGCGCTCTTCCTTCATCTTGCATTCGATGAACTCGACGATATCCGGGTGGTCGATATTGAGAATCACCATCTTCGCCGCGCGCCGCGTCTTGCCGCCGCTCTTGATTACTCCCGCGAAGGCATCGAAGCCCTTCATGAAGCTCACCGGGCCGGAGGCAATCCCGCCGCCGCTCAGCGTTTCCCGGCTTCCGCGCAACGTCGAAAAATTCGTTCCCGTCCCCGAGCCCCACTTGAAAAGCATTCCCTCGGTCCGCGTCAGCCCCATGATCGATTCCATGTCGTCGCTGACCGAATTGATGAAGCACGCCGAGCACTGCGGCTTCGGCTGCACTCCCACGTTGAACCACACCGGCGAATTGAAGGCCATCTTCTGCTCGACCAGCAGGTGCGTCAGTTCGTCACGGAACGCGTCGCGCGATGCCGCTTCCGCAAAATATCCGCCCTCTTCGCCCCACCGCACAATGGTATTCACTACGCGCCCGATCAGTTGCCGCACCGATCCTTCGCGCTGCGCGCTCCCGGGCTTCCCGTGAAAATACTTGCTGGTGACGATGTTCGTCGCCGTCTGCGACCAGCTCTTTGGCACCTCCACGTCTTCCTGCCGGAAGATCGTCACACCCTTCTCGTTCCCAATCAGCGCCGTGCGCTTCTCCCATTCGACCGCGTCGAACGGAGACTTCCTCCCATCGGTAAAGTACCGCCCGAAAGTCAGACCTTTTCCAGTGCCACCGGTTGCCTTCTCGGCAGCCGTGTCTGTGGCAAGGGATTTTCCGCTCAATGCGTGTTTCACCGTAGCCATCCGCCCCTCCGCGCTCTTGGGTCCCCACTCGCGCGGGGGAACCCTCTTATTTTACTCCTCTGCGCCCCGCAGAGGTGCCGCGCTTCCCTTCAGGGTCTGGGCTGAAGTTGACGCAACTTGCGATTCGTTCGGTTCGTGAAAGCGGGCAGCGAAAAAAAAGCCGGCTGTCGTGCAGCCGCTCTGAGGTTCCAGCACAAAACGCCAATGCCCCGCCGATGGCTGGTGGTTCGCACTCAGCCTAACCAGCAGGCGCCCCGCCTCAAATACGGGCGCGGGGCAGGTGCTTCGCGCTCGATTTTTTCGCTTAGAGCCCGGGCCGTTTCGTGAGCCCCCACGGACCTTGATTCATCCCCGACTCGGTCCGTCCGGCGCTTCCACGTCCCCCGAATCTGGATTCGCAGTATCAACGGTAGAAAATTTTCTGTCAAGGGAAAAACGCAAAATGTGGTTGACGTTTTCGTACTGCGTCTATTTGTAGTGGTGCTTATTCCTCTCAACCGCTTTCGCTTCAACGCTTTTCGCCCTCTTGCCTCTCACGCTACACTCTTTGCATCCAATTCAATATGAAACGCTCTCGCGCCACCCTCGCCTTCCTTTTTCTTCTTCCTTTTCCCCTTTTTGCTCAAACGACTTCGCCAGCCTCCGCGCCTGCCGCCGCTCCCGCCTTCCCGCCGCCCGCTCACGGGGAAAAACTGCGTATCACCGGAATTTCCCACGCCGGAAAAATCAGCGAGACTCTTTACCGCGGCGCGCAACCCCAGGAAGTGGGCTTGTCGGAACTGAAATTATTAGGCATCACCACCATCGTCGATCTGCGGAGCGAAGACCACGAAAAAGTCGAATGGGAGCGCAAGCACACCGAATCCCTCGGCATGCGTTTTGTCCATATCCCCGTCGCTGGCTGGTCTCCCCCGACCGACGAACAGGTCGTGCAATTTCTCTCTCTTCTCCGCGACAATCCGGGGCAAAAAATTTTCATGCACTGCCACTTCGGCGAGGATCGCACCGGCGTTTTCGCCGCCATCTATCGCATTGCCTTTGAGAAATGGTCTGCGGATCAAGCCATCAAGGAAATGTATTTCTTCGGCTTCAACGGGGTATGGCACCCCTCGATGAAAACATTTGTCCGCGATTTTCCCGCGCGCTTAAACGCCGCTCCCACCCTCGCGCCCCTTCGCGCTCCCCCTCCTCAACCCGCGCCCGCCAAACTGACCATTCCTTCACAACCGGAGCACTCGGCTCCTTGATGAACTGTGCTCTCTCATAGGAATTACCCGCCACCGTAAGGCATACCGCCTATTCTTCTGGCTAAATGCTGAAAACGAAGAACTTAGGACCCTTCTCGCCTAGTACCTTCGTACCCTTCCAAACAGGACGCTTGCTTCATTTAATAGAACATTCCATTCCCCCATCATTGGTGCCACAGCGGAATCAGCAACTGAGGGAGACCTTTCGTGCAAGTCGGACGCTACGAAATTCTCGAAATCATCGGCACTGGCGCCCATGGCCGTGTGGCGCGCGCCCACGATCCCATGATCGGCCGCCTGGTGGCTATCAAGCTGTTGCCCAAGGAATTGGCCAAAGGCGATGCGCGCCAACGCTTCCTTCAGGAAGCGCGCGTCGTCGGCCAGCTTTCCCATCCTTCCATTATCACGCTCCACGACATGGGTATTGACGAAGCCACGCAGACGCCCTACCTAGTCATGGAGTTTCTGGACGGTCAGCCGCTCGACCGGATTCTGGAAAAGGGCAGCGTGCCCTTTCCCAAGGCTTGCGCATGGGTCGGGGAAGTGGCTTGCGCCCTCGGTGCCGCGCACCGCAAGGGAGTTATTCACGGCGACGTCAAGCCCGCCAACATGCTCATCACCGATGACGGCCGCGTGAAATTGATGGACTTCGGCATGGCCCGGCTCGCGAGCCGGGACACCGGCGCGACTCCGCTGCTCGGCACGCCCGCGTACTGGTGCCCCGAGCAAATCATGGGCAAGCCCCAGGACGCGCGCTCAGATCTTTTTTCCCTCGGCGTGGTTCTGTACGAGATGGTTACGGGCAAGCGTCCGTTTGACGCCGATTCGCTCCAGGGCATTTGCAGCCGCGTTCTCTCTTCGACGCCGCTGCCGCCCTCGCACGCCAATCCGTCGGTATCGTCAGGATTTGACGCCATCGTCGCGCGCTGCATCGCGAAGGATCCTGCGGCCCGTTATGCGCCGGCCGAGGCCCTCGCGGAGGAACTCTTTCCGCTCGCGCGCCGCCGGGCAACTCCCGATTCCGTGCCTCATACCAATGGCAACAATGGCAACGGCGTGCGCGACCGCGCCGCGCGCCTCCTGCGCTCTGCCTGATGATTACCCTATCCAAAGGCCGGTACGAAGCTCTTGAGCACCTGGGCTCGGGCGCCACCAGCCGTGTCGAGAAGGCCCGCGACAACGTCATCGGCCGCACCGTGGCCCTCAAGACGTTTGTGAACGGCTTCGGGGAAGGCCAGGAGCAGCAATTTCTGCGCGAGGCCCAGCTCATCGGCCAACTCTCTAACCCTTCGATCGTGCAACTCTACGACGTGGGCATCGACGAGCAGGGCACTCCCTTCCTGGTGATGGAATACATCGCCGGAAATACCCTTGAGCAACATCTTGGTCCTTCCCGATTGCCCCCGGCGCGCGCTTGCGCCTGGGCCGCCGATTTAGCCGTGGCCCTGGCTGTCGCTCACCGCGCCGGAATTCTTCACGGTGACGTCAAGCCGGGAAATATTTTTGTCACTCCAGAAAACAAGGTAAAACTCGGCGATTTCGGCATCGCGCGTTACGCCTCACAGGTTTCCGGTTCCGGCCTCCTCATGGGGACGCCAGCATACCTGGCTCCGGAACAAATTCAGGGCCAGCCGCAGGATGCACGCTCCGATCAGTTCGCTCTTGGAATTGTTCTTTATCAGATGCTGACCGGCGCGCGCCCCTTCGACGGCAGTTCCCTCGGGGCCGTTTGCGCCCAGATCCTGAATGCCGATCCCGAGCCGCCCTCGCGGCGCAATTCGGCGGTGCCGAAAGCGCTCGACTCCATCGTGGCTCGCTGCCTGGCCAAAAATCCCGCGGACCGCTTTGCTTCCTGCGATGAGATGGCCTCGGCCCTCTATCCGCTCGCGCGCGCCCGGACGCAACTGGGCGCGCCGCAAGTGAAGAAAAGATCCTGGTGGTCCAAGCCATCGGGACAGAAAGACGTCTGGCTGGTCGCCGCTGCTTGTCTCCTGCTCGCCTCCGGTGTTCCGGCGATTCGCTCGGTCCGCGCGCGGCTTGCCGTTTCGCCGCCTCCCACAAGTGTGCGATTTGCGACGGCGCCGCCCCCGGAAGCGTTCCTCTACGCCTCGCAAACGGCGACCTCCGCTCCACAGCCGGGCGCGGCTGATGCCTCCTCGCTGGAAGCGGTGCAGAAAGTTACTCCCAAGCGCGCGAATCGTTCCGCAAAGCGTGCGGCCGCGGCTGCGAAGCGGCTCGGGGAGTTGAAAAACTCTCCCTCGGAAACTTTTTTCGCCGCTCTCCCTTCTTTGCCGCTCGTCAGCGCGCCCGCGGCGCAAGCTGCTCCCGGTTCCGGCCTGCAGATCGAAATTACTTCAGCGGTCAACGAAGGCACGTTGACCGTGTTTGCGGATCGCGAATTACTCTTCTCCGCAGACCTGGCAACGCAGAAGCAGGGCCGACCCCTGCATTTCGAGCACGCTCTTCCCCCGGGACCGCATCAATTCCGTGTGGCGCTTTACAGGGCGGATCGCAGCTTGCAGTTGGAAAAAGAAGGCTTCGCGGAGACTCGCGGCGACGGCGCAGACACTTTGGCCGTCCACGTCACCCGCCGCGCCAAGTTGCTCATCCGCCGCGAACTCGCCCTTGAGGTCACCTGGCCCGGTGCGTTGGCGCCCGTCGCCGAGCACGCCTCCGGAACCACCGGAGCCATAAAATCCGCAGCTCTGGTCAACTAGCCCGCACCTATGTTCGTTTGAAAATCAGGCAGAGAAGTGCATCAATCGCGCTACTCGTAGCGGAGCGCTTCCACCGGATCGAGTTTCGCCGCCTTCATCGCCGGCCACACGCCAAAAATCAATCCGATACTCACGCTGACCGCCACCCCCGTCGCTGCCGCCCACGCGGGAACCGAACCGGGCCACTGCAGCGTCACGCGGATCAGCAACACCAGGGCGTTTACCAAAAGCAGAGCGATGACGCCTCCGGTTCCGGTCAGCGTCATCGCTTCCAGCAGGAACTGCCAGGTAATGTCCCCGCTCTTGGCGCCAATGGCTTTGCGGACTCCAATTTCGCGAGTGCGCTCCGTCACGCTCACCAGCATGATGTTCATCACGCCGATACCGCCCACCAGCAGGCCGATGGAACTGAGCACCACCGTCGCCAGCGCCACTTTTCCAACGATGTTATGAAATTCCTCGACTTCCTGCTCTGCGGTGGCGATCGAAAAATTGTCTTTCCCTCCAAACGGCACGTTCCGCCGCCGCTCCAGCACTTCGCGGATTTGGTCCACGGCCTGGTCCAGCAATTTCGGATACGCCTGCGCGCGCATATTCACTTCGTCGGCGGTGGGATAGACCTTGCGAAACGTGCTGATGGGAATCAGCACGCGCCGGTCTTCGTCGCCGATGCCGAATCCGCCCTTGGGTTTTTCCACCACGCCGATGACCTGGAAGTCCGAGCCATCGATCATCACGTCTTTTCCGACGGGGCGCCCTTCAGGAAACAGGACCGGTGCGACGTTCTCCCCGAGCATGACTACTTTTTCCTTGTGGAGATCGTCTCCTTCGCTGATGAACCGGCCATCGAGGGTCGCGGCGTTAGCGTAAACCTCGCCGAAATTCGGCTGCACACCGCGGAAATCGATAGCCGTCACCTGGCCGGCTTTCGTGCGTACGGTGTGGGCATGGTCCCAGCCCGTTTGCAGAAAAGTGGTTACAGCCTTGACCGCGGGGCACCTCTCCTGGATGGCCCTGGCGTCCTCCACGGTAAGCGGCTTGCGCTGGCGTTCCTCAAGCGGCGGTGGCCCGCCGTGCCGTCCCTGGTCCCATTTGGTGATGAACGCCGTATCCGCGCCGAACTGGTTGATGTTTTCCTGGATTTTCTGGTCAAAGCCGGAGATGAGCGCTGCCACCAACATGATGACGCTTACGCCCAGCACCACGCCGAACACCGTGAGTGCGCTCCGAAGTTTGTGTGTCCGCAGCGTGTCCAACGCTTGTTTCAGGTTTTCGCCATATGCCTGCGCCATTGCCGCTCCTTAGCCGTCCGCTCGCAGGGCCTCGATGGGATCCAGCCTGGCGGCCCGCATAGCCGGAAAGATTCCAAAAAAGAGGCCCACGGCGGTGGCCACGCACAGGGAGAGAATCACCGCACTCAAGGGAGTCTCCATCGGGAAAGAGAAAAGCGCTTTTACCAGGAACACCAGCGAGTACGCCGTGAGAATTCCGATCAAGCCTCCTGTAGCAGCGAGCGCGGCGGACTCCGTAAGAAACTGCAGGAGTATGTGTTTTTTCCTGGCTCCGAGCGAGCGCCGCAACCCAATTTCCCGTGTCCGCTCCGTCACGCTGGCCAGCATGATGTTCATAATCACGATTCCGCCGACCACCAGGAACACGCTCACCAGCGCCACGGCCACGAAGGCCAGGTTTCCCGTGAGGTCATGCCACAACCGCATGATCGAATCGGAGCCCAGAATGGCGAAATTGTCCGCGGCGTTGTACGGCAGGTGGCGCCAGGCGCGAAACAACATGCGCGCTTCATCCTCACTGGCCTGCATCATCTCCGCGTTCGGCGCTTGCACGAAGATCGCCACCCAGTCATTGTTGGTGTGCCAGCCCTTGCGCCACGTGGAGATGGGCATGATCATGTAGTTGTCTTGCGACTCCCCAAAGGCGCTTCCCAGCGGCTCCGCCACGCCGACCACTTCGTACGTGTGCGTCTGCACGCGGATTGCTTTTCCAATGGGATCCACGTTGGGGAAAAATTTCTGCACCAGGTCCGGGCCGACAAAAATCACTTCGGAGCGATGTTCTTCATCCGACTGGGTGATGAATCGCCCTTGCGCCACGGTGAGGTTGCGCACCTGGCCGAAGTTGGCCGTGGAACCCATCATCCTGGTATTTTCCATGGTGAGGTTGCCGCTGCGGACCTGCACGTTGTGGTCTTCTTCGGCGGCCACGGCGCTGGCGATTTTCATGCTGTCGCGGAGCCGTTCGTATTCCTCGATGGTGACGAGCGGCCGCTTCTGCGCCTTGATCCAGGCGTCCTGGCTGGTGATGATCCCGAAGCGGTCGACGATGTACACATTAGCGCCCAGATTGGCCACGCGGTCGGCGACGTACGTGTTCAGCCCTGAGATGACGCTCATCACAAAGACAAGCGTGGTGACCGACAAAATAACGCCCAGTAAGGTGAGGAAACTACGCAACTTATGCGTCCGCAAGGCATCGAGAGCGAGCCAAAGGGTCTCCCGAAGGGTGACCAGGGCCCTGCGTAGGCGCGCCCACCTCGCAGCCTTGTCCATCGTCCGGGTGTCTGCACTCGGGATCGCGCTCAAGCCATCCATGGGAGTTACGCCCAAACAGACCTCCAACCTTCTCTATCTAAGACGAGTGGACCCGTCGAATCGTTCCTTGGTATAGACGTGCGCGAGGGCGGTTTGCTATCGAGGCTTCCTGGAATAGACTTAAGCCCAGTCGGTTCTAATCTAAGCGGTGCAGTGCTCGCCCAGCCCATTGTACTGCCTTGTGCGGCCAATCTGTGGAAGAAGCTGGTGCGCCGGGACCGCAGGACTCAACATCTCAAGGAGGACGTAATGCGTCGTATCTACGTTTATTTTCTTCTACTTACAGTACTCGCTTTGAACTTCATGCCGAGCGGGCGGGCCCAAGATAGCGCCGACCATAAGGCCAAAGCCGCAGCCATAGCGGCCGTCGCACCAACCGCGGGCTTCCGGGCCGATTTCCTTGAAGAGATCGCCTACTACGAGCAGCGCTATACACGCCTGGCCGAAGCCATGCCGGCTGAAAAGTATGCTTGGCGTCCGGCCGAGGGAGTCCGCTCCGTCGGGGATGTGTTCGCGCACATCACCCTTGCAAATTATGGAATTGCCCGCGCCTTGGGCACAGCACCTCCCGCGGGCTTCGACATGAAAGCCATCCTGGCTCTTTCCAATGATAAGCCAAAGCTCCTGCAAACGATGAAGGATTCGTTCGCGCATTTCCGCGGCGCCATTATCGCCCTCAACGAGGCGGATGCCGACAAACCGCAAAAAATGTTTAACCGCTCGACCACCGTGCGCGGCTCGTTCATCGCCATTACCGGACACTTTGGCGAGCATCTCGGTCAATCCATTGCCTACGCGCGGGTGAATGGCGTGGTGCCGCCATGGACCGAGGAGTCCCAGCAGCAACAACAAAAACCCGGGGACAAGCCGAAGCCGTAATCATCGCCGGGACAAACCGCCATTGACGCTTTGACACCGCCCGCGCCTTCCGGCGCAATGAAGGTGTACAACAAATGTAGGGCCGGATGAATCTAATTCGAGTGGCCGCTGGCAGCCTTCCAGCCACTTCACGTTATGCTCAAACGCGCTTTTGTTCCCATCGCGGTGTTGTCTTCGGCTTTCGCCGCAGTTGCCGCCGCCCAATCCATCGCGCCGGATTCCACTCCCACGATTGGCCCGGCGAGACCGGATCTCTTCGTTCACGTCATCGCCAACCAGAAACGAGGCGAGGCCGCACTCGACCTCTACGAGCGCGTCGAGCGCGTCGAATCCCGCAAGACTCCCGCCGATCCCGTTCCCACGGCGATCAAAATCTCTCGCGTCATTCCTTCCGGAACGGGCATGTTCCGAATTCCCGTGGGCGACGACGGCAAGCCTGGAGATTCCGCTGCCTATCGCGCCGATCTCGAGAAACTGGCGCAGTCGTTGGCGCTGCTGGTCAACGACAGCAGCTCGCAGCGCGACGCGCTCGAAAAGTACGCAAAGAAAAGGAAGGACCGCCTCGATTTGATCGAGGCGACGCGTAGCGCGTTCCTCTTTACTTTCGTCGCCCGCGAACCCCGCGGCGACCGCATGCTGTCCAAATACTCGATGCGGCCCAACCCCGCGTTCAAACCCACCACGCGATTCTCTTCCGTCTATGCCAAAGTTCGCGGGTTCGTTTGGATCGATGAAACTTCCGGCGAGCTCGCGCGGATTTCCGGCGACGTTACCGACGACATTTCCATCGGCTTGTTTCTGGGAAAAGTCTATAAGGGCAGCCACTTCATGCAGGAACGCTACGAATATCAGCCCGGGCTGTGGCTCGCCAGCTTTTCGCAATACGATTTCGACGGCCGCAAATTATTTTCCGGCTTCTCCCTCCACGAGCGCACCTTTTATTCCAACTACCGCTACATTGGGCCGCCTAAGGAAGCCCTCGTCGCCGTCCGCCAGGAGCTCGAGCATGCCGAACCGGACAAGCCGGGGACGGCGCCAGCCAATCAATGAATCCTTTCCGCATCGTATCGCTTGACGAGAGCCTCAATAGCCGCAGAAAGTAGCGCGCCCTGCTAAAATACGCTTCATGCGTCTTATCCTGCCATTTCTGATTTCGCTTTTCTTTGGCGTGTCCGTGGAAGCGCAGTCGTGGCAAGTTCAAACCAGCGGGGTTGATACCAACCTGCGCGGCTTGAGCGTGGCCCTCGTTTCGAATGCCAAAGGCGTGGCTGCCATGACGGTGTGGGCATCGGGTTCGAACGGCGTGATTCTGAAATCCATCGACGAGGGCAAGACCTGGCAGCGTCTGCACGTTGCCGGTGGCGAAGCGCTCGACTTTCGAGGCATCGTTGCGCTCAACCCCAGCACGGCTTACGTGATGTCCAGCGGCGAAGGCGATAAATCGCGTATCTACAAAACGACCGACGGCGGCGACACCTGGGCTCTGCAGTACACCGACAAACGGAAGGAATTCTTCCTGGACTCCATCGCTTGTCTCGCGGAAGCGCACTGTTTTGCGCTTGGCGATCCCCTCGATGGGAAATTTCTCCTTCTGGCGACAACAGACGGCGAGCACTGGAATCCGCTCCCCAACGTCAATATGCCCGCGGCGCTGCCCGGCGAAGGCGCGTTTGCCGCCAGCAATACTTGTCTCTTGCTCTCCGGCGAAGAGATTTTCTTCGGCACCGGCGGCCCAGCAGCTCGTGTTTTCCACTCCCTTGACTCAGGGCGTACGTGGTCCGTCGTAGAAACACCCATCGTCCACGGCAATGCCTCTTCTGGAATCTTTTCCATCGCGCGCGGAGATGAAAAGGAAATCGTTGTCGTTGGCGGTGATTATCAGGATCCCAAGCGCGCGCCCGCCGTTGCTGCTCACTCTCTTGACGAAGGCAAGACCTGGCAACTCTACGGGCAGCAACCCGGAGGCTATCGCTCTTCTGTGGCATGCATCGATGGTGGGTTGTGTGTAGCCATCGGGCCGAACGGCGAAGACATCAGCATCAGCAAAATTACCGGCGTTCGCTGGAAGCCCACGGATTCGCTGAATCTCAACGCCGCGATTATCCTGGACGCCGAGCACGGCTGGGCCGTCGGGCCCAAAGGCACGATCGCGCGTTTCGTTGACTATGCGATCCCCAAGGTGAGTCCGGGAGCGTCGCGCCGTCACCGCGCATCACGGTAAAGCGTACAAGGGACAGCGGGAAACCTGGGAAGCTGGTCTGCGTGTCTCAATTTGAAACTGCCGCCGACACAAGCCGCGCCTTAGAACTAAAAGGAGGTGAAAACAGATTCGTTCTCACCTCCCGGGGTGGTGGGGTGTTGCTTGACATTCCCTTCGGCGGCTCAGCAGCCCTGCCCTGCCAGGCAGGTCTGCGGCCTCACTCGCGCACTGCGCTTGGCAATTCGTTAGGAGACTCACCACCAAAGAGCTTGTCTTTCTGCGGTTTGTAGCACCGCGCAACGCAACTGTCAACGGCAAATAAAGATACTGATGGATAGGAAAAATGTGGCCTTCATTGCTTCACGGCGGAGCGCGATTGGCCGGGTTGCCGGCGGAATGCCGTTTCGCGGGCCATCTTCAGGCGGATTCCTTGGACTTTTTCCCGTGGTCCAGGATTTCCCGCACCATGCGGCCGAGCGTCGTAGGACTGTACGGTTTTTGCAGATAGTGAGCGCCGGCGACAGCCGGCGGATGGTTTTCCGAATCCTGCGAATAGCCGCTGGTAAAAAGGATGGGCAGGTCCTCGAACAACCCCGCGAGCTGCGCCGCCGCTGCCGGGCCGCCCAGCTTGGGCATAATCACATCCAGAATCGCCAGGGAAGGCGCTTCCTGCTCGCAGAGCCTCAGCGCCTCCTCGCCATTGCAAGCGCAGAGAACACGGTAACCCAGACTCAGGAGCGCTTGGCGCGCCATCTCCCGGATCGATTCATGGTCCTCGGCGATCAGGATGGTTTCCGTTCCGCGCACTTCCAGGTGAACAGGAGCGGGCGCTTTCGGCGATGAACCTTCCGCAGCGCCGCCGCCGTGCGCCGGCAGGTAGACGCGAAACAAGCTCCCATGTCCGGGCTCGCTGTAGACGTGAATGAAACCACCATGCTGTTTGACTATGCCGTAAGCGGTGGCCAGTCCCATACCCGTGCCCTTACCGCGTTCTTTGGTGGTGAAGAACGGTTCGAAGATGCGCTCGCGGGTTTCCGCATCCATGCCCATGCCCGTGTCGGAAACCGACAGCACCACGTAGCGGCCGGGCGTGACGTAGGGGTAGAACCGGCAGTAGGAATCGTCCAACTCGACCGTCTCGGTTTCGATCAGCAATCGCCCTCCGTTGGACATGGCGTCCCGCGCGTTCAAGCACAGATTCATCAACACCTGCTCGATTTGTGTCGGGTCGGCCTTGACGGCATCGACCGCGGAGGTGATTACCTTGAGTTCGATGTCTCGCGCGATCACTTTGTCCAGGAAGCTGACCAGCCCGCTGGTGATGGCGTTGACATCCACGATTTGCGGTTGCAGCACCTGCCGCCGCGCGAAGGTCAGCAGCTCGCGCGTCAGCGCCGCGGCCCGCTCGCCTTGTTCGCGGATGCGCGCAAAGCGCTCGGCAACCTGGGGATTGGCGCGATTTTGCTCCAGGCCCAGTTCCGCCCATCCCAGAATCGCGCCGACCACGTTGTTGAAATCGTGCGCGATGCCGCCCGCAAGTTGCCCGATGGCCTCAAATTTTTGCGCTTGCCGCAACTGGCGTTCCATGGCGCGCAGCTCGGTGACGTCCTCAGCGATAATTTCGATGGCCCCGGCATGATTGGGGAGGGAAAGCAAGCGCACGTGTAGACGCACGGATACCATGCCTCCATCGCGCCGCCGCCATTCTCTTTCCGCGCCATGGACCTCTCCGTGTTCGCGGCACGAAGCCATCAGTTCGGCGTGCTGCTCGGGGAAGCGGAAGACGTCCCGCATCAAATTGAGCTTATGCAGTTCCTGGGTGGTACTGCAGCCGAGCATGGAGAGCAGCGCGGGGTTTTCGTCCAAGAAGGAGCCATCCGCAGCCACCCGGGATATCCCATAGATGGCATGTTCCACTAGGTCGCGGTTCCGCGACTCGGAGACGTTCAGAGCTTCCTCGGCGTGTATTCGTTCTGTAATGTCCAGGGCCAGAAGGGTGACTTCGGATACCGTTCCATCCTCCGCGCGCTGGGGATAGAAGCTGCCCAGCCAATTCCGTACGGCCCCAGGTTCATGAAGCGTGCCGCCCCGCATATCGACGTTGGCAACGGGCTCACCGGTCTGGAAAACCTGTCGCAGGTATTTTTCAATTACGTTCGCGAAGTCTGGTGCAACCTCACGAAGGCTAAGACCGGCATGCGCGGCCGCGGGAATCCCATCCACCCTTGAGACAGCCTCGTTGACGCGCAAGAAGCGCAACTGGCAGTCGAACACTGCCAAACTGAGTGGCAGCGAGCGGTACAGCTGATCGAGTTCGGTAAATTGCAGGCGGGCTCGCGATTCACTTTCCAATAGGGCGATTTGCGATTGCTTGGCTTCCTCGCGCAGCACCTTCTCTCCGATGGCGCGATGGAGGGCCACGGGAAGCCGCGACATGCGGTCTTTCAGGACGTAGTCGGTCACTCCTTGCTTGATGCATTCCACCGCTGCTTCTTCGCCCAGCGTCCCGGTCACCAGCAGAAAGGGGATGTCCTGGCCGGTTCGGCGCAACTCCTGGAGCGCTTCCAGGCCCGTCCAATTCGGAAGCCGGTAGTCGGAAAGGACGGCGTCGAAGTTTTCGTGCTGCAAAGCGCGGCGAAACTGCTCCTGGTTCTCGGCCACTGTGTAGCCCACGCACAGGCCAGCTTCGCGGAGTCCCAAGAGAATGAGTTCCACGTCGTTCCGCGAATGCTCCACGATCAGCACACGCAGGGGCGCCCTAGCCTTCAAAGTACCGGCTTCTTCGAGTGTGCCTGTCTTCATTACGACCCCTTGCCCAATCTCCGCCGAAATTGGAGTGCTCGCTTCAATATTCCGTGGCCGCGTTGACCGTCTTCCGCGGTGCTGTCCCTACGGCGGATTGCACCGGGGGAAGCCGCAACCCTGCCTCGACGCTGTCCAGGAACTCAGAAAACGTAATAGTCTCCTTGGGAGACCAGAAACGCGCACGCATGCGAAGTTCCAGGGGGCCCCACGGGCCCATGTCTCGATTGAGCACGGTTATGCGCTTTTCCAAACGCTGGCAAAGCACCGGTGCGCTGGGCTCCACTGCGTCGACGGCGAGGGCCGCAAATTGCGACTCGTCAAGACGGGCTACGATGTCCGTCCGGCGGAAACTGCCGGCAAGGAGCGTGGCTACCCCGCGCAAGGACTTCTCGGCGGCGTTGGAACCATATCCCGCGCGAAGCGCCGCCAGATTTTCGATTCTCATGTACAGCAAGACCAGAGTGCTGTCGTTGCGCTTCGCCGATTCCATCGCGCGCTCCCCGAGTGTGAGAAAACCCTCGCGGGTGTAGAGGCCCGTAAGGGAATCCCGCAGTAGATCGGCCAATCCCTCCAGCGTGTTGTGCTCGAGAGCCGTGCGAAGCGCGCGTTCGAGTGTCCGCGTATCGATAAATCCTTTGATGAGATAATTGAGGGCCCCTTGGTTCAGGCTTCTTGCGGCGCAATCCTTATCGCTGCCGTCGGCGAGCACGATCAGGGGCACCTCAGGCGCCGAGCGGTGCACGCGGCGCACCGCTTCCAACGGATCGGAATGCGCAAGCGACAAATCGAGGAAGATGACCTCGGGATTTGCGATTTCGAGCGTGGCGATGAGCGTTGAGACGGAGGAAACGTTGGTCAATTCCAGACTGTCCTGACCCTCCGGGTAGAGCGTGCGCAAAGCTGCAGCGGTCTCACCGGGATCTCCTTCTGCGAGCAATATGCGCAACTTCTTCATGTTCATGTGCGCTGCCTCCCTTCCACGCGGGCTCACGGAGAAAGTGGATCGCATGCTGCAAGAACGGCGATCGATTCGAATCTGATGTCAGTCCACCTGAAGCGACATTTCATCGCAAGCCGGCTCAACTCACGTGACTGGAGAGGGCAGTCTTCGGCAACATCAGCTTGAATAGAAGGGGTTTGTCTATTTTGGCGCAGAGGGGGAAGAAGTCAAGCATCCTTCAGTGAGATTGACCGAAACGCTAAGGGCCTTGCGCGCAAGACCGCAAATGCCCCTCCTATGGAGCATTCCTGAATTTCAGCGTGGCTTTTTGCGGGATCGTTAGGGGCTTCTCCTCTGTACGACAGCCCTTGAACACCTCACTCGATTTGCAGTGAAACCAATGGATCAATGTTCATTGCCCGAAGAGCGGGAATGGTGCATGCGGCAAGCGCCGTCATCAGTAACAAGACCGCCGCTGCCACTAGCAAATCGCCCGCCAAAAAGTTCACTGGCCCGGTCCTCCGCCGGGGAGGCGCGACGCTGGAAATGGTTCGAAAATCTCGTTGATTTTTTCCGCCAGCACGAAGTCGTAGTCGCTGATGCCTTTCACGCTGTGGGTGTTCAGGTCGATCACCACTTTATTCCATACGTTGAACCATTCCGGGTGATGATTCATCGCTTCAGCCACCAGCGCGACGCGCGTCATGTTGCCGAACGCCGCGACGAAATCCTTGCACGCGAATTCGCGGTGCAACTTGCCGTTCACAACGCTCCAGCCTTTGGCCTTTGGCAATAGCGCTGAAATTTCCGTGTCGCTGAGCTTTTTCGCGGGCATGGCGTGATCCTCCGGAGTTGCTTGCTGGTTCCCAGTCATTATGCGGCGCAAGCAGCTGCGCCGGCAACGTCTCCGGCTTCGCTGCCGTACGCCGCGGACTGTTCGAACGCCAGAGGCGCTTCTTCGTTGAATGCGCGCGCGAATTCCATTATCGTAGGGGTTTCCTTTGCAGGCAAAAATGTGCGTTGTGTGCGCGTTCGAATAGAAAGCGGAGAGCGACGTGAAAAAGAAAATTCGCGCCATCCAGTATGGCGTAGGCCCCATCGGCGCATCCATCGCGCGCCTGATGCGGGAAAAACAGGCCATTGAAATTATCGGCGCCATCGATGCGGACCCCGCGAAAATCGGCCGCGACCTGGGCGAAGTGGTCGGAGCCGCGGACGCGCCCTGGGGCGTGATGGTTTCCGCGGAAGCCCAGGAAGTATTGGGGCAAGCCGCGGACGTGGTGATCCATTCGACGTCGTCGTCGCTCGCGAAAGTGATGGACCAGTTGCTGATGTGCCTGGAAGCGGAGTCCTGCGTCGTTTCGACGTGCGAAGAATTGTCGTATCCGTTTCGAACGCATCCGGATCTCGCCTCAGAGCTGGATATCGCAGCTAAGGAGTGGGGCGTGGCGCTGGTCGGCACGGGCGTGAATCCCGGCTTCGTCATGGACAAGTTGGTGGTGACGCTGGCGGCGGTTTCACAGCGCATCGAGCACGCGAAGGCGTTGCGCGTGGTGGACGCTTCGAAACGGCGGCTGCCGCTGCAGAAAAAAATCGGCGCGGGCGTGACCGTTGAAGAATTTCGCGCGCAGGTGAAAGCGGGCGTGATCAAGCACGTCGGCTTGCCGGAATCGGTGGCCATGGTGGCGGACAGCTTGAATTTGCCCGTCGAGCAAATTAGCGAAACCATCGAGCCGAAAGTCGCCACCGAGCGGGTGCAGACCGAGTTTTTGAAAGTCGAGGCCGGGCAGGCGGCGGGTGTGCACCAAATCGGGCGCGGTCTCTCGAAAGATGGCAAAGAACTCGTGTATCTCGAACTACAAATGTATGTCGGCGCGAAAGATCCTGCCGACACGATTTGGCTGACGGGACATCCGAACATCAGCTTGACGATTCCGGGTGGGTCGCATGGCGATATCGCGACGGCGTCGGTGGTCGTGAATTCGATTCCGGTGATTCTGGATGCGCCGGCCGGTTTGCGCACTGCGCGCGATTTGCCGATCGGTTTTTTCTCTCCTAACGCTCGGCCGTGAATTGAAATTGGAAAATGGAAATCCGTGTGCTTCAGTTGTGCTTCAGGAATTCTCCTTTGTGGCCGGTCAGGGAATTGTAGAGCGTCTCGATGAAGGCATCTTCGTTGACGAACTCGCCGGAAAATCTCTTCCAGGGGGCGAGAATTTTCTCCTGCTTCATCTGGTCCAGAGTTTTGTGGTCGTCGAGAGCTTTCTGGACGACGGCGGAAGTTTCCTTGAGCATTTTGGTGAAAGCGCGGACGTCGTCGAGATTGGATAGCGCGCCGTGGCCGGGGATGACTTTCACGTCCGGAGGCAATTGCGCGGTGGCTTTTTCCATGGCGTCGATCATGCCCTGGACGCTGCCGCCGCTAGCCACGTCAATGAAGGGGAAGCCGTAGCGCACGAAGTCGTCGCCCATGTGCACGACATTATTTTTGGGAAAGAAAATGATGGAGTCGCCATCGGTGTGGCCGGAGGGAAAGTGCAGGGCGCGAATGTCTTCGCCATTCAGGTGCACGGTCACGTCGTGCTCGAAGGTGATGATCGGCAGCGCCGCTTTCTCCGCAGGCTTCACATCCATCTTGATCGAGCCGCCGTTTCCCGCGGTGCCGCCGGATTCGAGGCGCTTGCGGACATTATCTTGCGCGATCACCGTCGAGCCCGCCGTGCTGAAGGGCACGTTTCCGCCGGTGTGGTCGCCGTGATAGTGGGTGTTGATGACGAAGCGCACGGGCTTGTCCGTAATTTTCAGGTCCTTCAGGGCGGCCTGGATTTTTTCCGCCAGCGGAGCGAACTGGTCGTCCACAATGACGATGCCGTCCTCGCCGACGGAAGCGGCGATGTTGCCGCCCTGGCCTTCCAGCATGTAGATGTTGCCGGAAACCTTGGTCACTTTGATTTGAACCTTGGAAAAATCCTGCTGCTGCGCCTTGGCAGCTGGTCCGCAAACCAACGCTGCGCCAAGCAGTGAGAGAACCATCGAGGTCCGCGTCTTGTAGCCCATCTAGCTCCTCCCCAGGAAACCGCAGGGCATTCTATCATTGTGAGGAAGGCGCGCAGCACAGTCCAAGAACGGCGGCGCTAACGAGCGGCGAGGGCGTTCGTCTATCACGTCGCGTAGCTATGTCGTGACACGCCACAATTTGGACTCAGATGGTAAATGGGGGCGGACATGAAGTTTCTTGATCATCCGGTCGTACCGCTGGTGGGGCGGTTGATGATGACGTACATTTTCGCGACGAGCGGGATAGCGAAGATATTTGGATGGTCCGGGAACGTGGCGTACATGAGCACGAGGCACTTGCCGATGATTCCGGTGCTGCTGGCCGCCGCGCTGGTGATTGAGGTGGCGGGTTCGGTTTGCCTGGTGACGGGATATCAGGCGCGTATCGCGGCGTTTGTGATGTTCTGGTACACGACGGCGGTGACGGTGGTGTTCCACAACTATTGGGCGGCGAGCGACATGATGGCGGCGATGCAGGAGACGCACTTTCGGAAGAACCTGGCGATCATGGGCGGGCTGCTGATGCTGGCGTACAGCGGGCCGGGAAAATGGGCGTTGGGGGGGCGCGCCGAGCCGGAGCAGGCGAGATAAATTCGTCCAGCCAAACGTGCGACGGGAAACAAGAGGCGTTATTTGGGTTAGTGCCAGAACGGGAGGGGGCGGCGGTGGAGGAGGGCTTGGGCGGCCCATTGGCCGAGGTAGACGGAGAGGGCGACGCCGTGACCGTTGAAGCCGGCGAGGAGCAGCACCTGCTTGCTGGGGGGATGGCCCTTGGGGGTGAACCAGCGGAAGATGGGCACCATTCCTTCGGTGAGGAGAATGGGGCCGCCCCAGCGGTGAGTGATGCGGACGTTGGCGAGGGCGGGGTGTAGATGGCGAACGCGGTCTTCGAGCCAGCGGAGACGGGCGGCGGCTTGGCCTCGGCGAACATCATAGCGGCGCAAATTGTGCGCGGCGTTTTTCATTGAACTGTCGCCAATGGGAAAGATGGAGGGCGGACCTATGTAGGCGGGGACGAGGCCAGAGCCGAAGATTACGCCGTTGGATTCGAGCAAGCGTCCCCACAAGTAGGGAAAGTCGATGGTGTAGAACGGGCGGCGCGAGGCGAGGCCAATGGCCTTGAGCTGCGCGGCGGAGAGCGGGGCGGTGGCCAACGCCAGGGTGAGTTTCGGCACGGAAGCGGCTTGCATGCCGGACAATTCCAGGGAGAAGGCGTTGGTGGCTAGAAGGACTTGACCGGCGCGGATTTCTTTTTGGTAGATGCGGCCGCTGAGGTTGCGGCGGACTTGCAGGCGCAGCGGATTCGAGAAATCCAGCGCGCGAACTTCGGCGTGCTCGACGATTTGGGCGCCAGCGTTTTCCGCGGCTCGCGCCAGGCCGGAGAGCACTTTGCCCGGGTCAACCGTGCCGCCTGGCACGCGGCGGACAACTTTCAATTCGCCGGAATCGCTCCAGTTGATCGGGGAATACTTTCCGGCGGGGCCGGAACCTTCCAGACGAGGTCGGGACAGGTTGGCCGCGGGAGCGGAGTGGCCCAGCTCCCAGACGCCAGGAAGCGTTAATCGCGAGTCAATGCGGAGAGCGCGGAGAATTTTCTTGTAGCCCGCGAGGACGTCGCCGAGTCCGGGAAGCGGACCAGCCGCAGTATCGGCAAGCGCCATGCCGCCGGTGCGGCCGCTGGCCCCGTCACCAAGCGAAGCAGAATCAAGCACCAGGACGGAGCGCCCGGGTGCAAGCCGGCGCAACCAGGCCGCGGCGGAAAGTCCAGAGAAGCCAGCGCCGACAATGGTGAAGTCCACTTGATCCGGAAGAGCGCACGGGGCGGGGCGGAAATCGACGGTCCAGGGTGACGCGCCCCAGGGATGAGCTTTACGGCGCGTGGCATTTCGACGAGATTCGCGAGGCATTACGTTTGTTTGATGCACTCGGATTGTGGCGCGTGCCGAAAATTTCCGCGACTATCCCAACCTTTGCTTGCCGTCCCCCAACCCTTCCAGTCTGCTCAAAGAGGCGAATCCATTTCAGTCGCGGCGTATGAGTCGGGCGTACCTGTACTGGATCTATTGGCTTTAACTTCAGTGCACAGCCAGGATTGGCTGTGCCACCTTTTTCAGCGAGATGTTCGCTGCAGGCGGCCCGTTGATCAGCTCTTTGGCGGCGAGACGCGGGAAAGAAGGACGGCGGCGAGGGCGAGGCCGCTCACCAGGAGAGGAAACCAGACAGGGGCGAGCCACGGCACGGGGATGAGGAACAGGACATCGGGATCGCGCACCGACAGGGGCCATCGGACGGTGGCCCACAGGCCGGCGTAGTAGACGGTGTCCCAAAGGGCGAAGGTCCAGAGGAAAACGGCGGCGCGCGCCCTGGAGTTGGCAGAAGTGAGCAAAGCGACGCTGAGGAGCATGAGAATCGTGGCGGCTTCGCGAAAGACTTCGAGGGTGAGAAGGCTTTGAGGGAACTGGCCGATCGCCTGCGGCTGCACGTAAAACTGTGCTGACATGCGGATGACGTCGGAGAGAGTCCCTTGATAGCCGGGGAGCAGACCGGCGGTGGCGCGAAGGTAGACAACAACCACGGCTTCGAGGAATCCGAAGGACGCGGCGAAGATGCCGCTAAAGAGAAGTTGCGCCCACGTGAGAGGAACGCCGCCGCGACGCCAGCGGAGCCAGGCCAGCGGCGGAACCGCGACAAGGAGGTTTACCCACCAGGGTTGGGCCACGAGTCCGATGGTCATGGAAAGATTTTACCGTGAGTCGAGGGAAATCACTTCGAGAAACAAACAGGAATCGCAAGCCCGACAAGGAAAGGACAGCCCGCCTCCCCGACGGCAGTTGGGGTAAACGCCAAGCGGACGATACAAACACCGGAAGACGGCTTAAGGGCGCGTTCCAGATCCGATGACGATTTCGAGGGGCATGTTCAACTCTTTGCCGTTCCAGAATTTTTTGAGGGCGGCAAAAATTTCTACTTTGGCTTGAGCCAATTTTTCTGGCGTGAGTTGATCGATAAGCGGGCGGAAGGGCGCGGCGACTTCGCTGAACTGCTCCCAGTATTCTTCGATGGAGGATGCCCAACGCCCGGCGATGATGCGGTCTTCCTCATGAACATTGCCGAATCCGGCGGCTTCCAGCGCACGCCGGAGCCGGCCGCGCTCGCCAAACATGAAGAGGCTCGGGCCATCGGGATCGGGTGGCGGCGGCGGCACCGGAACGTGTTTCAGAATGATTCCCGCGGTGGTGGTGAAGAACGGTTGCTCTTTCTTGCCCCACGCGACGAACGCGGCTCGCCCGCCAGGCTTGAGTACGCGGAAACATTCCCGGAGCGCTTTGGGGAGATCCGGAAAAAACATGATGCCGAAGCGGCAGGTGAGGGCGTCGTAGGATTCACCGGGGAACGGTAGCGATTCGGCGCTGGCTTCGCGAAATTCGATGTTGACAATGCCTTTTTTCCGCGCGAGTTCCTCGGCAAGCGACATCATGCCCGGGCCGAGATCGGTGGCGGTCACGCGGCCGGCGGGAGCCACGTTTGCGGCAATCGAAAGCGCGGGGTCGCCGACGCCGCTGGCGAGATCGAGAACGCGCATGCCGGGGCGCAGATGGGCGGCCTCGAGAATAGCTTCGGTAGCGCCACGCGTGAACGCGGCGATCTGGGCGTGCCATTTGCGCCAGGCGGCGACGGTCCTGTCGCCAGTCCATTCCTGGTGAAGGCGCTCGCGAAACATTTGGATCTTGGACGTGTCAGGCGCGCTCATGAGTGGCCTCCTTAGCAGGGAAGTGTACCAATGTGAACGAAAGAGCGTCAGCGTTTCCAGAATTTCATGACGGCGGAATAGTCGAGGTCTTGCCTGGCGGCGCCCTTGACGGCGCTGTAGATTTCGCGGGCGGCGGCTGTGGCGGGCAGTGCGACGCCGAGTTGATTGGCGAGGTCGAGCGCCAGGCCGAGATCCTTGTGCATCAGGCGCAGCGGAAAACTGGGGACATACTCGCCTTTAAGCAGATTCGGCGCCTTGACATCGAGAACACCGGACCGCGCCATGCTGGATTGCAGGACTTCGACAAGTTTTTCACCGGCAAGACCGGCGCCGGTGACCAGAGCGAGGGCTTCGGCAAGGGCGTCCACCTGGAGCGCGAGGATCAAGTTCATGGCGAGCTTGATGGTCTGGCCAGCACCGTGGGGGCCGAGATGAAAAAGTTTTTTGCCCATCACGCTGAGAATGGGCTCCGCGTCTTTCAGCGTTTGGGCATCACCGCCAATCATGAAAAGGAGCTCGCCTTTTTTAGCGCCCCAGTCGCCGCCAGTGACGGGCGCGTCCAGAAAACGCACGCCGCGTTCCGCGCAGGCGGCGGCAATCTTGCGGGCCAGCGCTGGGGAGATGGTGCTAGAGTCGACGTAGATGCTGCCGCGCTGGAGCGACTGCATGGCACCGCTGAGACCCCAGAGAATTTGTTCGAGGGCGGGTGGATCGCTGACGATAGTAAGAAGAAAATCGGCGGAAGCGGCAACTTCCTGTGGGGATTTTGCGAGCTTCGCGCCGGCGGCTACGAGTTCATCGGCGCGCGAAGCGGTACGGTTCCAGACGGTAAGAGAATAGCCGGCCTTGATGAGATTCATACCCATGGGGCGGCCCATCAGGCCGAGGCCAATCAATCCAATTTTTTGGGGGCCGAGAACAGGGTCCAAGAAAGCCTCCTCGAAAGCAGCGGGCGCAAAGCACGCCAGCAATTTCTCAAATCCAAAACATAATTGTAGCTGAATCCAAAGAAGGAAGCTGCGAGGCGAAGTAGGTGAGCCGCTCAGGCCGTCTTGGGCCGGTGGGAGCCGGGCAGGAGGCCAGGTGCACCTCCAGCCGAAGCGGCAGCAGCGGCGCTCAGAGGCTCGCCTTCCGGCATGGGCGCGTGAGGAACTTCCGGCGCGGCTTTGGAAGCGGCAGCAACGGAAACGCCGCTTGCGGAAGCCCCGGAGTCTGGTTTTTCTTCGATGCGCACCAGATATTGATAGGGAATTTCCCAGCGAAAGTGCTTATGCTGACCGCGCTGCTCGAAATTTTGTTCCAGGAAGATGGAACGGCCGGAATCAGCGACGAAAGTCCCTGACGCGGGCAGCAGAATATCGCCGGCGCGATATTGCACCTCCACGCGACGCCCGAGAAAGGCGGAGTAGCGAGCCATCCTTCACCCAGTTTCCGTGGGGGTAGTAACAGCGTCAATGGTACGGAAGGACCCCCTACCGGTAACTGTGGAAAACGGGGCGCGCAAGTGAAGCAAGGTGCCGAGAAAAAGATTCGATGCGAAGGGCGCGGAAACCGGGCTCTCCTCGATATTCTTCAGCAGCGACGGATTCGGGGCGAGAGACCCGGCAAGAATAGCGGAGGAGGCCGCAAAGCTCGAAGCGACGAAGCGAATCCTTGACTTTTCCACAAGGAAGGCTATTGTCGGCGTTCTGGGATATGGAATAAACCGGGCGGGGCTGTAGTTCATCCGGGCAACCGGAAGGATGAGTGCAAAGGGGTGCTCTTTCATGGCAGCGGTGAGCGAAACGGTGGCTTCAGGACTGGCAGCCTATTACGAATTTGTTGCCGCGGAGTTGCACAAGTGGGCGGACTCCCTTTCGAACGAGCAGTTCTGGCGCAAGCCGTATCCTTATGGAAACAGCGTTGGGCACCTGGTGCTGCATCTGACCGGTAATTTGAACTACTACATCGGCGCGCGTGTCGCGGAGACGGGCTACGTGCGCGACCGTGACCGCGAGTTCACGGACCAACAGCCGCCGCCGAAGGAAGTAGCGCTCCGCACATTTGACCGGACCATCGCCATGGTGACTGCGGCGATTCGAAAGCAGCACGCGGAGGACTGGGGAAAATCGTACACCGCCGAGCGGGAACCGGAGGCCGCGGATCGCTTCCACATTTTCGTGCGTTGCGCGGGACACGCGTATCATCATGTAGGGCAGATTATTTACCTGAGCCGAGAGTTAGCGAGAACTTAAGGCCGGGAACAAAAACGCCGGCGCGATGCAGAGTGGGCTTCGCGGCGGCGAAAAGTGAAGAGCGAGTGGTCGAACAGAAGCGACTGACGAAGGGCACGGCTGCCCTGTTGCTGATACTTTCCGCCGCGGGCGCGATTGTGTCGGCCACGGTGCTGCACGGCTGGCATGTCTACCTCGGATTTGCCGTCGTGGGAATTGCTTTGTTCATCGGATTTTTCCGCTGGAACCGCAAGTATTAAAATCACGTCTCTTGGAGCGAATGGGGGAGCAGGAAGCGATGCGAAAAGCGTTTTTGATTTCTGTTGCATTGGCGATGTATGCGTTGCTGGCGCTTTCAGCTGGTGCGCAGGAGACGGCCAAAGCGGTGAAGGCCGCCCTTTCGACAACGCCGGCGATCGACCAGTCGCTGGAATGGAAGAGTGTCTCCAATCCGAAGATTTCGCCGGATGGGAAGCGCGTGGTTTATGAAGTGCAGAAGGCGAATTGGGAAGAGAATGCCTTCGAAAGAAGCTTGTGGATCGCGGAGGTCGCCACGGGCGAGTCTCACGCTCTCACCTCGGCAAAAAAATCGAGCACCAACGCGGCGTGGTCACCGGACGGAAAATGGATCGCCTTTCTTTCCGACCGGTCCGGGCAAGTCAAGGACACGCCGGAAGGCAAAAAGCAGCTTTACGTGATTTCCGCGGATGGCGGTGAGGCACAGCAACTGACAAAAGCGGAAAACGACATCGGCGCTTTCGAATGGGCGTCCGATTCGCGGCGCATCGCTTTCGCGGTGCTGGATCCGGAACCAAAAACGTTGAAGGACCGCAAGGAAAAATACGGCGAGTATTCCGTCGTGCATGCGGATTATCAAATGGCGCATTTGTGGATGACGGAATTGCCGGATGCCTCAGCGAACGCCGCGCCGGAAGCAAAGCGGATGACGGAGGGAAATTCGTTTAGCGTGGGGAGCTTTGCATGGTCCCCGGATGGGACGCGCATCGCCTTCAACGCGCAGAAAGATGCGGACCTCATTTCGGGATATTCGAACGACATTTACGTCCTGAAGGTGGCGGACAAAAGCGTCAAAAAAATTGTGGACACGCCGGGGCCGGACACCGACCCAAAGTGGTCGCCGGACGGAAAGAAAATCGCTTACCAGACGGCCGCGGGCGCAAAATATTTCTACTACATGAATGGACGGATCGCGGTGGTATCTGCCGAAGGCGGAACGCCCGAAATCGTGACGGCGTCTTTCGACGAAGATCCTAGGCTGATCGACTGGGGGCCGGACGGAATTTATTTTGAGGCGGAGCAAAAGACCTACGCGCATCTCTTTCGCGTAAATCCTGAATCGCGCGTGGTGGAGAAATTGGACGCGCCGGACCACGTTGTAGCGTTCGGATTTTCGTTTACCAGCGATTTCAAACGCGCGGCGTATCGCGCGGCCCTGGAGAACGAGTACGGGGAGATTTACACCGCAAGCGTCGCGCCCTGGCAAAGCAAGAAGTTGACGGCCATGGGTGACCAGCTCAAAGGATTTGCGCTGGCGCGCCGTGAAGTCATTTCGTGGAAGTCGGCCGACGGCACGGCGATTGAGGGGGTGCTTTACACCCCGCCCGATTTCAGTCTGACGAAAAAGTATCCGCTCCTGGTCGTGATTCATGGAGGGCCGACAGGAGTGGATCAGCCCATCGTGAACGCCGACCGCTACTATCCCATCGAGCGTTTTGTGGCCAAGGGTGCGCTGGTGCTGCGGCCGAACTACCGGGGATCGGCGGGCTATGGCGAAAAATTCCGTGCGCTCAACATTCGCAATCTCGGCGTCGGCGATTACGCCGACGTGATTTCCGGAGTGGATGCGCTCATCGCCAAAGGCTGGGTGGACAAGGACCGCGTGGGCGCGATGGGCTGGAGCCAGGGCGGGTATATTTCCGCCTTCATCACCGCATCGAGCGACCGCTTCAAGGCCGTCTCTGTCGGCGCGGGAATTTCGGACTGGATGACGTACTACGCGAATACGGACATCACGCCGTTCACGCCGCAATATCTGCACGCGACGCCGTGGGACGATCCGGAAATTTACAAAAAGACTTCGCCGATCAGCTACATCGCGAAGGCCAAAACGCCAACATTGATCCAACATGGCGAGAATGACCGCCGCGTGCCCATCCCCAACGCGTACGAACTCCGGCAAGCGCTCGAGGACCGTGGCGTGCCGGTGAAAATGGTGGTGTACAAAGGATTCGGTCACGGCATCACCAAGCCGAAGCAGCAGCGCGCGGTGATGGAAGAAAACGAAAAATGGTTCGCACAATACATCTGGGGCGAAAAACCAGAGGAACCAAAAACGGCCGAGCCAAAAACGCCCGAGCCGAAGGCGGGCGCTAAGAAATAGACGCTATTCCGGTTTTCGTGGCGAAGCCCGATTCGCCGTTTTTTCCAGAGTTTGCAGAACTTTGACGACCGACCGAAATTGCTGTCCATTTACGCCTTCGAGCGCGCCTTCCTCGATTCGCTCCAATTCGCGATGGACGCGCGCGGCAACCGTCTTGCCCTTTGCCGATAACCGAACAATAAAGGAACGGCGGTCCTTAGGATCAGACTCGCGTGAAATGTAGCGGCGCTCGGCCAGCCGGTCGAGAATGCTGGTGAGCGTGGAGCGCCGATGCGCCAGCGCGCGATGCAATTCAGCGATGCTCGTGTCGCCCGAAGCGGCGAGATGAGAAAGGATGTGGCCTTCCCCCTGCGTAATACCAAGACTGTCCACGAAGATGCCAATGCGGTGCGTGGCGCGATGAACTTCGGGAATCAGGCGAAGGGGCTTAGCCGGCATGAGGTTCGAGTGAAATTATGCGTTCTCCAAAGGTTTCCAGCAAGAGCGTCAACCTTCCGCATTGGGCAGTTTCCAACTAGCTGGCAATACAGAAGTTATCCCGCGGCAGCTCGCATCGAAGATTAGAGAACATGGTGAGGCGCGGCGCGTCAGCGCAATTCCCTTCAGATTCCCGGCTTTTGCTCGGGCAAGAGACCCAGCTTGCGAAGGACGGAATCTCGGACAAGGTGTCTAACACCCCAGGTATGCATTACGGAAATCACCGGAACCAAGGTCTCTCCCAGAGGAGTCAATTTGTATTCCACTCTTTTTGGGATCACACCGCGGTCGGTCCGTTTGAGAAGACCAACAGCGACCAAGGTCTTCAATTCTCCACTGAGGACCCTCGGGGTTACAGCCTTCGCCCCGGAAATCCCCGTGAGTAATTTTTTTCTAATCTCGCCGTATCGTCGCGGTCCGTGCTGAAGATCCCACAGGATTCTGAGCTTGTACTTTCCGCTGATGATCCGCTGAATTCCGTAAACGGGGCAGTCGAATCTCTTAAGAGTTTCCATGGAATTTCCGCGGTCGCGCATTCCTTTGCCCTCCGAGGGTCTAGACGCTAGCACAGTCGCTCCTTTCGCGCCGGTAGTATCCTTTTTATCCCTACTTGAATCACGTTCAGAACCCGGCATACTCTCACTCGCCCGACGAAGTTAACTTCTTGCGATTTCCCTCGTGGGCGCGCTTGTGCGGGATGCGTCGCCAACGGCGCTTCGGGGCGCAGAAAAACAGGAGAACCGTGATGAATCTTGCACCTCGCATTGCAATCTTGCTGCTTTCGGCTTTGAGTTCCTTGGCGCAAACCGCTAAGACTGGCGGAAGCGCGGATGCGTCGAGTCCCAAACTGGAAACCAAACTGGAAACAATGCCCCAGTCTCTTGAAGTGCGCTTTGCCCTCAGTGCTTTGCCTCCTCACTTGCGTGACGGCGCGACGGCGTACATTCTCGATCCTGCCGCGGGATACGTCGTGAATCGCAAAGGGATCAACGGCTTCAGCTGCATCGTCATGCGGACGGAATGGGCATGGCCGCAGTTGGCTTTCCGGGATGATATTTATGTTCCCATCTGTTACGACGAAGAAGGGTCAAAGAAGATGCTGCCGGTGTGGATGGATGTGGCTCAAATGAGGGCTCGCGGGCTGAACCCGAAGCAGATATACGACGAGACCATGAAAAAATTCGGCAATAGCACCCATCAGAAGCCCGCGCGCGCGGGAATTTCCTATATGACCGCGCCGTTGATGCGGAGCTATCCCGCTCCAGACGCGACTGAGGTGATGACCATGGCTTTGCCTCATTATATGTTTTACGCCCCCAACGTGAAAAATGCCGACATAGGAGGGAAACCAGGCAGCCCATATCCTTCTATTTTGCCTCAAGGTCCAGGCCCCCACGACGTCATAGTCCTTCTTGTCGGTGAAACTGAGAAAGCAAAGATCCTTTCCGATTCGCGCGATCTCCTGAATGAGCTTTGCTCTTATCGGAAATATTTGTGTCTTAACACGGGATCGCCCGAGCACCACTAGGGCACCGCTCACACGATGCAACGGAGTCGTGACAGCCGCCTCTGCTGTTGTCAGCCCGCTATTCAACCTTCAAGGCAACGAGCGAAGGTCGGGCTCGATCCAGTTGTGTCTTGCTGCATCGCTCTGGAGCCGGGCCCTCGAGTAGTAATACTCGAGCAGCCGCGGATTGAAGAGACGAGGATGCGCACTAGCGAAAGTGTTGAAATCCGGCGCGGAGGGCGCCAGACGCACGGCATGCCGGACGAGGCGCATCCAGGCCACAGTGATCGTGTGGTGATATTTTGACGAGGCGCCGTGATGCTTCGCGAAGGCTTGAATTCCCTGCACCATACGCGCCAGGGCCTGTTCCTGTGGAAAATGACGGGAATAGATCCAGGCCAGGCGAATGTGCTCGCGATGGTGGAACATCTCATTCGGAATCGTGAGCGACTCGAATGCCTCGCGAAAGTCCTGATCGGTCCAGGCCTCAGGAACGGTCGTAGCGGGCTTCCCTGGGGATGACTTTTCCTGTAGACCGGTTTTAGAAAGATCAATGCCCGGCATTTTCCCTCCGTTTGCGCAGAGCTTCGTTGATGGCGTGTTCCCAATGCGCGGCGTGGCGGGCGGCGTTCTCCGACAAGGCGCTGACAAAGTGATTTCCAGCGGCGGATAGCGCGGTTCTGCGGTGCGTCACCTCGGCAATGCTTTTGTTCTCGCCCTGTTTTTGCACGCGAACCTCGATCTCCGTGACAACATGGCCAGGCAGGACCGCCACATAACTGATGAAGCCGTTTTGCGCGTCGTAGCCGGTGACAACCCAGATTTCCTCGCCATCTTCGTCGCTGGTGGTGAAGACCGACCCCTTCTCCGGACAAAAGCCGTCGGCGGGAAAGATCATCTTGGGATCCCAACCGGGAGCCCATTCGCGCTCGCCAATGGGGCCAAAAAGCGGGAAGACCTGGCCGGGTGCCGCGTCCAAGTGAACTGTAAAACTGCGTTCGGCATGGAGGAGCGAAGCCTCCTCGGAACGGAGTTGAGAGGCAATCAGCGCTGCGGAGCCGAGCAGCAACAGTGAAGCAGACCAGCGGATTTTCGGGAAAGACATGACGCCTTCCTTTCTACGGTTTCCGATTATACGATATCGTACTATATTGAGCAAGCGGGGAACGGCGACGAAAGGAGCGGCTAAGATTCCAGCTTGAAGCGCGAGGATGCAAGGCGATACAGGCGCCGCCACAGCAAGCGGTTAATGAGCACGACGATGGTGGCCATGATGAGCGTCGAAGCCAGCAGCACGTCGAAGCGCCCGGAGTCGCTGGCGCTGCTGATGGTGCTGCCGAGGCCGGCGGTCGAAACAATCTTTCCCTGAAAATGAAAATATTCCGCGACGATGCTGGCGTTCCACGCTCCGCCCGAGGCCGTCACCAGGCCTGTGACGAGATACGGAAAAATTCCCGGCAGGATGAGGTGGCGCCAGCGATCCCAGGAGCCGAAGCGGTAGATTTGCGCGGCTTCCTTGAGGTCGGTGGGAATAGCGATGGCGCCGGCGATGACGTTGAAGAGGATGTACCACTGCGTGCCGAGGAGCATCAGCAGCATGGCGGCAATTTCGAGACCGCCGCGGAGGCGCAGCAGAAAAAGAAGAATAATCGGGAAAAGGGCTGTGGCGGGAATGGAGGCGGCCATCTGCACCAGCGGCTGCGCGATGCGCGCCAGGCGCGGATTCGAAGCGATGGCGACTCCAACGGGAACGGTCCAGAGCGCGCCGAGGATGAGCGCGGCGTTGACGCGTAGAAAAGTCAGAGCGGCGCTTTCCAGGAGTTCGCGATAGTCCTCGCGGTGAAGACCGGACAATTCGCGCGCGGCGTGGAAAACCGCAAAGCCCAAACCCACCAGAACTGCCGCGGCGAGCAGATAGCCGATCCAGCGGCGTGCGCTGTGCTCCTTCGGGGCGGACAAAGTTTCCGCCGCTCGGCGGGCGCCGAGAGTGAAGGTGAGAGAGAGCCAATGGAAGACGGGCTGAAGGGTGAGGCGATACAAACGGAGGACGATGGAAGCGCGGCCAATGAGATTGAGGAGCGTGGTTTGCGCGGCACCGGAACTTTCTACCTGTTCAAATTTGAACTTGTCAGCCCAGACGATGATGGGCCGCCAAACGAGCTGATCGAGAAGAACGATTAGGGCGATCATTGCGGCGACGCCCCAGAGAATGGCGCGCGTGTTGCCGTGGCTCGCGGCGGTTTGCAGAAAAGAGCCCAGGCCGGGAAGCCGGAAGTCGCGATTGCCGAGGACGAACATTTCGCAGGCCATCAGAAAAAACCAGCCACCGGCGACGGACATCATGGAATTCCAGACCAGACCAATGGTGGAAAAAGGAAGGTCGAGTTCGGCGAAACGCTGCCAGCGGCTGAAACGATAGATGACCGCGGCTTCGTGGAGTTCGCGCGGAACGGTTTTCAGCGAGGAATAGAAACTGAAAGCGATGTTCCAGACTTGGCCTGTAAAGATGAGCAGGATGGAGCCAAGTTCGACGCCGAACTGGCTGTGTGGAAAAATTGCCACCATGGCGAGCATCACTCCCGGCAGGAAGCTGAGCACGGGGATGGATTGCAGAATATCCAGCAGCGGAACCATGATGATTTCGGCGCGCCGCGAGCTGGCCGCGACATAGCCGTAAGCAAGCGCAAAAACCAGGCTGAGCGCGTACGCGACGCTGATTCGAACAAGTGAGTACAGAGCGTAGAGCGGAAGGTCGCGTGGATCCTGCGAAATCTCCGCGTGCGGACGCACGGGTCCAAGCCAGGAACGTCCGATCGCATAAACGCCAAATATCGCGGCGCAGACAAAAAGAAAAACAGCGATATCGATGAGAAATGCCCAGCTCCAGCGCGAGCCGGCAGGCCGCGTCACCGTGGGAGGGAGCGGCGTGGCCGGAGCATTCGAAAGAGTGAGTTCCGGCACTGGGCGTCAGGCCTCGGTGAGGGTCAGCTTGCCGGTAGCGGCATCGTAATCAAAAATTTCAGCGTAGCGACCCCACTGGATGGCGGTTTCCAGCTGGCGGCGCGATTCGTCTTCGCTGAAATGCTCGTCGAGTAAGTCGCGGAAAAATTCGTCATTCAGTGTGCGGTTGGATTTGGCCTTGAGCGCCTGCTCCATCTGGCGGAGCAGGGGAACGTTGGTGAGCGCGGCCTTTCGAAAAATCGCCTTACGTGCTTGAATGTCCGCCTGCGCGAACGCCTGGCCTTCCGGTGTGATAACCGCGTCACCCTCTTCCACTCGAAGCATTCCCAGGAGAATGGCGGTATCGACGGTGGGGAGGAGCGCATCGACTTCAAGGCTGAGTTCATCGGCGAGACGATGGAGATCCACGCGCCCGCCCTGGTCGGCGAGGATTTCCAGAAGCCCCGCGACGCCGCCGGGCCTGGTATGCGGCAGCATGATCACTTTCGTGCGCACGACAACTCCGGGAGCGTACGTGCGGGGAGGAGCGGCTTCATCCTTGTGATCGGGCCGCGTTAGAATGCGATAGATGGAGTCCACGAGATCGAGGAAGTGGGCGGATTTTCTGTCGCGAGGTTGGGGCATATCCACTTTGAAGTCCGCGTGAATATGCGCGGGATTGCGGCCGAGAACGATGATGCGGTCGGCGAGGACCACGGCTTCCTCGATATTGTGAGTGACGATAAAAATGGCGCGCGTGGGGATTTTGTGCGCGAGCCAAAGTTCGAGGAGTTCGCCGCGAAGCGTTTCCGCAGTAAGCACATCGAGTGCGGAGAACGGTTCGTCCATAAAAAGCACTTCGGGCTCGACGACGAGAGCGCGCGCGACGCCCACGCGCTGCTTCATGCCGCCGGAAAGTTCCTTGGGGTAGGCAGATTCGAACCCGTCCAGGCCAACGGCGTCGATGATGCGCAGGGAGCGCTTGCGCCGCTCGATGGGCGGCATGCCGCGAGCTTCGAGCGGAGCCTCGACGTTTTCCAGCACGGTGAGCCAGGGAAAAAGCGCGAAACTCTGAAACACGATGGCGACGTTGGGCGATTCGTCGCGCACCGGATGGCCGTGCCAGTAGACCGCGCCGGCGCTGGCGGGAGAGAGCCCGGTCAACATGCGGAGCAAGGTGGATTTGCCGCAGCCGGAAGCGCCGAGCAGCGTGATGATCTGGCCCGGGTAGATGGCGAGATCGGTGGCAGCGATAACCTGGATGCGGCTGCCGTCGGGCTGCGGATAGGATTTCTCGAGCTGGCGCGCTTCGATGATGGGAGCGGGTGCCGTGTTTGCGGTGGCCATGAGCGCGTGTATTATCGCTCAACTGCGGCGTGGCCGCACAGGACTGGATGGAAAATGACGGTTCCTCTCAAGCGCAGTTACAATGGCGTGAACTTTGCATGACATCTTCCGCCCAACCCTCAAACAAAATCGACGCAGCCTCGGGAATTAGCGGCTGGCTCCTCGCGCTAGGTGTTTCGCTGGCGACGGCGCTGTTGGTGATTGCGCCGTTTTTTTGGCTCGGAAATGCCTCCGGGCATGATTTTGGATTTCACGCGTCTTCGTGGCTGGACGTCGCAGGGCAGTGGAAAGAGGGGATCTTTTTTCCGCGGTGGGCGGAGGGGGCGAATCACGGTTTTGGCGAGCCGCGATTTATTTTTTATCCGCCGCTGTCGTGGATGCTGGGGGCGGCGCTGGGTTTTGTGGCGCCGTGGAAGGCTGTGCCGGAAGTTTTCATTGTCGTCACGCAGACGGTGGCGGGGCTTTGTTCGTTTGCGCTGGCGCGGCGGTTTCTGCCGATGAAGGCAGCGCTCCTGGGGGCGGCGTGCTATGCGGCGAATCCGTATGCTCTGCTGATCATTTATATGCGCAGTGATTTTGCGGAATTGCTGGCGTGCGCGCTGATGCCGCTGGTGGCGCTTACGGCGCTGCAGCTCTGCGGGCTGGTGGAGAATCGCTTGCGTTCCGCGCCGCGGGCAATGGCGTTTTTCGCGGTAGCGTTCGCGGCAGTGTGGCTTTGCAATGCGCCAGCGGGGGTGATGTCGAGCTACAGCGCGGCGCTTCTTTTTGCCTGGGCTTCCCTGGCAGAAGAATCGGGGCAGCCGCTGAGGCGCGGCCTGGGCGGATTGGCGCTGGGCTTTGCACTGGCGAGCTTTTATCTTTTGCCGGCGGCCTACGAGCAACGCTGGGTGAACATCGAGCAGGCGCTTTCCCCGGGCTTGCTGCCGGCGCAGAATTTTCTCTACACGATGATCGACGATCCGGAGCACAACCTATTCAACTGGATCGCATCAAGCGTGGCGATTCTGATGGTGGCGATGACGGGGGTCGCGGGGATTGCGGCGCGCCGGGGAACGGCTCAAGGAGAAGAGCGCCGCGAGACCAGGAATTTGTGGCGCGCACTACTGCTGCTATCCGCGGCGGCGACGATTCTGATGATTCGTCCCAGCGCCATTTTTTGGGAGTACCTTCCCAAGCTGCGCTTCGTGCAGTTTCCCTGGAGGTGGATGGCCATCCTGGCCCTGCCGTATGGCTACTTCATGGGAGCGGCGGTGGTGCGCCGGCGGATGTGGTGGAGCTGGGTCCTGTTGGCGCTGGTGGTATCGGCCGGAACGGCAACTTTTCTGGTCCGAAGCACATGGTGGAATTCTGATGACATCCCCTGGATGCAGGAAGCGATCGCGAACGATCGGGGTTTTGAGGGGACGGACGAATATGATCCCGTGAACGATGATCACTCTAATTTGCCGGAAAAGGCACCGCGGGTGAAGATTCTCCCGGCTGAGGGACCACAGGGTAGCGCACCGAAACCTGAGGTTCATATCTCGCGATGGACCGCGGAAGAAAAAGAGTTGCGAGTCCTATCACGCGAGCCGTTGCGAGTGGGACTGCGGCTGCTCGACTATCCGGCGTGGCGCGTGGAGCTCAACGGCAAGGCGGTGATGCCGCAGCGCGCTGAAACCAACGGGCAGGTGATTCTGTCGCTCTCCGCGGGAGAGCAGCGCATCACCGTGAAGTTTGTGCGCACGCCGGATCGGAAACTGGGGTGCGCGGTATCTGTTGTTGCTTTGTTGACGCTCCTTGCGCTGTTAAACGCCGGCGGCATGCGTCTCCTTTCAGCAAGCCCTTGAGTAGCGCCTTTACGCCTCGTTGCGCACCGGAGGACGATCAGAATTCGTAGCGCAAGGCGAACTGCATTACGCGGGGGTCCATTACGCCCTGGTATTCGCCGAAGGTGGAGGGGGCAGTCAGGGCTAGACTTGGGTTTATGAAGTTGACGTTGTTGAACACGTTGAAGGCTTCCGCGCGGAACTGAATGCGCTGGCTTTCGCGCGGCAACTTGAAGTCTTTGGTCACCGCCATATCGGTGTTGAAGAAAGAAGCCAGGCGGACCGCGGCGCGCATGCCGGTATGTCCGGGAAGTTCGTCGGCGAAGGAGTTCGAGGCGCTTGTATTCGCAAAGATGCTCGGATTGCCGTTCTGGTCGATGTGCCGGCCGGTCTTGACTGGGCCCGTGATGATCGCCAGGGAGCTCAGCCAGTAATTGGCGTTGTATTCGAGGCCGCCCGCCACGGTGGTAGGCAGGCCGGTGCGGAAGCGGGTCAACCCGGAGACCTGCCATCCACCGACGATTTCGTCCAGCCACGTGGGAACGCCATTGAACAAGGCCTTGCCTTTGCCGAAGGGCAATTGGTAGAGCACATTGCCGGTGATGTTATGGCGCATGTCGAAATCGGAGGAACCGCGGAACTCTTTGATGTTGTAAATGTTTTGAATCGCCGCGCCTTGTTCACCGGCTCCCGACTCGGCGGCCGAGCCGTCATCGATGGAGTGCGACCAGGTGTAGTTAAAATCGAAGGACAGGCCCTTGGCATACCTGCGGCGCAGGGAAATGGTCAGCGCGTGGTACGCGGCCGTGCCGCTGTTCATCCACGTCGGCATGGAACTGCCTTGCTGGGGGAAAAACGTGTAGCAGCCGGAAGCCGACAGACACTGGCCAGGGAAGTAGGAGCTGGTGACGTTGCGATCCAAGGCGTGCAAGCAGTCGAGATAGCTGCCGCCATAATCCTGATAGACGCACAGGAAATAGTTCGCCGAGGCGCTCCCCGCGACGTCCACATTGGCCAGCGTGGGCCAGATGTTCTCGACGAAAGGCAGCGTCGGCACCAAGCTCGGATTGGCCTTTACCTGATTCACAGTCAAGCCTGAATCAAACAAAGCCCGTACCTTGCGCGCGTTCTGTTCCCAGCTGACTCCAGACTTTGGGTCTTTGAAATACTCGAGCGGAGTGTAGACGTCCCCTTCCATCAAGAGCCGATGAGAAAGGCGGCCGGCGTAGCCGACCTCGACGCTCATCCCGCCGGGAATTTCCCGCGCGAAGCTAGCATTGAGGACGTAGGCGTACGGCGGCTTCAGATTGGGCGAAATGCCCTCGAAGTCCCCGGCGATGGCGGCAATCTTCGGGGGCGTATAGGGGAACGCCTCTTGGGAAGGAGTTGGCAACGAGGGCGCGGCGCCGGTGTAGCGCCTGCTGGTGCTGAAGCTGTAGGAATCCGGGAAATTCTCCTTGTTGGCTACGCCCAGCGAGCCGTTCTGGTCGTATTGCGTGATCAGGTCGCTGCCAAAGCGATCGTAAACCATGCTGGCTCCCACTCGAAACGCTCCGCTCTTTCCGAACACTTTGCCGAGCAAACCACCTCGGCCGGTCGGGGCGTAAGCCAATCCAAAGCGCGGCCCAAAGTTCAGATTAGAAGGTTTCCACCAGGTTGGTTTGCCGTTCGCTGGGCCATTGAGGGCCCAGCTCAGGGTGGCGTTGGGCATGGCGTTCTGGGGCACGCCCTGGCTCTGAAGAGCATTGCGCTCGTTGAAGTATTGCGTTAGCGGAATGGTGGAGGTGGACTGCAACCCGTGCGCCTCATACGGTGGGCGGTAATCCTCCCAGCGCAGGCCGAAGGTCAGGGTGAGGCTGCGGTTCAGGCGAAAGGTATCCCCAACGTACAGCGCATAATCGTGCTCTATGAAAGAGCGCACCTGCGGCGCACCCAGCGCCAGTGCGTTGCCGCTGCGGCCGAACTGGTTGGTATGAAAATCGTCATTCACCAGTCCAAGGATGGCGCCGAAACCGTTGGTGACCGAGGCGGTATCGGCAAGCCCCGGGTTCGGCCCGAAGCGCCCGGAGTTCGAGGCCATGAAATTTGTCAACGCGTTATCGATATCCGCCCCCAAGCCGATCAATTCCGTGGCGCCGTAACCGTAACGCGGGAAAGAACTGGCGTAGGAACTGGTGTTGTTGTGAATGATGCGGGCGGAAAAGCCCGCGGTGATCGTATGCGGCCCCTTGGACCAGGTGACATCATCGTTGGGATTTAGAGTGGGCAAGGTCTGAGCGAACGGACGCGCGAAGGGATTCAGCAGCGGGTCGAGACTCGTTTGGAATAGAAGCGGCCCGGTCACCCCGGACAAGGCCTGGCCAAATCGCGTGTAGCTCATGTTCAAAACATTGATGAGGTTTGAGCGCAAGACCGCGGTGTACTGCGCGGCAAAGCCTTTGCTGTTGTCGCGCAGCGTGGATGCCGGGATTTGCCCGGGAAACTGCGCCAGAATCTGATCGTCGGTGTTGTCCGCGAGGGTTCCGCGCACGCTCAAAGTATGCTTGGCTGCGCGATCCAGGTGCACATCGATCTTGCCGACAATGGCATGATCGCTGCGATGGCTCGGCGCATTAAACCGATACCCGCTGAAGTTCAGCCCGCCATCCTCGCCAAAAGACGGCGCGTTGCCGTGAGGGTACTGATTCAGAATCGGAAGGATACTGGGGTTAATGCCCGGAGTGATTTTGGATCCCGGATTATTCTGCTGTATGTTCTGCTGATCCACGGCCTGAATATCGCTCGCCGAGATGGTCTGAACAAATATCGTGTCCTTCGTCGGATCACAAACACTGTTGAGGCCGGAAGGGTTGTTGCACATGGTGTACTTGAAGATTCCCTGGCGCAGGGTATCCGAAGGCACCGCGCGAACCTGGGCGACGCCGCTGCCATCCTGCCGCTGCTCGTAATTGAAGAAATAGAAGGCGCGGTCGCGCACGAATTTGCCGCCAGCGGAACCGCCGAACTGGTTGCGCACCAGAGGTTGACGGGGCACGCCGGCCTGATTGTTGAACCAGGTGTTGGCGGCCGTAGCGGTATTGCGATTGTATTCATACAAGGAGCCATGGAGCTGATTTGTCCCGCTCTTGGTCACCAGCGTGACCTGTCCGCCGGACGATCTCCCCTGGTTGGGGCCCTCTCCCGCCACCGTGACGCGGAATTCCTGGACGGAATCCAGCGGAATGGGCAGCACGGCGTTAAACCCGGAATTGATATTTGCACCGTTGGCGTTTGATCCCTGGTAACCACCCATGCCGGTGGCGGTGGCCTGCGCCACCAAGCCGGAATTCTGGTTATTGTTCACGTCGGCGCCGTCCAACGTGACGTTGTTCTGGTCGCGGCGTCCACCCAGCACTTCTCCATTGGAAGTCACGCCGGGCTGCACGCTGAGCAGTTCCACGACATTTCGTGTTTGCAGCGGAATTTGCCGCACCTGCATTTCGCTAAATGGATTCCCCATGCTGGCGTCCGTGGTGTTCACCTGGGAGACTTCCGAGGCCACGTTCACCACTTCTCCCGTGGCACTGACCGCCATCGCCAAATCCAGCGTGCCGGGAGTGTTCACCAGCAACTTGACGTCGCTGCGCGTCATGGTGGCGAATCCCGCTTTCTCGGCCGTGACTTTGTACGTTCCGGGAGCAATCTGGAGAAATTTGTACTCGCCACTGGCGTCGGTGACGTTTTGGCGGAGCAAACCGTTGTCCGCGTTGCTGATGCTGACGGTGGCTCCCGGAATGACGCCTCCGGAAGGATCGGTGATGACGCCTCTTAAAGATGTAGTGGACTGCGCGGAACAACTAAGTGTTGCCAGGAAAAAGCCGAGCAGACCCGGAAAAATGCTTCTCATACTCACCCCTTGCTTTGAACAGGACAGAAAGTTTCATTGGGCAAGCATTAGAGGCGGGGGCTGCGGCGGTGTCAAAACGATTCTTTGGATGGAATCAATGCAAGTTCTTGATTGATTTTGGCTATCGGCAAAATGGCGATTAGACCGCTAATGGAATCGGCTCGATTCGCCCGAGCAAAAAAACATATCCGGCGATGCCCACCAACAAAAACGCCGCTGCCGCCGCGAACGCCCAGGCAAAAGAGTGCGTGGCGTCGGCCATATAACCTGTGGCAATAGGTGCGGCGATCGCCGCCAGTTGATTCCCAAAATTTAGAATTCCTCCCAGCCTCCCCACGCTTCCCTCAGGCGCGATCAATGAGGGAATAGACCAGCACACCGGCGATGCCGCCGCAAGGCCGCCAAGCGAAACACTCATCCAAAACACGGCGACGCCCGGAGTATGTGCCCCAGCCGCGCCGAAAATCCCCAGCCCAAAACTTGTCCCACCCACTAACACCGCTTGCCGGACTCGCGAAGAATTCCATCCTCGCTCGATCAGGAAATTGACCAGCCAGCCGCCCACGAGAAATCCGGTGAGGGTCCCAACCAACCATGGCACGCTGGCATAGAACACGGAATGCAGCAGGTCCACGTGCAGCGACTTCGAGAGATAGCTCGGCACCCAGGTCAGCAACAAATAAAAGGTGTAATTGTACGCGGCCGAGCCAAGCACCAGCCCAATCACCTTTCGCTGGCCCAGCAAATCAAGAAGCGCGGCTCCCCTTCCCCCTTTGGCCGCTCCTTCCGGCTGCGCCCCTCCCAGAACGATGTAATTTCGTTCCGCGTCCGTAAGTGACTTGTCTTCGCTGGGATTGCGGTAAATCCAATAGAACAGGACGAAATAAAGAAAACTTGCGAAACCGGTCGCCGCGAAACTCCATCGCCAGCCGAACCGCAACAGCAGCAAGCCGATCAACGGCTGCCCGATCGCCGGGCCAAGCTTCGCGGCGGAATCAAAGCACGCGGTTGCCAGGCTCCGCTCGCGCTCCGGAAACCAGTATCCGATGGCCTTGGAATTTCCGGGAAACGTGGGGGCCTCGCCCACGCCAAGCAGAAATCGCGCGGCAACGAAACTTTTCAGCCCGCTCGCGGCTGCCGCCCCAAAGGAAGCCATGCTCCACAGAAACGTGCTGACTCTGCCGATCAGGCGCACTCCAAAGCGGTCGAGCAGTACGCCGGAAGGAAGCTGCAGCAAGCAGTAGGTCCAACTGTACGCGCTCAGCAGGTAGCCAAACTGAACGGTGGAGATGCCGAACGCGGCATGCAGCGCATCTTGGGAAACCGACAAGTTGACGCGGTCGAAAAAGTTCACCAGCACGCCGAAGCCAAGCAACGACGCGATCATCCACCGCCGCCGCGGCACGCCCTCTCGTTCGTCGCTGCTTTCTTGAGACACTTGCTAGGTTCCCTCCACGTGACTAGAGTCAATTGCAAAACGCCTCTTGACTCTTCTAAATCATTGATTCTAAAGGTGCCGAGTTAGGCTTTGAAATGTTCTGTAATAATAATAATGATCGGAGAGATTGTAGAGGGCCAGGGAAACCAAGTAAACGAATCCATTTTGCGCGGTATGATTCCGCTCGCGCTCCCCTTCCGCACGTCGGCGAAGGGGGAATAGAGTTCAGCTTCCATGAAAACTCTTGATATCGCGGTCATCGCAGGAGACGGGATCGGCAAGGAAGTCGTGCCTGAAGGGATCCGCGTGCTGGATGCGGCAGGACAGCGCTTTGGTTTCCGAATGAGCTGGCACGCTTTCGATTGGAGCTGCGAAACTTACGTCCGTTCCGGAAAGATGATGCCCGCCGACGGCCTGGAGCAACTGCGGCCTTTCGACGCGATCTTCCTCGGCGCGGTCGGCCATCCCAGCGTCCCGGACCACGTCTCGCTTTGGGGACTCTTGATCCCCATCCGCCGCGCTTTCCGGCAATACGTGAATTTGCGGCCGGTGCGCCTGTTTGAAGGAATCGAGACTCCGCTGAAGAATTGGAAGCCCGGGCAGATTGATTTCTGCATCGTGCGAGAGAACAACGAAGGCGAATACTCGAACATTGGGGGCCGCCTTTACGAGGGCACGGAAGAGGAGATGGCCGTTCAACAGACAGTTTTCACGAGGCGCGGCGTGGACCGCGTGATGCGCTTTGCTTTCGATTTGGCCCGCAAACGAAAAAAGCACCTGACTTCGGCGACAAAATCGAACGGCATCATTCATACCATGCCGTTCTGGGATGAACGCTTTCAAGCGATGGCCGCTGGGTTTCCGGATGTCCGCACGGACCAATACCACATCGACATCCTGACCGCGCACTTCGTGCGCCACCCGGATTGGTTTGATGTGGTCGTGGGCTCCAATCTTTTCGGCGACATTCTCTCCGACCTGGGCCCGGCGGTGGTCGGATCGATTGGCATCGCGCCCTCTGCGAACCTCAACCCCGAGAAGGAATTTCCTTCCATGTTTGAGCCGGTGCACGGCTCCGCGCCGGACATCGCCGGAAAGGGAATTGCCAATCCCATAGGACAAATTTGGTCGGGGGCGATGATGTTGAGGCATCTTGGCGTTGCGGACGCTGCGGACGCTGTGGAGAACGCCATCGCGGAAATCTTGGCGAAATCTGAAATTCGCACTCCCGATATTGGCGGTAGGTCGACGACCAGGGACATGGGAACCGCCATAGCGCGGCAACTCAGCAAATAGGATCCATTCCATCACTGAAACTTCCGAGAGCGAGGGCCTCGGAAGGACTCTGGCACCATCTCGCAGACTTGCGATAATCTGTGCGTGTTCGTTCGTGGGCAAGGTGCGTGCATGCTGGGGCGACCGGAACCGCAAAAAAAATCCGCCTTAAAGAATCCGTTCCTCTATTCCTGGGCTGTTATCGGCGTCGTGGCGCTGGTGGTGGGCTGGGTAATCTTCTCCCGCTGGTACGAAAACCGTGCCATTGAAAATCGCGCCAAACAGGAAAGCATCCAGAAACAACTGGAGCAGGATCGTGCCGCCCTCGAGCAACTCGGAGGAAAAGAGCTGGCCATCCAAAACTTCTATGCCTATCCGGGAACGATTCGCCGCGGCGAATCCGTGCAGTTATGCTATGGGGTGGCCAACGCCAAGACCGTCAAGCTGGAACCCCAGTCGAATCCGGTGTGGCCGTCGTACGCCCGGTGCGTTGACGTAACTCCCACGAAATCAACCACCTACACACTGACGATTGCCGACGCCGCCGGCAACACGCGCACCCAGTCCTTGGAGGTAAAAGTCCGCTAACTGCGGGAAGGGCCTGTTCGCGCCGATTCTCGCGCTGCCCCTTGTGAGTTCAATTCTCGCCCGTCTATAATGTTTACTTACGCGGGGTCCGGCAGACCATCCGTTGGTCGCGGACTCCGCCGAATTTTTTAGCGAACGCACAACAGACGACCATGTCCGACCCACTAGCGAAGATCAAGAAAAAGCTGCAGGACGAAATCGACCAGCTCTCGCACGAGCTCAGCGTCGAACTGCCCAAGGAAATCGCCGTGGCCCGCGCCCACGGCGACCTCTCCGAAAACGCCGAGTACAAATTCGCCAAGGAGCGCCAGGGCTACGTCAACCTGAAGATCGGCCACCTCAAGAAGCGCATGGGCGATCTCAGCATGCTGAACCTCACCAACATCCCAAAGGATCGCTCCGGGTACGGTTCACGGCTCACCGTTCTAGATTTGCAGCGCGACACGAAAATCGAATACACGCTGGTAAGCACCGAGGAAGCCGACGCGGAGAAGGGCCTCATCTCCACGACTTCGCCCATCGGCAAGGCGCTGCTGAACCGCAAGGTTGGCGATGAAATCGAAGTCACCACCCCCGCCGGGAAGAAAGAATTCGAAATCGTCCGGCTTGTGACTATCCACGACGAGTAGCCGTTCGGCTGTTCCGGGGGCCCGGTAAATCATCGGCTTCCTGCTCTTCGTTTCTCTGCGTATCTGCGTTAAGTTTGATTCGTCTTGCAGGTTTGTCCAGTTTTGCTTTTCGAATTTCTATTTTCCTTTTTCTCTGCGATTCTTTGCTTATGAAACCTGCTCTGATTGTTCACGGCGGCGCGTGGGATATTCCTGACGACGCTATCGACGCTTGCAAATCCGGCTGTCACAGCGCCCTCGCCGCGGGCTGGTCCATCCTCTCGCGCGGCGGCTCCGCTCTGGACGCCATCGAAGCCGCCATCATGGTCCTCGAAGACGACCCCGTTTTCGACGCGGGCTACGGCTCACACCTCAATTTTGACGGTCGCGTCGAATGCGACGCCATCGTGATGAACGGCGGTACGCTGCGCGCCGGCGCCGCCGCCACTTTGCAACGCATAAAGAATCCCATACAGGTCGCCCGGAAGATCCTCGAAAATTGCCCGCACATGATGCTCGTCGCCGAAGGCGCGGAGCGCTTCGCCAAGGAACAGGGAATCAAGCTCTGCAAGCCGGAAGAATTGGTTAGCGAAGCTGAGTGGACAGCCTGGCAGAAGTGCAAGGAAGATACACACGCCGCCGAGCATCACCGCGGGCACGAGCAGGGCACGGTCGGCGCAGTGGCCCTCGACGCGAATGGAAATCTATTCGCCGCCACTTCCACCGGCGGCACCTGTTGCAAACTTCCTGGCCGCGTGGGAGATTCGCCGCTCATCGGCTGCGGGTGCTACGCCGACTTTGAAGCCGGGGGCGTCTCCTGCACTGGTTACGGTGAAGCGATTATGAAAGTCGTTCTGGCAAAATCCGCCGTCGATTTTCTCCGCCGCCCTGCAACTTGCGTGGACGCTCGGCCCAACATTTCTTGCGGAACCTCCAGCGCCGATCTCGCGGCCCGCGAGGCCATCCATCTCCTGGCTAAACGCACGCACGCCACCGGCGGCCTAATTCTGCTCGACTGTCACGGCAATCCCGGCTTCGCTTTCAACACGCCACGCATGGCGTACGGGTATATCGCTGCCGACGGCACGTTTCTCACCTCGAGTTAGTTCCGTCGTTCAAGCGCGTTCGCACCATGCCATGCAGTGCTCCACGCGATGCCATTGATGGCAGTGGGGCGTCATAGCCGCTCCCGCACCAGGTACGTAGATCGTCGGGCGCGAATGAATCCAAATCACGATGTTGACTTCATGGCGAATCACTACCTCTTTCTTTGCGTTTGCTCATTCGAGCCGCAGGCCTGCTAAAATCTCGCTTCGATGCCGGCCTTCATCATCGTTTGCATCCTTCTTACCTGGCTCCTTTGCGCCGCCGTGTGCGCGGGCGTGGGTTCGCTTCTCCTCCGCGCAGTCTCTTTCGTCTCGGAATCCCGTCCTTTGGACTGGAGCTCGCGGCCTGTCCCGGCCGTGGCGGAAAACGGTCAAAGCGGTTCTACTCTCCGACCATCTCACTTTCCGACTCTCCAGGGCTTCTCTTTTCTGGATTCTTTCTGGACCGGCGTCGCGGTCATCACCGCGATCCTGCAGCTCTATCACTTGTTCAGACCGATCGATCTCGGTGCGGTTTTTCTGTTGGTGGGTTTGGGCTTTGGCGGATGGATTTGGAATCGAGCGTCGCTTCTGCACTTTTCCGGCAATTCCAAGTTTCGATTTACAACTGGCAACCTGCACCTTTCGACTCTCCTTATTCTCTTCATTGCGGCGGCGATCATCGCATTTCGCTGCGTGGCTCTTGGCGAACACTACGACACTGGCTTGTATGGCGCGCAGGCCGTCCGCTGGTTTATCACCTACCCGCTGGTTCCGGGCCTCGGCAACATACTCGGACAGCTCGGATTTAATTCCTCCGTCTTCCTTTGGTTTGCCGCCTTGGACCAAGGCCCCTGGCGCGGGTTAGCGCACCATCTTTTCGACGGTTTTTCAATCGTCGCGCTGTTCGCCTGCATTATTCCAGCAGCGCTTCGTATCTTGCGCGCCGAAAGTATTTCTCCCATCGACTGGTTCTGGACTCTCCTTTTCGTTCCCGCAACGATCTGGGCGACCACCAGCAAGATCGTGGGCACCAACACGGACCTTCCCACCAGCGTGGTGTGTCTGGTTGCCGCAGCGATGCTTTTCCGGGCCCTCGGCGGAAACTTTCCACAACCTGGCGCACCCAGCAGCGCTCCTCGCTCAATGGACCTAGTGATAGCGATGGCGCTCTTTTCGCTGGCGGTCACGTTTAAGATTTCGAGCGTCATGTTTGCGTCGCTGGGGTGGACGCTGGCTGCGGCGAAGCTGTGGATGCTGAGTCGCAACGCCCCGTCCGGGAAACGGGAGTTGATGTGGGGCCTGATTCTGAGTGCGGCGATCGTGCTTCCGTGGATCGGGCGGGGGATCGTTTTGACAGGGTATCCGTTTTTCCCGAGCGCGGCTTTGGCGATTCCGGTGGATTGGAGAGTGCCGGCGCTGGAAGCTCAATTGCAAGCGGACTTTGCGCGGTCCTTTGCGCGCGTTCCAGAACTTACTCTCGAATACGCACATGGGTGGACTTGGCTGCGGCCGTGGTTCCGGGAATTGGTGAGGGAAAGGGAAGGATTCTGGATTCCACTTTTTTTCGGGCTGGCGGGCTGTGCGGCGGGAATCCCTCGAATGACGCGAGGAAACCGGCGTTTGCTTCCGCAGTGGTTGTGGCTTCTGGCGCCCTCGCTGGGTGGCTTGGTCTTTTGGTTCTTGGAGGCGCCTGCGATGCGTTTTGGTGAACCGCTGATGTGGACGGCCGGAGCGACGCTGGGAACTCTTGCAGCGCTCCAATTCTTGGACCGGCCGGGAAGAATTCGAATAGCGCTGGCGGGCTTGCTGTTGTTGACGGCGTGGGCGGCTCACCCGCGGCTTTTTTGGAGTTCGTACTTTCGGCCGAGCATTGGCGTTCGAACGTTTCTGCAGCTGCCAGCAGCGAGGCTGAGGGCGCACAAAACCGCATCCGGGCTGGCGGTCTATCTGCCGGTGGAGACCAATCAATGCTGGGATGCGCCGCTGCCCTGTTCTTTTTATTTTCACGATGCGCTGCGGCTGCGGGAACCGGGAAAACTGGAACGAGGATTTGCTTCTGAATCGTCAGGCGCGGTCGTGACGTGGAAGTGAAGAGGCGGCAGCACGCGCCGTGATGCGCGGCTTGACCGATCCTCTTCCCACCTAATACTAACCAATAATTTATTTGCATAATTAACGAAACATAATCAGAATGGCATAGCCACTGATAGTTACTAGAACTGCCCTTCGTTTTCCGGGTGCCGCTCTGTACTTTGGTCCTGACACCGGTATTCGAATCGGCCGATCCCGCGATGCGTCCGTTTCGGAACTGGCGGGCAGTCTCTCCACGGCGAGACTGGGTGTATCAAGAGTGCGGTAGCAAGGAGGCAGCTCATGGGTCCTAACCCGCGAGAAATTCCCAGCGTTGAGGTGGTCCAACCCATCCGGCTCACGACGGAAGTCACTCTTCACCTGACGCCGTTCGATCAAAACGAGTATCGGCGGCTTATCGAAGCACGCGGACAAACCATCAGGAGCGCCGTGAGACGGCTAAAACCTGCGCTGGCACTTTCGAATGCCGTGGATGCCGGCTGCGGCGTGGGATTTTTTTCGCAGACGCTTGCGGAATGTGGGTTGAATGTTTGCGGATTCGATGGGCGGGAAGAAAACGTCGCGGAAGCGCGGAGGCGGTTCCCGAATATTCCGTTCGAACAGGGCGACATCGAAGCCCTGTCGATATTGCAGTTGGGGCGATTTGATCTCGTGCTGTGTTTCGGGCTGCTCTACCACCTGGAGAATCCTATGCTGGGGATTCGGCATCTCCGCGGGCTTACGGAGAAGTGTCTTTTGCTGGAAAGTATGTGCCTGCCGTACGAAGAGCCGTCAATGGTTCTGCGCGATGAGCCGCGCCAGGAAGATCAGAGCCTCACCGACGTGGCCTGCTGCCCGAGCGAGGGCGGCCTGGCGAAGATGCTGTACCGCGCAGGATTTAAAATGGTTTATCGCATCATGCCGCTGCCGGATCACGAGGATTTTCGCGAAACCGTCGAACACTCGCGGCGCCGCACCGTTTTGCTGGCTTCGTCCGTGAGGATCGACGTTGCTGGGTTCCGGCTGATTCCAGAGCCTTATGTCGCGGAAGACCCCTGGGCAAAGAAGCCTGCGGCGGCAGCAGCCACATTTCCACAGCGCATCGGCCGGTTCCTGGCCAGCCCGACGCGCCGCAAATACATTACCTTGGCGAATCGGGCGCGGCGCATTTTTCCCGGGATGCCGATTCCCTTGCGGCTGCCGTTCGGGGCGTGGTGGCTGGCGGAGAAAAGCGCTCTGGACCACGAGCTGATTTACAACGAGTTCGAACATATGGAGATGCGGTTTGTGGAGCGGCTGCTGCGGCCGGGCATGACGGTGATCGATGCGGGGGCGCATCATGGGCTGTATACGCTGCTGGCGTCGAAACGCGTGGGGGGAGACGGCAAAGTGATGGCGATCGAGCCTTCACCGCGGGAGCGCGAACGGCTGGAGAAACATCTGCGATTGAACCGCTGCTCCAACACGGAATTGGTGACTTGCGCACTCGGGGAAGACCCTGAGGAGTCGGACCTTTATCTGATGGAGGGAGATCAAGACTGGTGCAACAGCCTGCGTCCGCCGGCGGTCGACGGGCCGGTCCGGAGGGTGCGCGTCACCGTGCGGCGGCTGGATGATGTGCTGGCCGGTTCGGGCGTCAGCAAGGTGGATTTCATGAAATTGGACGTAGAAGGGGCGGAACTTTCCGTTCTGCGTGGCGCGATGAAGCTGCTGGAGGGGGAATCGCGGCCGGCGATTCTGGCGGAAGTGCAGGACGCTCGAACAGAAGCGTGGGGTTACGCGGCGCGGGAGATTTTGCAGTTCCTGGTTCGAATGGACTACCGCTGGTTTGTGATCGCAGCGAAGGGCGCGCTGCTGCCGATTTCCTGCGATCAGGCATCCTACGATGCGAATCTGGTGGCGTTGCCGATCGAGCGCACAGAGGAATTTCTCGGTCTTCTCGGACAGAGTTAGAACAATCCTTCCGTTGGCGAGTCGCACCGGCCGCATTTAATCGCCGGCGCGTCGTGAAACGCAGGCCAATCCTGTCTCCGAGGAGTTAAAAAACAGCTCGACTGCTGGTACTCTTCTATTGAAGGAGCTGCCCTCTCACGTTAGTTCGTGGCTATTTCAGGAATGCGGTTCGCGGCGATTTCACCGCACTCTCTTGATTTGGGGCTGACGGCGAGAGGCTGAGATTCGAGCGGATGAGAGTTCTGGTCACCGGTAGCAGCGGTCTTGTCGGTTCGGAGGCGGTGGAGCGTTTCGACCGGCAAGGGCATGAAGTTGTAGGCGTGGACAACAACATGCGGCGGGTTTTCTTCGGTCCGGCGGGCGATACGCTTTGGAATCTGGAGCGGCTAAAGTCCGTGACCAAGCGGTTCACGCACGCGGCGCTGGACATTCGTGACCGAACCGCCATCGAAGAACTCTTTCGAACGCAGCGCTTTGATTTGATCGTGCACTGCGCGGCCCAGCCTTCGCATGACAAAGCGCGAGAGATTCCGCTGCTCGATTTCGAGGTAAACGCGCTTGGCACGGTGAACCTCCTGGAAGCGACGCGGCAGCATTCCCCGGAGGCGGTGTTTGTATTTTTGAGCACCAACAAGGTTTATGGCGATGCGCCAAATGAGATTCCGCTGGTAGAACTGGAAAAGCGGTATGACTATGCGCGAGCGGAGCATTTTGCGGGTGTCACCGAGGGCTGCCGGATCGATCAGACTCTGCATTCGCTGTTTGGCGCTTCGAAAGCGGCGGCGGATCTTGTCGCACAAGAGTACGGGCGCTACTTTAACATGAAGGTGGGAGTTTTTCGAGGCGGTTGCTTGACGGGGCCATCGCACTCCGGCGTCGAGATGCACGGCTTTTTGTCGTATCTGGCGAAGATGACGCTCAGCGGGGAAAGGTATTCCGTTTTTGGATATAAGGGCAAGCAGGTGCGCGACAATATTCACAGTCATGATGTGGTGCGCGCGATTGAGGAGTTTGCGGCAAATCCGCGGCCGGGCGAGGTCTACAATCTGGGCGGAGGGCGCGCGAACAGCATATCGATGCTGGAGGCTATCGAGCGAATCGAGCAGATGACCGGACGCAAGCTGGATTGGCGCTACGTGGACGAAGCGCGCAAGGGCGACCACATTTGTTACATCTCGAATCTTGGCAAATTCCAAAGCCACTATCCGAATTGGAAAATTACGCGGGGATTGAACATGATCTTCGAAGAACTTATTGCGGCACATCGCGCGCGACTGGCGCAAGTCGCGGCGGGATGAGCCGAAAAAGGCAAGAATGACGGCCCCTTTCTTCACCGTCCTGATCGATAGCTACAACTATGGGCACTACATCGAGGAAGCGGTTTCGAGCGCCCTGGAGCAGGATTTTCCCGTTGAACAACGGGAGATTCTGGTGGTAGATGACGGATCGACCGACGACACGCAAGAGCGATTGCGGAAATTCGGAGAAGCGATTCGTTACTTGCGCAAGCCGAACGGCGGCCAGGCTTCGGCATTCAATTTAGGCTTCAAGCACGCGCGCGGCGAAGTGGTGGCGCTATTGGATGCGGACGACGTCTGGCTTCCCGGAAAACTGAGCCGCGTACATGAAGAATTCACGCGCCATCCAGAAGCGGGAATGGTGTACCACCGAGTGCATTTGTGGAGCGGCAAAGACGAAATTTCCGGGGACACCTATTTCATTCCTGTTTCGGGGCGCGTAGCGGAGAATCGGCGCACCCTGTTGCAATATCCGATGATGCCCACGTCCTGCCTGGCGTTCCGGCGCGAAGCGGTCCAGAAACTGTTGCCTATATCAGAGTCGCTGCGATTTCAGGCCGATGCCTATCTCACTGCGCTGGTCATTTTTGTCGCGCCGGTTGCAGCATTGCCGGAGGTGCTGGGGAAATATCGTCTGCACGGAGCGAACTTGTTCCGGACCAACGAGAAGCAAATCTCTCGCAGCCAAATCGAACGCAGAATGGCCACGCGGGCCGCTCTTCTCAGTGAAATTCATAATTGGTTGCGAAAACATGGCCGTGACACGAGTTCTCCGGACATTCGCGACTACCTGAAGCAATGGGCAAAAGCTCAGGAACGGGATGGATTCGCGTTGAGAACGCCGAGCCGCTGGAAATACTTCCACCACCTGCTTGATTTTCCGCGGACGTACGCCGAGCTCATGACGCTGCGGCACCGGGCCTACAGCTACGTGCGTGCATTCGCGGCGCTGTTCCTGGGCTATCATCATCTGCATGTTCTGGATGACGTTCGAATGAAGCGCAAGCGGCTGTTTGTTTCTTCCGCGGAGAAGAACGTGGCGGCGGAAAAAGAAAGAGCGTTGGTGGCGAAAGGCTAAAACGAAGGTTGTGCGGAAGTATGATTCAAGAATTCGGAGAGCCAAAATTTGGCGAAAAGTTTTGCCAGCGTATTGATCGATACATATAACCACGAGCGCTTCATCGAACAAGCGATCGTAAGCGCGCTGGAACAGGATTTTCCCGGCTCCGAGCGCGAAATCATCGTGGTCGACGACGGCTCGACGGATCGCACGCCGGAAATTGTTAAAAAATTCGAGCCGCGAGTGCGGCTGTTGCGCAAGGAAAATGGCGGGCAGGCCTCGGCGTTTAACGCCGGTGTTTCGGAATGCAGAGGAGAATTTGTCGCCTTTCTGGATGGCGACGACTGGTGGGCGCCCGGAAAACTGCAAGCCGTGGCCGGCGCACTCGGCTCCGATGCATCGATTGGCCTTGTAGGGCACGGCATCACCGAAGCATTTCCAGATGGGAGTCAGCATGTCCAGTTGCTGAATGACGTGCCCCGATTTCGCATCGATAGTGAAGCCGGAGCACGATCGTTTCGTCTGAGAAAAAGTTTCTTGGGCACCAGCCGCATGACGATGCGGGCCGCTGTTTTGCGCCAGATCGGCAGAGTGCCGGAGGCGCTTACGATTCAGGCGGATGAATATCTGTTTACAATCGCAGGATTTATGGCCGAAGTGTTGATCTTGAGAGAATCGCTGGCGTTTTATCGCCTCCACGCAAGGAATGCCTTCCAGGTTGCGAGCGGGGACAGGTCAGCGCTCCGCCGCAAACAGAATGTGCTTGAAACATTGGCGAAATCACTAACCACGAAGCTTGAGGAACAAAAAGTGGCGCAAGGTATCGCGCGCATCATCGTTGAATCGATTGAAACCGAAGCCGAGTTGATCCGGCTTTCGCTAGATGCGGGATTGCCGTGGGAGACCGTCCGCACGGAGGTGCGCAACTATCGAATCATGCATCCCGACGCGTCGCTTCCACACTGGCTTTTCAAGTGGCTCGCGTTGCTGCCCTCATGCGTAATGCCGTCGCGAAATTACTATTCGCTGCGCCAAAGAGTTTCCGAGAACGGCGTTTACCGCAAGGCGCGGGAAAAATGGCTGCCATTTTTGCAGCACGCCCATGTCGATCGATTCTGGACAACGAAGCTGTGAGAGCTCTCGCTCTTTATTTTGGATTGCAGGGACGCCCTGTTGACGGGACGTAAGGCGATGCCTAGATGCGGATTTTAATGATATCGGGAGTGCCGGGAAGGGCCGAGGCCGGGGTCGCCGGGATTGTCTACAACGTGGCGAAGGAACTGGGCGGCCTGGGACACAGCGTGAAGCCCATTTTTTTCGAGGACTTACTTCCAAAGCGAAAGTGGCCTCATCGTTTTCGTACCATCGAATTCGCGAAAAGGGTCTCGGAATATGTGAGGGAAGTACGCGCCGACTTCGACGTTATCAATGTCCACGCACCTTTTGGCTTTTGGTACGGGTGGCAAAGACGCAGTCATGGATCGGAGGCTGGTCCTGCGTATGTGATGACCATGCACGGTCTTGAGGAACGCCGGAATTACTCGATGGGCAGAGAAGCCAAGAAGGGACGCGCGGATTATTTCCGATGGAAGAATCGTGTCTGGCAGCATCTCTATCATATGCGGACTTATCAGTGGTCCTTTGAAACCGCGGATCAATGCATCGTGACAAACCGCGAGGCTTTGCTCTTTCTTCAACTACATTACAAACTACCTCCGGATCGCGTGTGGTTTGTACCAAACGGTGTGGGACCGGAATTTTTTCACGTGCGCTCTTTCTCTGGCGGAAGTGCGACCAAGCTTCTCTTTGTCGGAACGTGGATCGACCACAAGGGAATTTATTACCTGGCGGAGGCCTTCGAAAAAGTCCTGCGGGTCGTTCCCGAGGCCCGGTTGACAATTGCAGGCTGCCTGGAGCCGGAAGAAAAGGTGCGCCGCTGCTTTGCGCCGTCGGCCCAAGCGGCCCTGGAAGTTTGGCCGTTTGTCGCGCGAGCGGAGATTTCCAGTTTGTATGCCGAGCACGAAATATTCGTGCTGCCTTCTCTCATGGAGGGAATGCCTTTGGTCGTACTGGAAGCCATGGCCAGCGGAATGCCCGTTGTTACCACGGAATCCAACGGCATGACCGATTTGATCGAGGATTTGCATGACGGGCTGTTGGTGATTCCCGGAGACGCTGACTCGCTGGCATCCGCGATCACCAAAGTTTGCCTGGATGGGGAACTGCGGCAGCGGCTCGGCAGCGCCGCCCAGGAGAAAATGAAACGCTATACTTGGAACGCGTGCGCGCGCCGCCATGAAATGGTTTTTAACCGCGCGACGGGATTCAACGCGGACAGCGCAGCAGCGGCGAAACCAAAGGTCCTCGCCGCAGGATGACGTCCGAGCCGCTCCTTGAGCCATGCCGTCAAGACTAGGGCAAGACGTGGAAATACCTTGACTATCCAAGGGAATCTATTGCGCGGCATGTGCCTGCCCAGCCCTTTGCACCGAGGGTCTGTGGTGAATAATCTGTTGATGATTGCCAAGTCTGTGGAGGAAAGAACGGGGCGGAATGCTGACTCTGGGGATTAATTATTCGCAGATGCATGATTCGTCGGCGTGCCTCGTGCGCGATGGCGAGCTGCTGTTTGCCGTGGCGGAAGAACGCATCAGCCGGTTGAAGCACGACGCCGGCTTTCCGAAGAACGCTATCCGGGCGTGCCTGGACTTCTCGAAGGTGCAAGCGGAGCAATTGGACGAAGTTTGTTTCGGCTGGCAGACCGCGGGGCCGGTCTTCCGGCACGATTTGAAGTGCTACGCCGCGGGGAAAATGCCGCTGACGTATCTCAATGGGCTGAATTCGACGCTGCACTTCCTGAGCATGTGGCACCAAGAAAGCGGCGCGAAGAAATTCGCGCAGCAATTCGGGCCAACGAAAGCTAAGATGCGGTTTATCGATCACCACCTGGCGCACGCCATCAGCGCGTATGCGTACTCGGGGTTTGATGAAGCCGCAGTTGTGGTCATGGACGGCCGCGGCGCGTGGGAAGCAACCACAATCTGGCACGGGCACAACGGCAGGCTGGACCCGGTGCTGATGATTCCGTTTCCGGATTCGGTGGGATATTTCTACAGCGCATTCACCGAGTTTCTCGGCTTTCAGCCCAATAGCGACGAGTGGAAGGTGATGGGGCTGGCGCCCTATGGGAAACCGGGCGTGGATTTGTCCGCGTTCATCGATTTGAAGGCACCGCCGTATCGCATTCACACAAGGCAACTGGTCGGCAACGGCGCGGCCCCTTTCGCCGCCATGACCGCGCTTCTCGGCCCGGCTCGCGTCCCGGAGAGCGATATCGACGACCGGCACAAAGACATCGCCTACGCTGTGCAGGACGCTTGCGAAACAGCAATGCTGAACGTCGTGCGGTTGGCAATCGAGAAAACGCGGTCCCGGAACGTTTGCCTTGCCGGAGGCGTGGCGCTGAATTCGAAAGCCAATGGGAAAATTGCGGCAGCGGGCCTCGTTGACAAAATATTCGTGCAGCCCGCGGCTTCGGACGATGGAGTCGCGCTTGGCGCGGCGCTCGCTCCATATCTGGACGACAGCGGACAATTGCCGAACAAGGAGATGCGGCACGGCTATTGGGGGCCATGTTTTGACGACGAGACAATCGAGGGAGCTCTGCGCACGTATAAGCTGCGATACACAAGGCTGCCAGACCCAGCGTCAAGCGCGGCGGACCTGCTTTCGCAAGGGAAAATTCTCGGCTGGTTTCAGGGGCGCATGGAATTTGGCCCACGCGCGCTAGGAAGCCGATCGATACTTGCCGATCCGCGCGACCCGGAAATGAATACGAAAGTCAACAACGCGGTCAAATTCCGGGAGTGGTGGCGGCCATTTGCGCCTTCGTTCAAGAAGGAAGCGGCGGCGGAATATCTGGAAAGCGCGTTGGATTCTCCATTTATGATCCTGACGGCGCAGGTGCGCCCGGAGAAGCGACGAGTAATTCCGTCCGTCACGCACGTGGACGGCAGCGCGCGGCCGCAGACCGTGGAGAAAGAAACCAATCCGCTCTACTGGCGGCTGATCGACGAATTCGGGAAACGCACGGGCGTGCCCGCGGTCATGAACACGTCGTTCAATCTGCGCGGCGAAGCCATCGTGCACTCGCCGACGGATGCGATACGGACATTTTTCAGCTCTGGGATGGACGCGCTGGTAATCGGAAGCTTTCTCGTCGAAAAATGAGCGCTCTGAAATGAGCAGGCAGCCCGTCATCGCGCTCCTCGGACGGCCCGACGCGCCCACCGACGCGGTCGAAGAGTACTGCCGCTATCTCGGCGAAGCTCTGTTCGCGGAAGATTTCAACTTGAGCATCGAAAGAGTTGCATGGCACGAAAGCGGTTGGACTCGGGCGGCGAGCGCCCTTCGGCGCCGGGCTACAGGATGGCGCGGAGCGTGGGTTCTGGTTCAATACACCGCGCTGGCATGGTCCGCACGCGGTTTCCCGTTGCGCTTTCCCCGAATTCTTAAGACTCTCAAGGCCGCCGGTGCCCGCGTGGGTGTAGTTTTTCACGACATTGAGCCCTTCACCGGAAGGCGGCTGATTGACCGAGTGCGCCGCCGCGCGCAGTTGCATGTCATGCGTAAAGCGCTGCGCCTTTCCGACGCTGTCGTTTTCACGGTTCCCATGGAAAAAATTTCCTGGGTCAAGCGCCAAGCTGCCAAAGGGCGCTTCATTCCCGTAGGAGCAAATTTGCCGGCGTCCGGCGAAGCCGCGTCGAGCAAGGGTATTTCCACGGGCGGAAAACTCAGCGTCGCGGTCTTCGGCATCACTGGAGGGCCATCGGGGAGCAGGGAAATCGAGAATATCGTCGAGGCTGTTCGATTTGCCGCTTCGCGCGTCGGCGATTTGCGGCTGATTGTTTTGGGCCGCAACTCGCAATCTGCCGAGGCGCAGCTTAAGGACCGCCTGCGCGATAGTACAGTGGAATTGCACGTTCTCGGAGTTCTTCCGGGAGAAGACGTGGCGCGCACTCTCTCCGTTTCCCACGTTCTGCTCTTCGTGCGCGGCCCCATTTCCTCGCGGCGAAGCAGCGCGATCGCGGGCATTGCTTGCGGCTTGCCCGTGATCGCCTTCGAAGGCCCGGAAACGGCCGCGCCCATCACCGAAGCGGGATTGGCGCTTTTTTCACCGTGGAAAAACGGCGACTTGAAAGACGTGCTGGTCCGCGTTCTCGAGGACGAGCACTACCGCACTTCGCTGGCGCAGCGAAGCTGGCTGGCCCAGCGCCAATATTTTTCATGGCATGTGATTGCCGCGCGCTACGCGGAGCTTCTGCGGACAGAGAGTTAGGGTGCACGGATTCTGAAGCGACCAGAGGAACCATAGGGTTCGCCTGCGCAAAGTTTGTTGATCTTCGCGTTAAGCCAGGCGCAGGCCACGGAACCGGAGTCGCGTCAGGAAGGTTTCTGAGGCGCTGTCGACGCGGTGCTGAGCTGCAATTCCTTCGCCGGAAAAGCTGCCATCACCGCCGGTAGCTCCACGCGGAAAACGGCTCCGCCTTCCTGCCGGTTATAGGAAAGAATCTTTCCGCCGTGCTCTTGCACGATGCCAAAGCAAATGCTGAGGCCCAGCCCTGTGCCCTTTCCAACTGGTTTCGTCGTATAGAAGGGATCGAAAACGCGCTGCGGGTCCTTCAGGCCGGGGCCGGTGTCGGAGAAGAGAATGACGACATTGGCGCGGTCGCGGATGGTCTTGATCGTCAGAACGCCTCCATTGGCCGCCTCCATGGCTTCCAGAGCGTTGCTGATAATGTTGAAAAAAACTTGCATCAACTGATTTCCATCTCCCCGAACGCCGGGCAGGACCGACTCCAGCTGCAGCTCGATGCGCGTTGTCCCGGAACGCAGGTCCAGTGCGCGAAGTTGCACGGCGTTGTTTACCACCGTGTTGATGTCCAGCAAGGTGCGCTCGGCCGGCACTTGCCGCGCGAAACTCAACAGATTCCCGACCAGCGTCTTTGTGCGCCGCGCCTGATCCCGGATTTTTGCCGCCGTCGTCCGGGCCTTCTCCGGAACCGTGGGGTCATCGGCGAGCAAATCGGAAAAACCGAGGATCGCCGCCAGCGGATTGTTGATTTCGTGAGCTGCGCCGGCCGCCAGTTGTCCAAGAGAAACGAGTTTTTCCGATTGCACGATTTGCGCCTGCAGCCGCTTCAGGTTTTCGATTGACTGTTCCGACCGCGCGAGAAGCCGCGAGCGGTCCCGATCGGCAAGATGCGTGCGCAGAAAGATCAACAATGCCAGCGGGACGGAAGCAATCAAGGTGGCCATCAGGCGAAAATCTCGAACCTCGGGATCATCATGGCTGAACCGCAGCGTGTAGATGGCGAAGACCGGGAGCGAGATTACCGCCGCCATCGCCAGGCGCGCCGGCCAGACGTTTTCTTCCCAAGTGGAATCCGTGTCGGAGTCGTAAGTGTTTTCGGTGGGAGCATCCAATCGGTCTTGATTGTGATAAGCAATGACGCCGGCGAGGGCAAACCAAAGGAAGTGTGAAAGCAGCGGGAGATCATACAAACTTCCCGTATAGTACTTGTCCGCCGGAATGGCCACGTTAATCACCAGCGAACTGAGCAGATAAAGAGTTGCCCCGCCAAAAAGATTGGCGTACACGATTCGCCAGGCTCCGCTGGACGTCAGCCAAAGTGCCGCCAGTCCGCCGACGATGACCATGTTCTGAATGTTGGCCAGCAAATTGTAGTTGTAATTGTATTGGGCGGCCATCGGCGAGGCATAAATCCACGGCAAGACCGCGTAGGCGTAGAGAAAAGTCCACCAGGTGAACAAGAGGACGAAATCCAGGTAGCCGAAGCGCAATCGGATTTGGCCACGCCGGCGATCCGGGCGCAGCGCCAGCGCCGCCATCATGGGGATGCCGCGGAGGAAGAACACGATATCCCCCGCGTTCAAATCAGGAAGAGGCTTG
>Ga0210400_10000067_pt1 | contig 148097 bp, 149 predicted proteins | sample IncBWH26MmetaG_FD_155456 | JGI IMG/M metagenome (GOLD analysis project Ga0210400, IMG submission 155456) | Forest soil microbial communities from Barre Woods Harvard Forest LTER site, Petersham, Massachusetts, United States - Inc-BW-H-26-M | ecosystem: Environmental > Terrestrial > Soil >... | reverse complement strand
CAAACGAGCCGTGGTCGTCGATGCAGAGCCAACGAAAGCTAACAAGACCACTCCCGGAAGTGGAAGGAGAAGTCTGTTCAAAAAGGATTTGACGGGGCCGGCATTGTTAGAGATGTCCGGTTTGCCGGGTGGTCTCAATGGGTCGACGCAACACCCAGCTCGAACCCAACTTGCAGTGATAACAAAAGCTAAAATCGCTTGCTGGGTTGGATCAGCCAGAACGTTACCTTGGCTAGGTTTTGATCGACTACAGGCAAACAGATCGGTTCTCCCGGGGAAGTATTGTCGAAGCAATGCTTTGGATGGTGTTGCATCGACCGGTTGAGCTGGCACGACTAATCGAGAGTTAGACTGCCACTTCCGGGTGAACTTAGGGATTCCCCTAGTTGTGCACAGATGGAGTTAAATTTAGGGTTGTAGCAGGATTTTCTGCCACGGCTGGATCCGCTAACATACGCGCCCCAAGAGAAACCGGGTTAGGGTGGAGTTGCCGACGACCGTCTTTCTCCTAGGAGTCTTACATGAAAAGGTCCCTAACTCTGCTGGCCGCGCTATTTCTAAGTGCAACGGTCGCCCCCGCTGGCCCCAAACCGAAGTCAGGCAACATTCTTTCGCACACCTCTGTCGAGTGTGGCACAAAGAAATCCAAGAAACAGGACATCGATCTGCTGTGCCAACAGTATGTCGTCCGTTCCGGCACCATCGACTACACGATTCGTCAGCCGAAGCCCTCCGAACAGGCCATCATTCCGCTAAACACGGCAATCGAGTTCAAGCTCGACAAGAATAAAATGAAGTTCAAGGTCGACGGAAAATCGTTCGAATTCATGGTCATCTCCCAGGTCGCTGTACCTTCTCCCGACGCCGCACCGGCCTCTTCCGCTCGTAATGGTCAGTAGTTGAGGTGGCCAACATGTCCATACAGAGAGATTATGGCGTCGCGTGCAAAAACCCGGAGTGCAAGAACGGAATAGCTCTCGGTGAGTACATGACTCGACGCCGGTCCAAAGGAGACCCTATTACCCTCATCAGGTTTACAGCAAGGAAACTTACCTGCCCCAAGTGCCACAAGACTTATCAGTATGACCACAGCGACCTCCGAGAATTTTCGACTAAACGCGGTAACCGGTAAGGTTGGGTATAGTACGAACTTTGCCGGTAAGCCAATCGGCGGGAGTTGGATGAAGATGTGTTGTACACTCGCGAAGTCAAGGCTAACTCAAATTTCAAAGTGCCAGGATATTTACAATGGTTTGGGGCTAGGCAAAGGCCGGGGATTCTCGCGTGCCTGCGGGCAGTTTCCTTAACGCTTCGAAACGGTTTTGGCGTGAGTCAGTTGAATGCCAAGGGAGGATCTTATGAATGGAATCAGGTCGGAGGGTGGGAAGGATCGCTTGAGATTGTTTCTCCCGCTAACGGGGCTGCTATTCGTTTTGCTTTGGGCGATGGCGATCGATGCAAAAATGGCGACAGATTTTAATCCCAATCTGGACTTCACGAAGTACAAGACCTTTGCGTATATCGGCGGAGTAGAATCTCTCGTCAGGATGCAGTTGAATCCAGATATGCTGAACAATCGGATCCACCGCGTAGTGGTGCGTGAACTGTCGGCTAAAGGACTTCGTGAGGTGCAGCCAGAAGAAAATCCGGATCTGGTGGTGCGCTACTGGGTTGAGGCGGAGTCAAACGCGCAGCTGACCGGTACCGCTCATTGGGGCATGTATGGTTCCTACTATTATGGTTATTGGACCGTGATGTACACCACGATGAGTACGCCGGTGACGCACAAAGGCTTGCTTGGAATAGAAATGATTGATGCGAAAGCACGGGAGCTTGCGTGGCGGCTGTTTGTGAGCGAGAAGATCATTCACAACGACCCGGACAAGATATGGAAAACGGCGGACGCAAACATCATCAAGGCGTACAAAAGCTACCCTCCCACGGCAGATACCATCGAAAAAAAGAAAGCAGAGCGGGCCAAAATAGACGCCACCAAAAAGCCCGCACAACCTTAGTGCTTAAATCCAGCTCCTGATTTAGAGCTCGTGCCGGACAAGCGAGTACTAGAATTTCACATGTCCGGTCAGCCGACTTGCCAGGAGTTGACAAGCATTTGGCCTGATCCGAGCGTGTAATCGTGGCGTGCTTGTTCAGTCAAGCGCGTTATCGTGAGTTCCATTGTGCAAGTTGAAGTTGCACAAAAAATCCTGCGACGAATCATGCTGGGAAAGTTTACCGCCGACGCTTTGTGTCGACGCGCTTGGCGGCCACCTTGCTCGTCGATGGGGCGCCTTGCTTCGCCATCTGAGCCGGCCCCGCCTTGGTCATCAAACGCGATTGTTCGTACATCTCGATCCACTTCTCGCTCGAAATCGCCGAGATCAGCTTGCCAATCGCTTCGAGCGGCAAATCGTCCGGCGACTCGAAATGAACGCAACACTTCCCCATGTCGAGCTTCTTCCCCGCCGCCTTGAACGCCGCCTTCAACTGTTCGAGTTGACTCGCACTCCAAAACGCGCCCATCAGGTAGAGCGAGCAGTAGTTCTTCTGCGACGAGACCGCGACGTAGCAGATCGGCTGCTTGTTGTAAGTATCTGGATATCGAGACAGGGGGATCGTCCAGCCGATCGTGCCCCAGACGAGGCACTCATCGTACCCGCGCGGAATGTGCTTGTTCACGAGTGCGCGCACCGTCGCGATCGTCTTCGCGCGATCGGCGGGGAGTGAGGCGATGTATTGCGCGGGCGTCTTGACGTTCGACGGTGGTTTCATGGAATCGTCGTCTTCCCGAACGAAGTGTATCACCGAACGTTTGAAAACCAGCCAGCGGCAGGGGCTGTGAGTATCGCCCTAACGCAACAGCGCTGAGGCCGCCCATAGAACTGGCGCCTGTCCATGAAAATCGCCGGTACGGCGCTTTCTCTCCAAGTAATACTCCAAATCGTTTTTCTTCCCGGTCCCCTCGCAGACGCTGGTCACGTCATCATTCTGATCGATATACCCGGCAACCGCGATCCATCCCTTCCGAGCTGCGGGACCGTAGGTTGTCGCATCGAGCCACCCGTTTTTCACGCCGGTAATCATGGCAAAGCTGAACATCGCCGAACTCGAACTCTCCGGCCAGCTCTCTTCACGATCAATCAACTGCCGCCACATCCCATCCTTTGCTTGGTACTTCAGCAACGCGGCCATCATCGCCTTGTAGCCCTTCAAAATGCGCGCCCGCTGCGGATGATCCGCGGGCAAATCGCGCAGCATCTCCGCCATGCCCGCGGCTACCCATCCGTCTCCGCGCCCCCAGAAAAACGGCACATCGGGAGCATGGTAGAAGAGGCCATTGCCTTGCTGAAGTTTATCCAGGTACGACACCATCTCCAGTGCATCCCGGTCCAGATACTTCCTGTCACCGGTTGCCCGATAGGCCTCTAACTGCAGGATCGTCAGCATATACATATCGTCGATCCAATACCGGGTCTCCGCCGAGAGCCCATCAGGCTGTGGGTTCTCCCATTGCCGGTCGGCCCATGACTGCCCAGAGGCCAGATATTTCGGGTCCCTCGTCTCAATCCCGATCTCCAGGGGAATAATGCCGAAGATCGAGTCGTCCACGTGATGGCGCATCGGTATCCTGGCGGCCTCGGCTCCGCCTAGCATCAGAGGCTCGAACCTATGGATAAGCTTCCCTCGCAGGGCGTCGTCGTGTGTCAACTGAGCGAAGGTGAAGGCTCCGTACCAGGCTGCGGCCTCGCCGTAAAAAATAGCCTGGTCGCCCTGATGTGGGCTGGTGACAAAGTGCTCGGCAACCCGCTTGCCCACCTCTTGCGGAGAACTCCCTGCGGGCCAGTTGTTGAAGAGATCCGTCTGGGCAGCAAGAGGGATAGCCCCAGCCAGTAGCAACGCAAGAACAAAAAGATTAGAAAGAAAGCGCACGATCTTGATTCTCCTTTTCCTGTATCGATTCGACCACCCGATTCCTTACAGGCGTCACACGCTTGCCCCGGAACCGGTAGGGAGCTCGATTATTGCGCTGCCACTGTTTGTAAACCACTGGGTGTCATGCGGGAGTAGACCAGATTTCGCTCGTTTCCATATTCGAGGCTGGTGATTCCCTAGCTAAATATCAAAAACATGCCTTAACACCGACAATTCGGCAAGTGCCTGATTAGCGCGCTTCAGGGACAAGTGGCTCATAGTATCCACATGGGCGATTACCCGCCTTCCCCGGGAGCTGACCAGTGACCCAGTGGACCGGATTTGTCACCGTCGTCACGCTGCTGTATCCTCCGTTCAGAGCCACGCAGTTGGAGGCACCATGGCACAATCCCTAGCACCCCTCGACTCGCTGCTCGTAACTTTCGTCCTCGCCACGCTGGCGCTCGGCCTGCCGATCCTCTTAGTGTTGTCGATCCGTTTTCTGTGGGACCGCAAATTGAATCTCGGCCGTTCGAGAGAACTCGAAAAGCTCATCTGGCAGTTTCACCGAATCGCGAGTGCACTGGAGCAGCAAATGAATTTGTCATTCCCTCCCGTTCAACCGGGGACGGAAGAGCCTAGTGACCTCGCCTATCTCAAGCAGAGTGCATCTCAAACCCACACCGCTATCCAGAGCGTTGCAACATCCAGTGCTGCGGCGCCAGCAACGCCAGAACCTGCCGCCCAACAGCCGGTAACTCCGGAGCAAGCCGCCCAAACTTCTTTTCCTCCTCTTGTGCCTAGAGAGCCCTCCGCAGAGGTTCCACGCGCAGGCGTCAACTCCATGTTTGGCCTCTAGATTCAGTTTTCCCTCGCTCTAGTTTTGACAAGCTGGCAACTGAAGTCCTAATAAACGCGGTAACTGGAAAAGTGGTTACTAGGATCAACATGTCCGGTTTAGGCGACAAATCAGGAGTTGAGTGCCCTTCTTTCCTCGAGCCTTGAGTATGCGATCGCCCTGCTCAAAGAACTATGCCTTCTCGAACTCGCCTCCCCAGCAAAGATGCGCATAAATCCATTTGCATCTCGCCTCCAATTCTTTCATTGTATTGCTATCCAGGAATTCCCTCCTGCGATTGGGCGTTGGAAAGTTGAGGTGGCCTATGAACTCTGCACCTCGCCTCGATACAAAGCCTTTCGCCGTCAAGACAGCGCTGGTGGTGGATGCCGACCCTCAAGTCGAATCTCTGCTTCTGGATTCGTTGAAGCCGGGCCAATGGGTCATCCAACATGCTCCGGACAACCGGTCGGCACTGGTGCAAGCGGAAGGGCGCGCCTTTGACCTCATCCTCACCAGCGAAAAATCCTCTGGCAGCGAGGATGTCGAGCTTTTGCGCAAGCTTCGGCGCGTCCGGCCGCACACCCGACTGATCATTCTCGCCGACGAAAGCACGCCCGCGGACGTCATCGCCTCCATGCGCGATCACGCCTTCAGCTACTTTTCCAAGCCCTACTCCCCCAGCGCACTCACCGAAATGATCCGTATCGCAGCGGAAGGTCCCTGCTGGGACGATGGCATCGAGGTCGTCTCCGCAACACCTGAGTGGATCCGCACCATGGCGCGCTGCACGGTTAATACGGCCGACCGGTTGCTCCAATTCCTCGATGAAATCGCCGATTTGCCTGAAGCCGAAAGACACGCCGTCGCGATGGCCTTCCGCGAAATTCTCTTGAATGCGATCGAGCACGGCGGCCGATTCGATCCGGCAAAGTATGTCGAGATATCCTACTTCCGCGCCAAACATATGGTCGAGTGCCTCGTCAAAGACCCCGGCGAAGGCTTCACCCTGGATGAAATTCCTCACGCCGCCGTCGCCAACCCGCCCGACGACCCTGTCCATCACATGAATTTCCGCGAGGCACGGGGAATGCGCCCCGGCGGCTACGGTGTCTTGCTCGCCAAGCACTTGGTGGACGAGCTTCTCTACAACGAAAAAGGCAACGAAGTCCTGCTGGTAAAATACATTGATCCTACGCGTGTTCAGTCGGCCTGACCCCTCTGGTCTTCGCCCGCTGCAACGCCCCACCAACATTTTTTTCGCGCCAGCCAAGCCGGTCATTTTTCTTGATCATCATGCGGAACCCGTGACCGCAGGTCAGTAGTCAGGAAGAGTAAGAGCTCCTAAGCCATACGTGTCCAAGGGACAGATAGGGCCTAGGACGAATTTATCCGGTTTGCCAACTTACCAGGAGTTGGCGCAGACCAAAGCAGCTGTGAGGAGACAGGCCTCCCGGATTCTTACCGCTCTTCCATTTGAAGAGTTTTGCCGCGGGCAGCTCACCGCGGCGGCACGTTCTTCACGTATTTGTCAAACCAGCGAAGCATCTCGTAGATGAGCTGTTCGTTCGACTCCATTGCTGTATACCAATGCGGTTCATGGGGGAGCATCACCAATCGAGTGGTGCCGCCGTTGCCTCGGATCGCTTCGTAGAGCTTGTGCGCTTGCAGCGGCGTGGTCCCAGGATTGGCGTCTTCCGCGCCGTGCATAATCAGGAGAGGTGTCTTCAATTTGTCCGCGGAGAAAAACGGGGACACCTTCAAATAGACGTCCGTTGCCTCCCAAACCGATCGCCGCTCGCTTTGGAAACCGAAAGGCGTAAGTGTCTTGTTGTAGGAGCCGCTCGTTGCGACACCGGCCCGAAACAAATCGGAGTGGGCCACCAGATTTACGGTCATTAGAGCCCCATGGCTGTGTCCGGTGACACCTATGCGCTCGGGGTCGGCAACGCCAAGCCGCACCGCCTCATCGACCGCGGCCTTCGCATCAGCGACAAGCTGCTCCAGGTAAGTGTCGTAGGCTTTCTTCGGATCACCAACGATCGGGAACGAAGCGTCGTCGATGATCGCGTAACCTCCGAGGAGCAACAGCCGATATTCCGAAAGCTGCGTGAAGGTTTCTTGCGAGCCCACAACCTGGCCGGCTTTCGTCGGGTCGGCATAGTCCAGTGGATATGCATAAAGAATGGTGGGGACGCGTGTGCCCTCCTTGTAGCCCGGCGGCGTATAGAGCGTGAACGACAAGTCCAGCCCGTCGGCGCGCTTGTATTTGATCAAGCGCTTCTTGATCGCCCGTACTTCCGGCGTGGGGTCGGGAATGTGTGTTATCGCTAGGCTCATGGAAGCTAAAGTCCCTTCTCCGGGGGGCACATCAAGGGATTTTCCCAGCGTGCGCGCAAACAAATTCGGCGGATCGGTCGGTGACTGATGCCAAGTCAGAAACGTCCGCGCGTCTGGTCCTTTGAAGGAAAGAAACCGCTCGAAAGAAGTCTTATCGCAGCGAAACAGACGTTCGGATTTCAGTGTCTCGAGATCGAGCCGATCGAGGAACGGCCGATCGCCGTCCGGCGAGGATCCGGTTCCAGAAAGGTAGATGGAATTCCCGTCCTGGCGAATCACCCAGAGTCCGTTCGCGAGCTGGCGTCTTACCGGTTCGCCAGGGTCCGCATACCTCTCATCGGTAGAGAGGTCCCACAGCAGGGCAGGCTTTTTTTGTCGATCATCAACGTCGATGATGAAGGTCCGCGTCCAGTGACGGTTGTCGTCGTACTCGGACAAAAGAGCGATTCTCGGTTGCTCACTCCAGGAGAAGCCAGCATAGCGCTGCCCGGTCCGCGTAATTTCGACAGGTGCGGTGAACGGCGCCTTCGAAAGTACGATCTTGTCGCGCTCTGGGACAGTAACATTCCAATCGCCCTCATCCAGTGCCTCTGCCCAGACCAGCGTCGCTGGATCGGTGGCACGCCAAGAAAAATCCCTCGGGCCTTTCGGAACTCCCTGGATGGGAACGCGATCCGCCAGTGGGAGTGACGCGATGGTACGAGCAACAAGGTGTGCCCGTTCGGTTGTGTCCCAGACCTCAACTTCCCGCGGGAAGCGGTCGTAGGTCGTAACGTATGAGTACGGTTTGTGGATCGCGGTAACCAGTATGTGCTTGCCATCCGGCGCGGGATCGACTGTGTCGTAGTTCGCACGCTTTCCCACAGGCGTGATTGCTGCTGTCGCCGCATCGACGAAGGCGAGCTGTGACACCGCGTAGTAATCGAACAGATCCTCGTCATGCTTGTTGTTGAGCGTGTCTCGGTTTTCGTACGTGCTGCTCTGTCCCTTTTCGCCCTCAGATTCCTGGATGCTCGGACCAATCGGCATGATCGGTTCCGGCGGCGGCGCGCCCATGCCCTTAGGCACCAGTTTCACGACGAGTGTCTTCTGGTCTGGCATCCATGTGATCGTGTCGTTGAACATTGGATTCAGGCGCGCTCCAGGCACTTGACGAACCTTGCCGGTGGCGGCATCGCCGATCCACAGCTCGACTGTATCCAGTGCGATATTCACGAACGCGAATCGCTTTCCGTCAGCGGCCCAGATCGGGCTGCCCGGGCACGCGCCCTCGGGAAGAACGACATGAATCTGCGCGCCATCGGCGATGTGCACCAAGTCGAACCCCGTAGCGCAGGGTGTGATGCCGTATCCGCCGGGGGTGTCGTGCCTGCTGTGATTTCGTGGCTCAACGCGTACACCCGCAAGTCGTAAGAAGGGGGTGGCCACGCGAGAAATCGACGGGTAGTCCTGCCAGGACACCAGCAAAATGTTGTCGTGCGTCGGGCTTAGCCGGGGTACCGGCGGAGAGGGTGCGCGCATGACAGCTAGAATGTTTTTCGGCGGTTGGTTATATCCGGATGTGCCCTGGATCGGAGCTGTCGATTTTGCGGCCGCATTCGGCAAGGATGAGGTTGACTGCGCTGCTATGGGCACTGACGCCGCGCAAGCAAGCAGCGCCCAGGCCAAAAGACAGTTCAAGGCTTTCTGGATTGGCATAAATTGCCTCCGCTTCATTTCACCGGGAAAACCATGACACAGAGCGTAATTGTATGGGTTTGGGCACGATGCTTGGCTGGCACGTACACTGAAAAGTCTGCCAGTCGCCGCACATGTTAGGTTGCCACCAGAGACAAGTCAACGAGGAGAGGAGAATAGCGAGTCCAAGTTTTGATTAACGCTGTAACCGTCTATGTGAAATTGACAAGCCGCCATACGCGTGGGGGGCCCCATCACACGGCGTGGCAAAATAACTCGGATAGGGCACTGGACAATTGAGGCGGCTAAACGGCCAACACATACTTTGCGAGTGGGCTGATGCGAGAGAGCGTTTCAGGCTGCATTCGCGCAGGCAGGTTTTCCCCCGACTCTGCTTCTCGGCGGATATAGGCGCCCTGGATGGAGCGTCGAGGCTCGTCAGAGCGATTCACTGTGTGTCCATGCCAAACCGAGCCGTTGAATAGCATCATGGAACCCGCCGGACCGCAAGCCAGAACTTGTCCTGGATAGTCTGCCTTCCGGTCTCCAAGAAGGGCCGGCGGAACGTCTGACCAGAGGTGTGAGCCCGGCACAAATCGAGTCGCACCGTTGTCGCTTCGGAACTCGTCGATCATGAAAATGAAACCGACCATTGTCCAACCGCGACTGTCGCGCTCGTAATCGACATGGAGATCCTGGGCCGGCAATCCTGGCTGCAACGTCCGAGCATGCATCGTGCTAAGCCTGAATGGTTTGTCGATGATGCAACAACAAGCCTTGAGAACTGGCGGATGCAGGTACAGCCTGTCGAACTCTGGGCCGCGATTAACAAAATCTCTGACACGAGTAGTTGAACTTCCTATCTTGACGTCATCGGGGATGGCGTCCTTTACGACTGCGTCATAAGTAGCTGCCAACTGCGCGAGTTCATCTGCTGGTATCGGGCCCGGAATGATGGTAAAGCCAACCTCATCTAATTCCTGACGATTATTGGCAGAAAGATCAAAGCCATTCATCTTGCTCAAGAAGTCCTGCACTAGCATGTCCTCCTCGCCGTGGCGCGCTTCTCACAGGCAATAATATCGCAGGCTCGCTCAAGTATTCGCCAATCGACTAACTAACGTCTGAGGCTTTCGACCAAGTCCATGATAGACGCGGTTACCGGAGAAGTGGAGGCTTGTACCCGCATTTCCAGTTTGCCGACTTCAGACATGTCCAGACATGTCCAATTTTGGACAGACAGAGTTTAAGCGACAGTTATACCGTTCGGGTGAAAACTGATAGTCGGAAAGAGGCCCGCGATGGCTGTCTCCGGAGTGCCTCCGAGGTCGCTATCGCGGGCGTTGATATTGATGGACTCATGCGCTTGTTCCGTCTGCTAGCAAGCTCCGTTTCGTCCGCCAAAACTCAGCGTCGACAAAGAGTGCACCGGCTAATCGACCTGTGTTGAGGAAACCCTTTCTCGATACCTGGTTAACGCCGTTACCGGAGAAGTGGAGGCTTGTACCCATGTTCCGGTGCTCCGACTTACTAGGTATTTTTTCTTGACTTCCCCTTTTATAGAACTTATCAGGAGCTAGCAGGCCGCCGAACAGGATTCGATTGCGCTCGTTGTTCGACTGCAAGGCACTGCACCGGCGCGGAAGCGCATTACCAACCGCCAAAGATAAAAGCTACGACGGAATAACGGGGTAAGACCTGTTAGCCGCAAAGCCGCTCCGAGCCTACCCACAGCTGAGCCAGATCTCTGAGGTTGTGCTTGTGTTTCCGAGTTACCAAGTATTCTTTCCCACCTTTTACACACAGCCTGTACTCTCCAGTCGGTAAAGGTTGGATCACCTCCACGGCCGAGATATTCACGACGACCGAGCGGTGGATGCGAATAAAACCGTAGGGCTTGAGCTTCTCCGCCATGGACGAGAGGGACTCGTGCACCAGATAGGGATTAGGCCGGTGTTGCAACGAGACGTAGTTTCCTTCGGCTTGTACTGCCACGATGTCGGCCAAATCCAAGAAGAGGATGCTACCCTTTGCCTTGAACGCGATTCGTGGCACGTCGTCCCCCTGGGCGAGATTGGCGAGGCGCCCGAAGAGACCTCAGCCACCCCACGATGTTTGTGATTCCCACTTCCAACACCTTCGCATCTTGAGCATTCTTTGCTAACGCGCCGTAGCCCTCGACCATGGCGATCAGAAAGCTGGCAGCTTGGTCTGGATTCAAGCCGCGGCGAACAGTTCCCTGGGACTGCCCTTTCCGCAAAAGCGCGGCAACGCCATCCTGCCAGGCAAGGAAAATCGTCTCGAGTCGCTTGCGGAAAGGCTCGTCCAGTGGAGACATTTCCTGTGCCAAATTGAGGAGTGGACAACCAACTCGAACGTCTGCGGGCCGAGCTGGTAACCTCCGGACAATGCCGATCAAAATGTCGATGGGTTGCGCGTCGCGGAGAAGAGGACGGAGCCACCGGTCGCGAACAAGTTTCGCGACGATCTCTTCGACGATGGCATATCCCAGGGCTTCTTTGCTGTCAAAGTGGTGATAGAGCGCTCCCTTGGTGACATTCGTGGCGGCGAGAATCGTGTCGATGCCCGCGCTCTGGAAGCCTGATCTGTGGACTTCCCGAAAAGCCGCTTGGAGCAGGCGTTCCCGTGTACGCTCCGGGTCACGAAGCCTTCGCTTTCTCTTGTGAACAGCCAACATACCGACGAGTATGTATGTTAGCTATTTGAAAGTCAATCAAAACGACCTGCCCAACTCTTAGCTGCCCGGCGTTCTCGAATTTTGTAACCTCTTGCCAGTGCGTGTATGAAAAGCTGGAGAAACAGTCGCTTTAGTGGTTTTGGAATCGTCCAAGGATGTTGTTAGCCCGCCACTCGTTTTCGGATGCCGAAGGCTTGCGCTTGTAGTGTCACGTAATCGTGTTGGGCGTTGAACACCACGTGCTACTTCAGTTGTCACCAACAGGAATTTTTGGGGAGTTGTGCGGAAGCCCTGCTCTGAACTGCTGGAACGCCGGGTGGGACGTGACGTAGATCGGCGAGTCAGTTCGCGACGATGACTTTCATGGGAGGAAAAAGCGATGAATACGATAGGGCGGTTGCGGAATTTCTGGATACCGGCAGTTGCGACGATTGTTCTGGGTAGCTTCAGCAATGCGTTCGCTCAACAGAGCTACAAAATTACCGATTTGGGCATTAACAACAGCAAGGACAACTTCAGCATGGCCATGGGCCTCAATAATCAGGGCTGGGCGGAGAACATGGATGGGACCGTGAACCCTCCCGAGAATAGTACATCTACGACAGTTTCCAGGGGCCGCGCGGTGATAAGCATCTACGGATTCAACATCGACCTGGGCACTCTTGGAAAACCCGACGCCAACAGTTGGATCAACTGGGGCGGGATCAACGATCGCGGGGAAGCCGTTGGCATGTCCGAAACAACTGCTCCAGATCCGAACGGCGAAGACATTTGCGGCTTCGGCACACACCTTTCGTGCGTTCCGTTCCTTTATCGAGACGGCCACATGAGCGGTCTGCCGACACTCGGCGGATATAACGGGGAGGCCAGCGCCATCAATAACCGCGGAGAAGTCGTCGGATTTGCCGAAGACGGTGCCTTGGACTCCACATGCCCAGTCGGCCTAAGCAACAATCGGATTGCGCTGGCGGCGTTGTGGGAAAAAGGCACCGCCCAAGTTCTTCCTCTTGTGGTTAATGATGTAGATGGTTTCGCATTCGGAATTAACGATCTAGGCGAAGCCGTAGGCTATTCGGGAAACTGCGTCGCAGCGACGCACGCCGTAATGTGGAAAGACAACACTGTCTCCGTGCTTCAGGATCTCGGAGGTTCAGGTTCCAATTTCGCTTACGTTATTAACAACAAGGGTCAAATCGCCGGGCAAGTCGGCACTGCTGACGGCTCAACCTTCTATGCCGCGGCTTGGCTGAACGGCGCAGACGGAGCAGTCACAAACATCGGCGTTCTGCCGGGAGATTTTGCCGCCTTCGCCACCGGCATCAACAGCCGGGGCCAAGTGGTGGGAAACGATTTTGACTCGAAGTTCGACTGGTTCCACGGCTTCATCTGGCAGGATGGTGTGATGACGGACCTTAACACGCTAATTCCCGAAGATTCCAACCTCTTCATAATCTCCGCCAGCAATGTCAATGAGCGCGGACAAATCTCGGGCATGGGAACGGTGCAAACCGGGCCCCAAGCGGGCGAAATTCACGCCTATCTTTTGACACCCGTCGACGGACGCATAGGCGCCTCGATGGCAGATTTCGCACGTACACACCCGCAATCCGTTTTACACGGGAACGCATGCAACCACTTTTTGCAGAGATTCGGACCCGGCCGATTCGGGCGTTAAAGGACATTGTGGGAGCTTCCGCACCATGCATTCCAGCCGTAGGCTGCGCGAAGGCGCAAGGCCGGAGATTGTCGAGGACAGTCTGGGTCACGGCGATAATCGCGTGACCCAGACTTGTTGCAGCAAGTGCTGGTGGAAAGGATTTCCTAACGAACCGGAGACCCGACTTCGAAGAGTCGCGCACTAGCTCCTGGTTGACGCGATAACCGTACGTGTGGGTACTAAGCTCCACTTCTCCGGTTAGCCGACTAACCAGGACTTAGAGCGGCGGAACTTCCTAGGAGCGGACTTCCGGACCAAAGTAATTTCCGGTTGGCCCGTGACTCGGTCACAATCACCAAGGTGCCAGAAACGACCGCATGCAGGGTCTTGCCGAATGCCCGCTGCAAGGTAAAATTGCCCGCAGCAGAGGCCGGCCACCACCATGACTAAAGATGACATTCAGCTTCTCTACGAATACGACCGCTGGGCGAACAACAGGGTTTTGCAAGCGGCCTCCACTCTCGACGCAGAGGAGTTCACGCGTGATCTGGGCGGTAGCTTGCGTTCTGTGCGAGATACGCTCGTGCACATCATTGGCGGCGAGTGGGGTTGGCTAAAGTGTTGGAAGGAACCCTCCCCCGGCCCCACCTTCGTCTGGGATTTCTGGACGCGGCACTGGGCGCAATTTGATCCGAATGCATTCCCTGACTTCGCTGCGGTGCAGTCAAAGTGGGCAGAAGTCGAGAAAGAACAAGTCGAATTTGTGAATTGCCTGACAAACGAATCCTTGGGAAGGATGCTTCCTCTTCGCGCAACACAAATCAGTCTGGCGCACCTCATGCAACATTTGGCGAACCATTCCACTTACCACCGGGGTCAAGTCGCGCTGATGATGCGGCAGCTTGCCGCCGAGCCGCTCGCCACGGACTTCGCCCTGTTTTTGATGGAAGGCCGCCGCGAAAGAGCCGATGCACAGTAGTCTGCTCAAAGAAAATTTGATAGAGCCGAAGAAACTGGCTGGGTATCCCCGACCTTGCCAATAACCGCCCTAGATATTTCGATTCAGGCCGCCATGAGATAAGCCCCGGATAATCGGTAAACAGGAAGTTATCCAGAAACGGGGTTCTGGTACCTTAGGCCACTGCCCTCAGTCCTGATAAACGCGGTAACCGTCCATGTGGGTAGTAGTCTCCACTTCTCCGGTTGCACCCTGTAGTTGAATAAGATCCGACTGTTGCCTCGCAGGACATCCGCGTTTCGGTCATATGGTTGACAGCAAATTCGGCCGGGTGCAGTCTTTTGCTGAAGGGACAATTCCCACCCTGCCCCGACGCTAGGTCGCCCACCACCTTTCATCAGACAGGATGAAATGAACAAGAAAACCGCATCTCTCATTTCCGGCATGCTCTTCGCTCTTCTCCCGATTCCCGCATCTGCGCAGTGCAAAGACCAGCTCTGTTCGAATGTGCAGAACATACTCGACGCAGCCGTCATTGACTTTAGAGGGTACCAGTCGCATGTATCCGCCGTTCCCGACGTCTCGACGGAAGGGACAAAGGTCCCTTGCCAACTGACGAAGTGGGCTAACAACGTGCTGATGTGTATCTGCTACGCGCAAGTCCCCTTTGCAAACGGCGCGAGCTGGTACGCAAGAACAATGGATGCGCTTAAGACACTCAATCCAGCTTGGCATTTCGCCGTTAATTCCCCGAGTATCGACCATTACGTTGACGCAGGTCCACCCGATTGTGAAATCACTCCCACGGAGGGACCTTATATCGGGCAATGCCCGCTTCATCTGCAAGTGGCGAAGCAGAGTGACGGATCGGCGAAGCTTTACCTGATGATGAACTCGCTTTCCTCCCCGTTTCTGATGCATCACATTTCGCCCTCTCCTTCCAAGCCGACTCCATCCGCCCCAGCCGCCGTGGGTGGGGGTTGCGATGAATTCTGCCAAAACCTGAAGAAAGCGTTTGAGGCACGCATGAGGCTATTTGAGGACGTCCGCACCGCCAACTCGAATGCGGGAGCCTCAGAAGGTACGTTGAAACTTGGTGGGGCGAAGGATTGTATGGTCAACGCAGTCAAAGTCTCTCCTTCCATCGACTCAGGAACGCAGTTCGTTTGCTATTGGCAGGAGCCTTCCGCGACCGTTGCTGAGGTCCGATTCCGCGATCTGGTCTCTCGCCTTCAGGTCCTCGTACCGTCGAATTGGTTGACTCGCGAGGAAAACGAATTGGATGAGCCGACCGGCGCAAACCTCAAGGCATGGCATGCCGTCGAGCCAGGCAACAAACATGACGTTCGTGTCTACCTCTACAGCGACTCGGTAGGCCTTCACATCACAGTGTGGAAGTAGCAGCCCAAGGTCGTACTAGTAGCCACTTCTCCGGTTAGCCGACTTACCAGGAGTGGACTGAGGAATTGCAACTAAACCGTAGAGCAGTTACCAGTCAAGCTCAAAAATGCTACCCTTCGCAGAATCAGGGGTACAAAACCATCGTGCGAATTGGGTGCTTATCATTAGTCTTTGCGGTCCTTGCTTCAGGCTCTCACGGCGAACAAGGGCTAAAATCTTTTCCCCAAAAGTCAGAGAGCGCTGACGTTTTTGGCGTTGCACAGGCAATGAGGATGTTCTACGGGAATTACGATGTGAAAAAGCATACATCAGCCACACGGCTTCCGAAGAACAAGACCAGCTTTCCTGCTCTAGGCGAGGAGCAGATGACTGTTAGAGTTCTCTTCAACTCTTTCCTAGATGACCCCGGTGCTCAGACATTTTTTCTTCTCACTTACGCGGTCCCGAGCGACGACGAAACCTACTATTGTCACGCTTGCGCGCCAGTGATTGGCATGGCTGTTTTTTCTCAGACTGGCGGGAAGTGGACGATGGACGCCTCCAATCGGGCAGTCACTTTCGCCGGGGAGTTTGGAAAACCGCCCAAAGGCATTGAACTGGTGAAGATAGGGTCGAGCCATACGGCCGCCAAGATCGTTGATGTTGGCCAAGGAAACGGCGAGACAACATCGGTTTTGGATATTTTAGTCCCATGGAATCAGACAGTGAACTTGGGCCTGCAACGCGTTATCGCCGACGACGACAGAGGCGCGTGCGACCCAACGGGCATACCCTGTTATGAGAATCATCGCACAGTTAGTTTTGTCCGTTATGACGATGGCGAGTATTTCAATGTTGAGTTGAAACTGTCAGGAACCGACCTTCCGCTGGATGACTCAGGCCCTCAAAACAGAAACAGAAACAGAAAAGTAAGTGGTCTGGAGGTTTTTAGGTTCGATGACGGAACGTACACGCGCGTCTCGACAGAAGGCGACAGGACCTATTTAGACGAAACAGTGGCAAAGCGAAAAAACTGCAACTGAAATTTATCAAGGTCCTGATTAACGCCGTAACCGGAGAAGTGGAAGCAAGGCTTACTTCGAGCCTCTTAACAGCTCTACCAGCATTGAGAAAATCAATCCAAGTGCCAGGCCTGCACCAGCGCCCCAAAGGACGGGAGCTGGGTCATTGACCACAGCTCGATACAATGAGTCAGGGTAACCGACGGGCATACCTAGGAAAGCTCCCACGCTTGCCATTCCGAAGGTCCAGGCCATGACTCTTCGAAGTCGTTTGTTCATGTTCCCCAAGACTATAGGACAATGACCGAGAGTAGGTCCTGATTAACGCCGTAACCGGAGAAGTGGGTTCAGGTCCTTGGTTCGCGGGGGGCGAAAACTTCAGCGAGAATTCCTTCTCAATGGTCAAATTTGGGACAAACTTCTCGCTTAAAGTTAACTCTTACTCGCTTTTCTGGAATTAGACTTTCCTCACACCGGATGTCATGTCTGAAGTACACATTTGCATAATTCTCGACCCAAATTCCAATGGACCCTGCACAGGATACTCTACTCGACCCGTCGCGTAGTTTCTCGCCTCTTTTGTCTGCAGGTGCGACTTGTTCCAGAATCTCAGAGATTGTGACCGACGACATGAACTGTTCACCATCTTTCTGGTGGTCAGCAGAAGGCGGCCCCGGCTCCAAGACCAAAGTGCAAGCTTGTCTATCCGAACCGTACTGCGCTGTGAGTTTAATATTCGGAGAGAGAAGGAAACTTTCTGAATTGGGCGTGCCGTCGCTGCGCATAACAACGTCGGTTGAAGCACCATACATTCTACGAAGGTCTTCCGACGTCGGCGCGAGAGTTGTGGTCGTCGCCACGGCAAGCAGGCAGCAAAGAAGAACGCGCACAGTGGCATAATTTTAGTCTTTGGCCGTGCATCCCGCAATGAACTCGTCAAGGTCCGGTAAACGCGGTTACCGTCCATGTGGGTACTGGGACGAACTTGTCCGGTTTGCCGACTAACCAGGAGTTGAGGAAGGTCAGGCTTTCCGGGGGGTCTGACCGGAATGGTTCTTATGAAACTGACGCGTTTGGTAATTTGTTTGACGTAATGAAGCGTAACGCTCCCTGATTTTAAATTTATTTAACGCAATTTGTTTGGTGTGGTCGACGCAGCCTTCCAGGGTTGTGTTGATTGCGAAGATTAGCTTTCTCATTTGATCGTCCCGTTACGCCTAGTGGGCTTCTGTTCCGTCTGACCAGCGTTGCACGGCAATCACGAACGTGGTCACGTGCTCCCGTGTGTCGCTCCCAGCAATGATCGGAGAACCCTGTAGATTCGCTCCCCAGGCTGCAGGGTCGGTTAGCGGATAGAAAAACATGAGGTGGGAAGGCCCGTGTTCGACGGTGTCGTCGCCGCCGTGTCCTAGCTTCGACATCATATAGCACATCGCCCCGGGCTCCACTGCAGGCAGCTCTTTCTTGTCGACGGCGGCGAAAATGGCCTCGTCCACCTGATCTTTCGTGCGTCCCGCCAAAATCAAGCCGGTCCTTTTAATGTTGCGTACAAGGACGGAACGCGCGGCTGCCCCATTCCAACAAATCGGAGTCCGCACTTTCGGATTCCAAAAGTCAGGATCAGCTGCGGAAGTCCACGAACGCTCGACGATGCACACGAAACCGTTTTTGCCTTTGACCGCTGTTTCGAAACCATTACGTCCAAGCACCAAGACCTCTGCATCGCGTGAGATGGACTCCGGTGCCGCGCTGCGCGCTAGCTCGATCTCGGCAGTTCGGTCCATGAGGTATTGCTCGATCGGTGCCATCTTCAAGTAAGGCGTCGCGGCATCCTGTGCTGTAGCTTGATGCGTAGCAGTGAGCAAAGCAAGTAGTGCGAAGCTTCTGACTGCAATTGCGCCAACTTTCTTTTTCCGCATTGTTTTCCTCTTTCTCCTCCTGGCGGGAGCCAGTAGCACCATTTTGTGCGCTGGAATATTCACTCTACCCCGTACTAGGCCCTACTTTTCCGATTACCGACTAATTAGGGGTTAATCCGCTTCACACCACTTTGGATACGTCAGTGCAAGTGGGACTATTTCTTGGCTGCGTTAGCTGCCATTCGAGCGCGGAAGTTTTTTTCCTGCTGAATTTCTTCTTTGCTGAAGGCGGATGCGAAGTCTTCGGGCTCAAAGACCTGGCGGATCTCTATGTCGGTCTCGCCTTCGTTGGGACAGCGCTTGACCCACTCGATGGCCTCTTCGAGAGACTTGACCTGCCAGAACCAGAAGCTGGCGATGAGTTCCTTGCTTTCGGTGAAGGGGCCGTCGGTGACGGTGCAGTTCTTGCCGGAGAAGTGGACGCGGGCGCCTTTGGAGGAGGGGTGAAGACCGTCGTAGCCTATCAAGACTCCGGCTTCTAAGAGCTCGTCGTTGAATTTGTTCAAGTCGGCCATGAGCTGGGGATCAGGGAGTGCGCCTTCGTTTTCGGTGTCTTCCGTGACTTTGACGATGACCATGAATCGCATTGTGTTTGTCCTTTAGGGTTGAGTTGGTCTGACGTTCAAGTTCAGAGCTTAATTGCTGCTCTACCGATAGTCGAACGAGAAGGTGCCGAATCGACACGGAGAACCGAGAAAATTCTCGGTGGTTGGTAACGCCGTAATCGCCGAAGTGGGTTGCAGTACGAACCTTTCCGATTTGCTGACTTGCCAGGAATTACAAAGAAGAATGTCAGTGTGGGACGCCGGTTTTCATGGGACGAAACTACTGACCATGCGATCCCAGAGCGCAGTGTGGCCCACCGCGACAGACATGAAGGACGCAATCACCACCCCGGCGTAACCCATCAAATACCACCGATTCAAGGTCCGGCTCATTCCCCATTGAAGAGCAAGAAGCGAGCCCCCCAAGAGCAACACCGGTCCCCAAACATACAAGGGCGGAAACGCCGCAAGGTTTTCTATGTAGGGAAACCGGCCCAATGCACCGGATTGGATTACGATTGTGGCCAATAGCATCATCGGACGGTGGATCTCGGGCCTGCGGCGATATACCACTCCGATTCCCACAAGTGTTCCGAACGATAGCATCTGTACAAACATCATGGCCAAGAAAGGTCTCGGCCCGCCCAGCGATGCGTAAATTTGCGGGCTGAAGCGAACAGATAAGGGCGCCACCGTTGAACCCAGAATCACAATGGCCGCGGCAAGGACACCCCCAAGTGGACCGATCACCATGTGAAGTCGCCGACGGCCAGTCAGTATCAGAATGCTTTGAACCAAAAATAGAATTACCCAGCCCGTCATGGCGAACCCGTGAGCAACGATCAGTGGGACAATCTGGTTGGTCATGTCCCCCCAAGGAGCCCTGCCGTGCAGATAGAAGTGCCGGAATCCCCCGGCGGTGAAAATCAGCATCATACCTGCGGCGACGACGTAAAAGAGGCGATCTGCGTTGATTCGGCCTTCGGTGATTTTCGCCGCAGACACAGGTGTGGCAACGGTCATGGTATTCGCCATGTCAGAACCTTCCCGAACGGAAATTGGGGATCTTTAAAACGGGGTATTGGCGAGCATTCTACACCTGTTCCGGCCCCGTGCGCGTGCTCTTTCACCTCAGAGGGGGCTTTTGAGAATTATTCGCGTTTTGCCGATTCACTGCATCGCGGAGCGAGGCCCTTATTTCCGTTTGCTATCGGTGAAGTGTGGTGAGTTCTGATAACCGCGGTTACCGGAGAGTGGGTACTGGAGCCCCGATCGACGGTCCCCAGTTTCCTGCAGTTGCAACGTACGAGGCGGGAGGAAACCATTAGGAAACAGCGCTGGCTTAGGGAACCGATTCAGGAGTCATACTTCATCAGCGAAAACACATCGATGCCCGGCAGCTTCGCCCGGCCATTCAAAAAATTGAGTTCCACGGCAAACGCTGCGCCTTCGACAACACCGCCGAGCGAGCGAATCAGTTGCACCGCCGCTGCCGCCGTCCCTCCCGTGGCAAGCAAATCGTCGCAGAGCAGCACGCGCTGCCCCTTCTGCACTGCGTCCTCGTGGATTTCCATCGAGTCCGTGCCGTATTCCAGCGCATACGAAATCTTTGCCGTTTTCGAAGGAAGCTTGTTGGGTTTGCGCACCGGCACAAATCCCGCATTCAAGCGGTACGCCAGCGCCGGTGCAAAAATAAAGCCGCGCGCCTCGATCCCCGCCACCAGATCGATTTTGTGGCCGTTGTAGTGGCCGCACAGCCGGTCGATCATCACATTAAAGCCCTTCTTATCCTTCAGCAGCGTCGTGATGTCGTAAAACAGAATTCCCGGCTTCGGATAATCCGGAATCTCGCGGATCAACTTCTTCAAATCTTCCATTCGATCGGCTCCTGGATGTTCCCTGAATCGTTATTCCGTGAATTCAACGGTGAAATTTCCCACATATTTCGCTTCCACCGCGCTCGGTTCCTCGTAGACGCGCCCCACCTGCGCCATAATCGGCCCACGCTCCAGGGCCTTGCGCAGCTTCTGCAACTCCTCGTCCGTGCCCATTGCGAAGACCTCCACGCTGCCGTCGCGGCGATTTCTCACGAATCCGGCCACACTCAGTTTTCCCGCGGTGTGCTCCACAAAATTCCGGTAGCCCACTCCCTGCACGCGTCCCGTAACCAGATAGCGCCGAGCAACGATCTCCATACTCACAATATTCAGAGTCTATCAGAGCCTCCGCCCGTTCTTCCAAATCGCCGCCCGCCGGTGCGGCCATTGCGTTACACTTGCGTTTGGGCGTCAGGCGGCGCAACCCTCCGCTCCTAGCATCCAAATCCCTATGAATCGCACCGCTGCAAATTCCGTGAACCTGCCGTCATTGAGCCGGATTTGGCCCGCTATCCCGTTGGCATTTTTTCTTGTCCTCCAATATGCCGCGGCGCAGGAAAATCCCGCCGGCCCACAGGCTCCTCCGCCCGAGCACAAAATTGAGCGGGTCGTCGGCGTGGCCCAGCCGGAAGCGCCGCCCTCCCTGCCACCCGCCCAGATCATCAGCGCGCTCGCGAAAAAAGAGGATTTGTACCTGTCAGAGCGGCCGCTTTACTCCTATCGCCGCACGGTGCGCATCCAGGAGTTCGGCCCCGACGGAAAACCCTCCGGCGAATACAACGCCACCTACCAGGGAGTGCGCTCCGCCAGCGGCCAGCTCTACGAAAAAGCCCTCGCCGCGCCGGAATCCTCGCTGCAATACATACAATTCGAGCCCGATGATACGCACTATCTCGGCAGCGTCCCGGCTTTCCCGCTAACGACCGAGCAGCTCCCCAAGTACAATGTGAAATTCCTGAGCAACGAACTCGTCGACGAAATAGACTGCTACATTTTCGAAGTTCATCCCAAGACGCTCGATCGCAAGCACCCGCTCTTCGACGGCATCATCTGGGTGGATCAGAAATATCTGGAAGTGGTGAAGACCTATGGCAAGTGGGTTACCGATCTGGGCCCGATGCACACGGGCAGTTTGCCGTTCAACATGTTCGAAACATATCGCGAAAATGTGGACGGCAAATACTGGTTCCCCAATTATTCGCGCGCCGATGACGTTTACAAATTAAAAGACCACGGGGTTCCCGTTCGCGTCACCATCAAATGGTCCGACTTCAAGCCCTACCCGCCCGTTGAAGTCTCGCAGCCCGCGCCAACGCCGCCGCCCGCCGCTGCGCCGGCCGGCAAACCGTAGCAGCACTTCTAGCTCGGGCCTTCAGGCCTGAGGGTTTCCCATCCCATGCCACGATCTAGCAAGGGTTACGAAAACCCTCGCCCCTGAAGGCGCGAGCTACAGGGCGTTGCCGTATAATTTGCGCAGTAACGTCGGCAGCTCCTCCAAGCCATTCAACAAAATTTCCGGCCGCACCGCGCGCAGCCGTTTCTCCGTTGGAAACGGCCCCAACACCGCAATCGCCCGCACACCTGCGGCGCGCGCCATCTCCACATCCTCGGGCGTATCGCCCACATAAACGCAGTGATGCGCGTCGGCCTTCATTTCGCTCAGCGCCTTCAATAACGGCGCGGGGTGAGGCTTCTTCTCCTCGGTGTCTCCTCCCAAAACTCGAGTCCGGAACACTCGCGTCAGTCGAAACTCTCGCAGTTGCCGACTCACGCGGTCACGATCGCCGCTGCTCACCAGCCCAAGTTTGTGCCGCTTATTCAGTTGAGCCAGCACCTTGCGCGTCGCCCCCATCAGCTTCGAAGAGTGTTTCGCGTAATATGCCCGCCAGACCCGGTCGGCCTCGTTCCAACGCTCCTTGGGAATTTTTGCGGCTCGATAGACCGCATACCAGTCTGGCGAGTAGTGCTCCTCCAGCTCCGCCAGCCCCCAATTCACACCCATCGCAGCAAACATCGCGAGGTATGCCTGGGAGTCCGCGCGGTAGGAATCGAGAAGCGTGCCGTCCCAATCGAACAACACAGCTTGAAGCGAGGGCCGGAGACTCATCGTCTTCAGAGTAGCAGAAACACCACGGCCGGGAGGTACGGCGAAGGGAAACAGGCTAGTGAATAATTGTCAGTCAGCGGCGGAGAAGCGACCTGGAATGTGATCATCCCGGTCGAACGCAAAATCGTCAAAGCTGGCGCCGATCCCAAACCATCCAGGCATATTTGCCGGCTCCACACGCTTCACGTGCGCCCTGGAGGAAACCACCACGTTGCCATAGCCCAGCGGGCGGCTCACCAGCACAATTTCCAGCTCAATTTCGGTTTCCAATGCTAGCGATTTGGGGCAGAGGAAAAACACACCGGACGAGCTGATGTCTCTGGTAACCAGGGTTATCGGATAGGCCTCAAGCACCCCGCTGACGCTGCGCAGCTTCAGAGGCAGTCTCAGGGACGCCCTGGGGCACTCCCGCTGCTCCTGATGAACGCCGATGACATGGGTGGGAACTCGCACGAAGCGGCGCGGCTGCGGAACACGCAACAGCGGCATCACTCGGAGCGCTGGCACCTGCGAAATGGCTGGTGTTGGCTGCGCCGGAAGCGGAATAGCAGGCGAGGCGGCCGCCTGGGCCGTAACATCTTTCTGAACTCTGTAATTTTCCCAGGCTAGCGCGTGATTGGTGGCACTCATCTCACCCCTCAGAGAGATGACTCTACAAAGAACCCACTGCCCTAGTTCTATTACTGACGTGCCGAACACGAACCCCACAAAGAAGTTGGGGTGTCAAGATGCCACCACTAAGGAAGGGTGTCAATCTGTGGAAAACGGCCGAAGTGTCCTAAATCGAAACACTTAGGACTAGTACTCTGATTCAAATTGGCCCAGCTTTTTGCTTCCTCTTCGCCTCTTCCAGCGTCATGTTCCAATATGGCCGCTGCCTCCCTTTTCGTTTCACGCTATCTTGAAATGGACCAGGCCCTCGAATGAGCTCCCGTTTCACGCCATCCGTCTCCGGAGTTTCTCCCACGATCCCCCGCGCCGCCGCCGCTCCTCGCACCATGGTTTTAATTGCCTTTGCGGCGGTCTATCTCCTCTGGGGCTCCACCTATTTCTTCATTCGCATCGGCGTCGAAACAATTCCGCCATTCGTTATGGCCGGAATTCGCCATCTCGCCATCGGCCTGACTTTCTATCCTCTCTTCCGCTATCAGAGCAAAGAGAAGCCCACGGCCGCGCAATGGCGCACCACAATTGTTACCGGCCTCCTCCTGCTTCTCTGTGGGAATGGAGCGCTTTCGTGGGCCGAGACGCGCGTGCCCTCGGGGATTGCATCGCTGCTGGTGGCCAGTGTCTCGCTATGGATGGTGATTCTCGATTGGCTGCGGCCGGGTGGTGTCCGGCCCGGCGCGCGCGTTCTGATTGGCTTTGTGCTCGGATTCGGAGGCATCGCTTTGCTCGTAGGCCCGTCGCACCTCGGCGGCTCGGAGCGCGTCAATCCCATCGGCGCCATCATCCTCGTCCTTGGTTCGCTTGCGTGGGCTGGGGGCTCCATCTATTCGCGGCATCATCCCGTCCCGCACTCTCCTCTGCTAGGCGTAGCCATGCAATCGCTGGCAGGGGGAGTTGGCTTGTGGATTGTTGCGGCGGCGACGGGAGAACTGCACCAGTTTCATCCGGCCCAGGTAACGCTGCGCTCGTGGCTCGCGGTGCTTTATTTGTTTTCGTTCGGTTCCGCTCTAGGTTTTTCCGCCTACATCTATATCCTCAAGCACAGTACGGCGTCCCGCGTGGCCACTTACGCCTTCGTCAATCCCGTGGTCGCCCTCTTTCTAGGCTGGTCTCTCGGTGGCGAGGCGATAACGCTGCGAACGCTTCTTGCCAGCGGCATCATCCTTGCAGCAGTGTTGTTGGTGATCCTGGCGCCGCATAAGCCTGCCTTGCCGCCGGAAGAAGTCGTGCCATGCCCCGGCGAAGCCTGAACCGACTTTGACGCCCGAAACCGGATAGATTGCTATCATGAGGCTCTGTAATCTCGACGCATGAACAAACAGTCTTCCATCACGGAATCCGGAATCTCCTCGCAGGCCGCGGCGCAATTCTGGCAGGCCGCCCTTAAGCGCGATCCCCGCGCCGACGGCAAATTCTTTCTCGCGGTGCGCTCCACCCGCATTTATTGCCGTCCGACCTGCCCGGCGCGGCGCCCGCTTCGCGAAAACGCGGTCTTCTTCCGCACCACGCAGGAAGCGGAAAAGCAGGGCTACCGGCCCTGCCGCCGTTGCCGTCCCCAGGAACAACTGGAGGCGATTTCGCTGGTGAAGCAGGCCGCGAGACTTCTCGGCAATGGCAGCGAAGAGGACTCGTTTCGCCTCGGCCCCATTGCCGCGCAATTGCACGCTTCCACCGCGAAGCTGCGCCGAGTCTTTCACCGCGTAACCGGCCTGTCGCCGCGGGAGTTCGCTCACGCCGCGCGCCTCGCAAAATTCAAGAAAATGCTGCGCGAGGGAGAGGACATCTCGGAAGCGCTGTACGCCTGCGGCTATGGTTCGCCCAGCCGCGTCTACGAAAAAGCGAATTCGCAGTTGGGAATGACACCGGCATCGTACCGGAAAGGAGGAGCGGGAATGAAAATCGGATTCACGGTGGCGCCAAGTTCGCTGGGCAAGGTGCTGGTTGCAGGCACCGAGCGCGGAATCTCCGCGGTCTATCTCGGGGACGATGAAAGAAGTCTCGTGAGCGCTCTACAGAAGGAATACCCGCGTGCGGAAATCGAACGCTCCGCGGAGTCCAACCAGACCTGGCTGAAAGAGATTCTCAGCCGCGTGGAAGGCCACGCCCCCAGCAAGGATCTGCCGCTGGATGTGCAGGCGACGGCGTTTCAACGACGCGTCTGGCAGGAACTCCAGAAAATTCCGCTGGGCGCCACGCGCACTTACACGCAGATCGCGCGCGCGCTTGGCAAACCGAATTCCGTGCGCGCCGTGGCCCGCGCCTGCGCCACGAATCCAACCTCCATCGTGGTGCCGTGCCATCGCGTGATTCGTACGGACGGGGAACTGGCGGGCTACCGCTGGGGCCTGCAACGCAAGCAGAAGCTTTTGGAAAGGGAAGCGGCGCGTGCCTGAAACGCCGGGGGCCTATTCGTGGGGTTTTTCGACCTTCGTGCCCTTGGGCCAATCGGCTTTGAACTTGCCGTCGCCGATCTTCAGGTTCTTCATTACATTTTTGTATCGGGACAGGAAGTAATCGCCGGAACCCGCTTCCAGAAATTTCTGTTGCACCGGAAGCCAGGAAGCTTCGTCCACCCACATCACGATCTTGGTAATCTGCTTGCGCACTTCGTCGGAAAGCGGCACAAGTTCGACCAGCGCCATCTTGCGCCCGTCGAGCTCTTCTTCTCCCGCTAACCTGACATCATAGACTTTCTTCAAGTTTTCGGTGCGTGTCCCGAAGCCCAAAGCCAGGTATTGATCGGCCAGCGCGCGGTTCTTGCCGATGTTGTACTCCTCAACCCGGTTGATTTTCGGCGTGTAGATGTAAAGATTGTCGCCGTTCCGGATGATCGTCCGCGGATCAGGCGAGATGAAATCGATGCGCAGCTTGGAATCCTTGCGCACATAAATTTCGCCCGATTCCGTCGACGTATCCTTCACCACAGCCGTGTACTTCACGTGGTCGAGCGCCGCCGTCAGGCTGCGAAAGTCCTCGGCCGACCTGTCCATCATGGTCAGCACGTAATCCAGCGTCAGTTTCCCGGTATTCTGGCTGCTGCCCGCCGAGGCCGGAAGTTCCAGCCAGCCGAGCAGCAAAATCAATAGTAAAAGGGCGGTTTTTCTCAATGCATCCCCTGTCCCGTTCGAAACTTTCTACATTTAAATCGTAGCACAAGGCGAAGGGCCGCGGACCTGCGCCGGGACGCGTCCGGCAATCATTCAAATTAGTGCTTGATTTCCACCTGGTAGGCGATCACGTTGCCGCTGGCGTCACGCACGGGCTCGATCTTGCCGATCGCGAAGCGGCCGTCCTGCAGTCCCGCGCCGGCATTTTGCAGCGCGTTATGGAGATCGTTCTGAAGAGCGGGTGTGCGCGTAGGCGGAGCGAGAACGCGGGAATCCACCTTGTATATTTCCGTCTCGCCTGATTTCGAAAGCAGCTCGACTTGCGTCGAATTCACCGGAAGGCCCACTTGCGGCTGGTCGTGAAACCAGCTTTTGGGAGAGAACACAAAAAACAGAATCAGAATCACCGCAATGTCGTACTGCCACGAGCCGCGCTCGTAGGACCAGAAAAAAGTGCGGTAAAAAAATTGACCGATTCCCGCCATGATTTAGTCTGCCGGCACTCCGTCCACAATCACGCCATCGCGCATGTGCACCACGCGGTCGAAATAGGTGGTGGCCTCCGGGTTGTGCGTGATCATTACGATGGTTTGACCCAGATCTTTATTCAAACGCCGCAGCATTTCCAGCACAATTTCGGAATTCTTCGTGTCCAGGTTGCCTGTCGGCTCGTCTGCCAGCAGGATCTTCGGCTCGTTGATGATCGCCCGCGCGATGGCCACCCGCTGCTGCTCGCCGCCCGACATTTCCGATGGCCGGTGCTCCAGCCTGCCTTCGAGACCCAACATCTTGGTGACGACCTCAAACCGGTGAGGATCGAAACCGTCGCCATGAATATATTGCGCGATGGCGATGTTGCCCTTCGCCGTCAATGCCGGCAGCAGGTTGAAGCGCTGGAAAACGAAGCCGATTTTGTGCCGGCGCAGCTTGGTTCGCTCCGCATCGCCCATGGCCACCAGGTCGTTGCCGTCCACCAGCACCTTGCCGCGCGACGCCGTCGCCAGCCCGCCAATCACATAGAGCAGCGAAGACTTACCGCAGCCCGAAGGCCCCATCACCGCCACGGATTCCCCTGGCAAAACCTCGAAATTTACGCCCCGGAGAGCAGGCACTTCCACTTTGCCCGCGTGATACAGCTTCCAGACGTTTTCGACTTTGAGTATCGGCTCCAATGTTTTGAGCTCGGGCTCCGCGTTTCCTGTGGAATTCGTTCGTATTGTAACTGTGATTGCCATCTGTGCCTAGTTTCCCGTCCCTTGTAGGGTCCACCTTAAGGTGGACCCTACAACTGCATTTCCTGGCCTTTCCTCAACTCGGCCACAAATAACGCTAATCGTAAGCCAAGGCTTCCACTGCGTCCTTGCGGCTGGCCTGCCAAGCCGGATAGCTTGCGCCGATCAGCGCGCCCACGATCGCGATCAACCCCGCGCGCAACACCCAATCCGCGGTAATCAAAATGGAAAGAGTCGGAAACAGCTTGAGGAAGCCGGCCCGAACCACATAGCTGAGCCCGATCCCGGCGACAATTCCCAGCAGGCACAGCAGCGTGGTTTCCGCCAGCAGCGCGCGGATAATCATGAATTTGCTGGCACCCAATGATTTTAACACGCCGATGTCGCGGGTCCGCTCCAGCACGGTCGTATACATCGAAAGGAAGATGACCAGCAGTCCGATCGAAACCGCCAGCGCAATCATCGAATTGATGAAGGTCTGCAGCGCAGGAATATTCGTCGAGGTCATCAGCGTCATGAACTCCTTTACCGGGCGCACCGGGTGATTGGGAAGCAGTTCCTTGATCTCTGCGATGACATCCGGAGTGTGCTCGGGCCGCGTGCACTTCACCAGGAAAATCGTCGCTTTGTCGCGCCCGCCCACCAGTTCCTGCAGCGTGGTAATCGGGACAAAAATGCGCCCGGCTTTTCCGTGCTCCACAATGCCCACAACTTTCCAGTCGTGATTCAGCAGGGGATAAGTATCGCCAAGTTTCACGTGCTTGGCTTTGGCCTGCCAGTCGTCGACCAGCATGTCGTCGGGCCCTTCGAGGTCGTGCCCTTCATAAAACACGAAGCCATTCGAAACCTCGCGGAAGGAAAGGGGATCGATCCCCCAGATGGTCTCTACTCCGCCCGAAGTGTTGAACTGCAAAAACGCCGGGCTGACGTACTGCACATATTTCAGCTCCTGAATTTTGTCGCCGATCTTGGTGGGCATGGGCGACCCGGTCATCACCATGAACATTTGCGCGGATGGCGCCTGCACCATGATGTCCGCCCCGATGCCTTCGATTCGCTTGGCGGTTTCCTGAAGCATCCCCGAAGTGAGCCCCACGATGACGATCACCAGGGTTACCTCAACGGCGATCGCCAACGCGCCGATCAGGGTGCGGACCGGGCGGTGAAATAAGTTGCGGAAAACAAACTGGCCCATCATGGCCGCTTCTCCTCGGAGTTTTCTCCCACGTGCACCACCTCGGCACCCGCCGGCGCTTCCAGTTTGAAGCGGTCCGCTTCCAATGATTCATTCAACGCAATCTTGCTGATCGCCAGGTCCAGGCGATATTCATCATGCGGGCGCTCGATGCGAATGCTCATCGGATATTCGTCGGCGCCCCCGGAGGAAACCGGCTGCCAGTTGGCATAACGCACATCCGAAAGCAGCGCCCCCTTTGGACCGTACGCTTGCAGCCGCGCCATGTGAAGATCCGCGCGGTCGAACCAGATCTTGCGCAATATTTCCGATTTGTATCCTCCGCGCAACACCGTCAGCACGTAATACCGCGCGTTCTCGTCGTTGAACTCTTCAATTAGCACCACTTCTTCCTTGCGAACTTCCGGCCACAACACTGCGTCCACCAGGTGCTGCGGCCGCAAGTTCTCGATGGGTTTGCTGCTTTGCCGCTCCAGCGCCACCTGGCCGACCAGGAATTTATTCTTTGGTGGGATCGAAACTTCAAACGTCTGGCCGTCGCTCACCATATCAAACACGGTTTTCCCTACGACGGGAACCTGCCCAATCATTCGGATGTTGTAAGGACGCGACGCCAGCAAAAACGCTTTCACCTCGTGGTATTCGTCGATCACGCCGCTATACTTCGTTCCCGCAGTCGGCTTCAGCTCCAGCGTGGCGTCAATGCTCTTCAGGCCGCGCGCGAGCGCATTGTAGCGGGCGAGCAGATCTTCTTCGCTCGCCTCCCGCGCGATGGGCCGCTCCGCCACGGGCACTTTCGTGGATTTCGTGACCGCGTGCCCGCAACCGCAAGCCGCCGCCGACACTGTCACCAGAATCATGCGCTTCCAACTGCGTATCATCAGTGAATTCCGTGCCTTCTGTTTAAACAAGGCAATTTAGCAACCATCCCGCAGAGCGTCAAACCGCTTCCTCACTGGGGCCGCGCAATATGCACGTCAAACGGTTGCAGCGCTGGGCGTGCCCGGCGAATGATTTCGCTCGGCCACAAAGTTTGGCTCAACAGCGTCATCCAGCCGTCATCGGGTTCGCAGATCGCGCAAAACGCGTATCGCGTGTACGCGTCCTGATAAGCGTCCAGCCCGCGATGCGATAGCTCGCTCTCCACCGTTCTATCCGCATCTTTCGCCGCGGCCCCGCAGCGCAATCCGAATGTCTCTCCCGCGAATCGCGCAACCAGGCCGCGCAATTTCTCCCCCGCCGGCGGAGAAATCACCAGGCACCGGTTCGCCGCTTCGCGGAATTCCAGTTCGTGGTTTTTGCAATATTCGCGCACGCGGTCCAGATGGCTGAAGAAATCCAGCACCCAGGTTTCTTCGCCCGCCAGCGCTGGGAACACCGCCGCCCAGATCGAGGCCGCCTCTTCGCCCCGCAGCGGCTCGCGGCTTTCCGTCTCGATCAACTCCAGCCCCACCGCTTTTATTTCGGAGCCAAGATCCATTGCCTGCACGTCAAGGGAATACGGCGGCAAATCAGGCAGGTTGTTTTCCGGCAACAAGATTACTCTTCCTCGATTTCCCCGAAGGTGTCGTGGAACTCCGGCGAGGCTTTGCGCACTTCCAGCCACTCAAAAAAAGTGTCCGGCGCCTCCAGCCAGATGCGAAACCATTCCCCGATTTCCTTTTTCTCTTTTCGCTTCTGCTCTTCCACCTTGCGATTGCGCGAAATCATTTCCGCCCGGCGCTTGCCGAGCCGCGCGATCTCCAGCACGCGCTCCACCGCCGCGCGTTCGCCATGCATGCGAAAACGCCGCAACAGCTCGTCCAGCCGGGTCAGGCTCACTTCCGCGTCCTGCAGGGTCTTGAAATGCAGGATGTCCTCGAACTCTTCCTCAAAGCGCTCTTCCGCTTCCTCGCGGTCGGTCAGCTGGATTTTCCAGCCCGCGCTTTTCAGCACTTCGGCGATGTAATCGTTTGCCGTCTTTCCCGCTTCGCCGTGATCGGCCTGCAGCTTGCGCCGGAGCTGGTCGATCTCCGCCACAGTCCACTTTTGAACGCCCAGATCGCGCGCTGCGTCCAGGATCATGTCCTTCTTGTGTTTAAGCGCGTCGGTCATCGTTTGCCTTTGCGCGTCGGACCGCCCGCATGTGTATGATGCGCCTCCACCACCGGAGGTTCCGCGGGCTCCCCGTTCAGCAGGCGGTGGTATTTGGCCACATTTTTGTTGTGATCCGCCAGTGAGGACGCGAAAAAATGGCCGCCCTGGGTGTTGGCCACGAAATAAAGATAGTCGGTCTGCGCCGGATGCAAGGCCGCCCGCATCGCCACTTCCCCCGGATTCCCGATCGGCCCCGGCGGCAGCCCTTTGTTCCGATACGTGTTGTACGGTGAATTGAGGCGCAAATCTTTCAGCGTCAGCGTGCCGTTGTACTCGTCGTCCATCTGAAGCGCGTAAATCACCGTCGGATCGCATTGCAGCGGCATGTTCCTGGCCAGCCGGTTCGTGAAGACGCCCGCCACCAGCGGTCGCTCGTCCGGCTTCGGAGTCTCCCGTTCCACCAGCGACGCGAGCGTGACCACGGAGCCGATCGATACCGTCGGATCGCTCCACTCGCTTCCATTCGGCAGAACGTCCGCCAGCGCGTCCCGGAACTTCCTCACCATCATTTCGGTCAGCTCCTCGGCGGGTGCATGCCTGGGGAGATTATAGGTCGCGGGAAACAGGAAGCCCTCCAGCGTTCTTGCCTCCGGAAAGAGATCCTTGATCTCGCTGGGATCCTCCGCCGCTTTCAGGAAATCACCCGCCGCCATCAGCTTCGCGGCCTCCAGGTTGCGCGCAATATCAAAAATGGTTTCGCCTTCGCGCACCGTAAACGGTTGCTGGTAGACCTCGCCGTTCGCCAGCTTCCAGAAGACGTCCTTGCCCGCCAGCGGATGGTCGAACAGGTATTCGCCCGCTTCCAGCGTCCTTTTCGGATGACGCCTCGCGTAAAACTCAAACGCAAACGAATTCCGGATCACGCCGGCGTTTTTCAGGATATGTGCAACGGCGCGCCTCGATGTGCCGTGCGGAATGTCCACATACAACCCCTCCGATGGAATCCTGCCATAGGGTTTTTCAATGGAATACCAGACGTAGCCGGCGCCTGCCGCGGCGGCCAGCAAAACCAGCAGGATGAGGGCGGCGAGAATTTTCAAGTTAGCGGCGCTCCTCCGGCAGGGGCGTGCGTGCCAGGTATTCGCGCAAGATCACCATCGCGGCCACCGCGTCCACGGTGTACTTGCCATCCGCCGCACCCGCCGTCTTCTTGCGTCCGTGCGGAGTCTCTTCATGCACAATCCGCCGGCCCATCTCTTCTTCCAGGATGCGCTCGGCCTCCCAGCTGCTTAGCCGCTCATCCACCAATTCCACGGGTATGCCAATCTGCTTGCGTACGCGTTGCGCAAATCGAGTGGCTTCGTCGGCCATCTCGCCGCCCGTGCCGTCCAGCCGCAAAGGGAGCCCTACCACAATCTGCCGCACGCCAAGATCCCGCGCCAACTCCCGCAGCCGGCGCATGTCCTCATTGCGGTTGATGCGCTCCATCGTGTTGTAGGGCTGCGCAATCCGCGCCGCGCTGTCCGCCAGCGCCAGCCCGATCTTCGTCCGGCCGTAGTCCAGCGCCAGAATCTTGAACGCCGCCTGTGCGCGCTCCGCCGCCAAAACACCGCTTTTTTGTGGATTTCCGCTCACCTGTCCAGTATAGCTCGAACGCCACTTGCCACGCCCGCAAGCTGGCCGCGGTTTTCCATTCATGCACCCTTGTAGGGGCGGCTTTAGGCCGCCTTCGTTCCGACGTCACCCACCGAGCCAACGCCCCCGATCATGGTTTTCTTCCCCGCGCCCCGCTCTCCCAATCCGCCCACATGCCCAGGGTTTTCAGCTCCTGATCCAGCCCGCTTTCCTTCATCAGGATTTCAATCTGCGCGCGCGAATACCTCGGCCCGATCGGTTCCGCGCGGTCCGCGATGCCCCACGTCGTCACCGCTGCAAGCACCGTGTTCAGCTTCAGCTCCCGAATGTCCACCTTGTCGAAAGTGTCCGAAGCCGCGTGGTAGTTCTGCAGATAGTTCGCAACCTCCTGATTGGCCACCAGGTTCGGCACGCCCTCCAGCAAGAAATCAAAATGGTCCGTGCCCCAGCTTGCGTCGTAGGAATGGTCGTCCACGCCCCACCCTGCGAACGGCTTCAAAATTTCCCGCACGGCCGGCTCAATGTCGCGGCGCCCGCCCAACGAATATCCGGTCACGCGGCCGACGCCAGAATCGAAAATCACCACGCCGCGATATTTGTCCATCTCCGCGCGATGTTCCTTCACGTACGCCCACGAACCGTAGAGTCCCTCCTCTTCGCCGCTGAACAGAATGAACCGGATCGTGCGCCGCGGCAGCAGGCCGCTTGCCTTGATGGCGCGCGCGGCTTCAACCACCAGCGCCGCATTGCACCCGTTGTCCAGCGCGCCGGTTCCGAGGTCCCACGAATCCAGATGCGCGCCCAGCACCACGATCTCATCGGGCTTTTCATACCCGCGAATTTCTCCCACCACGTTTTGCTGCTCGACGGGACCGCCGATCTTGTTCGGCATCGTCAGCCGCACGCGTACCTTCCCGGGATTTGCCAGCGCCGCCCGCTCAAGCCGCAATCCGTCTTCCCGCGCCATCACCGCTTGCGGTATGCTCTCCAGTTTTCCGTCCGTGGAGTTCGTGTGCCGGTAGAGCAATTTCCTCTCGCGCTCACCGGTCCACAGGATCGCCAGCGCCCCCGCTTTCAGCGCTCGATCGATCACCGCCGGCGGATTCCGATATTCATTGAAGAGATCGTTCCACGTGTAGCCGACCTCCGTGTGCACGATCAAAATCGCGCCCTTCACCGCGCTTACCGTTTGCGCGAAATCGGCGTCAGTGCCGGTTCCGACATTCACCAGCGGGCCCTCCAAACCTCCGGCGGGTGTAGCCGGCGAAAGCCCTATCGAAACCAGCGAGACCGGAAACTTTTCCGCGCCCATCACCTCCAGCCGCGTTTCGGCCTCGCTCCAGGCCACCGGCTGCATGTATTTCTCGGTGTGGACGTCCACCCCCGCCGCGCGAAATCCCGCTACACCCCACTCCACCGCCTTGGCCATCTCCGGCGAACCCGTCACCCGGCCGCCGATTCCATCCGTCAGCCGCCGCAAATTTTCTTCCAGCGGCGATTCGCCCATCACGATCGGCATTATTTTCGCCGCGGCCTGTGCGCAGGACGAAGGCTCTGTCGCCGAACAAGCCGCCGCTCCCTGCGCCGATTGGCCGGGATTCAGCGAGTCCGTCTTCATCGTGGGGATCTGTGCGCATGAATTAGAAGTGGAGAAAAAGAAGCAAAGAAGTAACGAAGTAACGAAAAAGCAGCTGTTTCGCATGGAGGGTATCCTCGCCAGATCACAAAGTGTCGGGTGGATTATATCGAACTCAAACTGTCAGTCGTCGATGTTCTTTGGCCGCAGGTTGGGATGTAGCAGGCAATCCGTTACGCGCGCCACCTGAACCATTTCCTCGACGTCGTGCACCCGCACAATATGCGCGCCCTGCAGAATGCCGGCGGCCACTGTCGCTGCCGTTCCCCAGATTCGCTCGTTGGCCGGCAACGGTTTGCCGTCCCGCGCCAGCGCCGCGCCAAGAAATCCTTTGCGCGATGTCCCCACCAGCAGCGGATAGCCGAGCATCGCGAGCGCCGGAAGCTTCGCCAGCAATTCATAATTCTGGGCAAAACTTTTGCCGAACCCGATCCCCGGATCAACGATGATCTGCGATTTGCGCACGCCCGCCTTCCGGGCAATCGCCGCGGATTCGCGGAGCCCGCCCAGAACGTCTTTCACCACGTCCTTCGCCCACGGGCTTCGCTGCATCGTTCGCGGCGTCCCTCGCATGTGCATCAGCACGATTGGCACGCCGGACCGCGCCGCCACCTCGGCCATTTTCGGATCGTGCCTCAGCCCCGAAATGTCGTTCAGCATTTCCGCGCCCGCGCCGATCGCCATTTCCGCCACGCGCGACTTCTGGGTATCAATCGAAACGGGAATCTTCAATCGCCCGCGCAGTCCCTGCAGCACCGGCAGCAGGCGCTCCAGTTCTTCTTCCCCCGAAATCCCTTCGGAACCCGGTCGCGTTGACTCCGCTCCGATATCCAGAATATCCGCGCCCGCCCGCTCCATGGCCAGCGCCGCTTTTACAGCATCCTCCACGCGGAAAAATTTCCCGCCATCCGAAAAACTGTCCGGCGTCACGTTCAGCACACCCATCACCAGCGTGCGCTCGCCCAACGCCTGCATCCCTGAGGGCAATTTGAGACGGAACAATTTTCGCTGAATCATGCGGGTAGCCCAGTGTGCAGCAAATTAGAAAGAAGCTAATGATAACGCAGAGACGTAGAGTTCACGGAGGCTTCGCAGAGAAAATCTACCCACAGAACAGGAGCCGGAATCGGCAAAGTCATGCCGCCAGCGGGTTTTCACCAGCCACTAATTACCAGTCACCAATCACGAATCCTAATCCAGATCGAAATCGCGGATCGGCTTCCCGGCAGGCGCGTCTTTGGCCTTCTTCATGGCCTCTTCAAATTTCTTGGCGAGAATATCTTCCTTGTGCGTCTCCTGGAAAAAGGAATCCGCGAACTTGTCTTCTCGACTCTTTTTCTGCTGCTCCAGGATGCTTTGTGCCTGCGTCAGGTCCACGTCCGGTCCCGGTTTCACATGCGCCTCGTGCGAAAGCACCGCGCCAAAGATCGGGTCCACCACCAGCTTCGCCTGGCAGCACGGGCACGTAATATTCAGGTTTTCGCCGTCTTTCAGCCCCATGGCTGCATTCTACTCCAATTTATCCTCGCAAACATCCCGGCTTACTCATGCGGCTTTCCAAGCAAATTCGACTCCATGCCTCTGTAATTTGGATGGATTCTGTGATTCCCATAGCAGAGCTTCCGCAGTATCGGCGCTGGCCGCAAATACCAGCTAGCCCACGACAGGGGAGACTCTTCGTTCATATCCTTCGCGTCGATTTTTGCCCCTGCATCCAGCAACAACTGAACCGCCTCTTCATCGCCGAACGCTGCCGCACGGTGCAAAGGCGTCTCCCCTTTCGTTCGGCAATCACGCATGAACCCTCCGGTCTCGATATTGTTCCGGGCTGCGCAGTTTACATTTGCGCCGTGTGTCAAAAGAACTTTCAGCACCAAGTTGTGCGCCGAGCGTCTCGCCGTGCATAGCGCCGCATGCAGCGGGGTCTCTCCCGTTTCCTCCTCCGGGAGGTTCACGTCGGCGCCGCGTTCAATCAGGAATTGGCATAACCGCCAATGACCGTGGAAGCATGCCGCCATCAATCCTAAATTCCCTCCCAGGGAATCCAGCGTCGCGCCTTTCGCCAGTAGGAACTTGATAGCGCTCACATCGCCGTAGTAGGCGCACCATTGCACTAATGAGACTCCGTCCGTGTCCACCGAATTGGGTGAATTGTCTTCGGCAATATATTCAAAGACGAGATCCGTCCGGCCGTCTCTAATTGCATCTAGCGTCGCCATATTTCCTCACTCTAACACGCAGGCGAGCCGCGCCATTTGTCAATTCCAGCGGCCGCTTCCCGCGCAATAAAAACGGGGCGCAAACGGTTGCGCCCCGCAGAATTTCCGGCAACTTAAAACTTATAACTGAAAACTTCGTCAGGCTTTCGCTGGGGAATCCCCGCGCGTGAATCCCGGCGCCGGGCGCATCTCCGGCCGAACCACCTTGGGATCCGTCGCGGGTGCCGCGGCTGTCGGTGGCGGTGTCGGAGGCGTCCGCGGCTTATCCGGCAGCGGCTTGCCTTCCATCAGCAGCTTCACTTCATTCGCGTCGAGCACCTCGCGCACCAGCAGTGCTTGCGCGATGCGGTCCAGCAACTCTCGGTTTGACGAAAGGAGATTCTTCGCCTTCTCGTAACCGTTGCTCACGATCCGCTTCACCTCGCGGTCGATCTGCAGCGCGGTGTCTTCGCTGAAGTCGCGGTGCTGCGCAATCTCGCGGCCCAGGAAGATAGCTTCTTCCTTCTTGCCGAACGCCAGCGGCCCAAGGTCGCTCATGCCCCATTCGCAAACCATGTTGCGGGCGATGTCCGTGGCGCGCTCGATGTCGTTGCCGGCGCCCGTGGTGATGTGGCCCAGGAAAATCTCTTCGGCGCTGCGTCCGCCCATCAGCACGGCCAGCATGCCTTCCAGGAATTCCTTTGTGTATGTGTGCTTGTCGGCTTCGGGCAATTGCATCGTCAAGCCCAGCGCCATGCCGCGCGGAATGATCGTCACTTTGTGGACCGGATCGGCGCCCGGCGTCATCGCTGCCACCAGCGCGTGCCCCGCCTCGTGATACGCCGTGTTCTTCTTTTCTTCATCCGACAGGATCATGGACTTGCGCTCCACGCCCATCAGCACCTTGTCCTTCGACATTTCAAAGTCGTCCATCGCCACGAACTTGCGGTTTTGCCGCGCTGCCCACAGCGCCGCTTCGTTCACCAGGTTTGCCAGGTCCGCGCCGGAAAAGCCCGGCGTGCCGCGCGCGATGATCGAAAGATCCACGTCATCCGAAAGAGGAACCTTGCGCGTATGCACGCGAAGAATTTCCTCGCGGCCCTTAACGTCGGGGCGCGCCACAACCACGCGCCGGTCAAAACGCCCGGGGCGCAGCAGCGCGGGATCGAGCACGTCGGGGCGGTTCGTCGCCGCGATCAGGATCACGCCTTCGTTCGATTCAAATCCATCCATTTCCACCAGCAGCGCGTTCAACGTCTGCTCGCGCTCATCGTGTCCGCCGCCCAGGCCCGCGCCACGATGCCGCCCGACCGCGTCGATCTCATCAATAAAGATGATGCAGGGAGCATTCTTTTTCCCCTGCTCAAACAAATCGCGCACACGGCTCGCGCCGACGCCGACAAACATCTCGACGAAGTCCGAACCCGAAATCGAGAAAAACGGTACATTCGCTTCGCCGGCAATTGCCCGCGCCAGCAAAGTCTTGCCCGTGCCCGGAGGCCCGACGAGCAGCACGCCCTTGGGAATCCGGCCGCCCAACTTCTGGAATTTCTGCGGATCCTTAAGGAACTCGATAATCTCCTGCAGCTCTTCCTTGGCTTCGTCGCTGCCCGCCACATCCTTGAAGGTCGCTTTCTTCTGCTGCGCCGAAAGCAGCCGCGCCCGAGACTTGCCGAAGCTCAAAGCCTTGTTGCCCCCGGCCTGCATCTGCCGCATCAGGAAAAAAACGAACCCGGCCAGGAGCAGCAAGGGCAGGGCATTCAAAAGAATCAAAACCCAATCGCCGCTGCGCACTTCCTTCACGCTCAACTGCACGGCCTTGTCGCGAAGGGTCTTGGTGATTTCCGGGGCGTTTTCCTTGGGCACCGTGACGCGGAACTTGTGATTCGCCGGGCGTATGTACTCTCCCTGCATCTCATAGCTGTTCGGCGAGAGATACATCGTCACTTCCTTGACGTCGCCCTCGTCCACCTTGGCCATGAACTCGCTGTAACTCGGCGTATCCTCACGCGCGGCCTGCCCGTTGGCCGAAACCAGTTTCCAGAGCATCACGCCCAGGAACACGATGGATATCCAGAATAGAATTGTTTTTGCCGTGGAATTCACATTGCCCTCACAATCAAGCCCCTAGAAAACTTCTCCAAAAAATCGCTGGCGGCACTACCGCTTGCCCTTCTTTGCCCGCCTGGAACCGCCGCTTGCCCGCTCGCCGCTTATTAATGACTTGCCGTTGCGCCCCAGCCCATTCGATCCGGCGAGTCCGTAACCACACCACATTTCGTTAGATGCAGTCTGGAAGCCAAAGTAATCGGGCTCCAGCGCCACGCGGCGTTTCGCAGCCTTGTCCAGCAGCACCGCCAGCCGCAGCGAGCGCGGCTTGTTTTCGCCGATTCGCCGCAACAGAAATTCCTGCGTCACGCCGCTGTCCAGCACCGCGTCCACCAGCAAAATGTCGCGCCCTTTGAATTCCGATGGCCCTTCGCCGCCGCCGGTGGTCTGGCGATTCCCGAAAAAAACTTCGCGTCGCACTTGCCCGTCGGTTTCCACGTCGCGCACATCTTCGCGTACAAAATGCACCGCCACCGGGCCGTCAATGGCTCTGACAAGATCAGCCGCAAAAACGAACGAACGGTCCATCGTCACCACTACATCCAGCCTGCGCCCGCCGTACGCCTTTGAAATCGCGCGCCCCATCGTTTTCACGCGGCCGGCAATTCGCGCCGCGGAGTAGGAAGCAGCTTTTGCACTGCTCACGATGAGGATTCCTCTGTAATCACCACCGCTGCACGGCTCCCTTCAGCCACAGTAAACTCGTCCGCCACCGGCAATCCCAAAACCCAGGCCACTTTTCCCGCGCTCGTCAGAACCGGCCATTGTTCTTTTTCCCAGCGGCTTGCGCCCAACTCGTTCAGAAGCCGCGCCAGCGTATGCCGGTTCTGGTGGCCCGCGGGCCGCATGGCATCACCGGGACGCCAATTCCGCAATTCAAGAGGTGCACGCAACCGGTTACGGTCCAGAACCGCCCCTGTCTTACTAGTTTCTCGCCCTTCCGAGGGCCAGTCAATCACCCGAAAGTGCAAGATGCGGGAAAGGGCATCAAGCCTCAATTCCTCACCGAGCGCGGGCAGATGCACGTGCATCGAAAAAGTCGCCGATTCTGTCTTGCCCTTGTGGAGTGCGGCCGCGCGAAAGATCAGCGACCCGCGTTCCCGGCGTACTTCCACGCCGCCGGGCAACTGCAGTATCTTTCCCGAGTGGCCGCTTTGGGCCAGATGGAGCACCGCATCCACATGCAGCGAGCCCAATTCGCCGGCACGCGGCTTGATGCGCTTCACAATCTCGCGAACCATCCGCTTTCTCAACGCAAGGGTGTCTGCTTCCGAAGGTTCTTCGCCGCTTGTTTTTGGAAAATTTGTTCGGCTCCCGGCAAACTCTTCCACAGGGACGGAGATGTTTCCTGCGATTTCTTTCGCGATCTCGTTCAGCCGGAACCGCGCCGTAAAATCCAGGTAATCATTATCCTCGCGCGCAAGTTCGGCCAGTTGGCACAGGTGTTCGACAACCGAACCCTGAAATTTCTTTTCCAGAAGCGGCATCAATTGATGCCGGATGCGGGCACGCGTTCGCGTTTCATCCTTGTTGGTTGCGTCCTCGCGCCACGCTCGGTGTTTGTTACGCAGATAAGATCGCAGCGCCGCCCGTCGAATCCCCAGCAGGGGCCGGAATACGCTTCCAGCCTGCGGGTGAATTCCCGCCAGCCCGGCCAGCCCAGTGCCGCGCAGCATGTGCGCCAGCACCGTCTCAGCCTGGTCGTCCGCGGTCTGCGCCACCGCGACGCGCGAAACGCGTCCTTCCTTCACCAGTTGCTCGAAAAATGCGTAGCGCGCCCGCCGGGCCGCGTCTTCCAGATTTGCCCGCTCGCGTTTGGCTTTGGCCGCAACGTTTTCGCGCTCGACAAAAAACTCCAACCCATGCTGCGCCGCGAGCTTTGCCACGAATTTCTCATCCGCCTCCGAAGCTTTCCCCCGCAACTTGTGGTTGAAATGCACCACACAAACAACTACTCCCAGCAACTCGCGCAATTCCATAAACAGCCCCAGCAGTGCCACCGAATCCGCGCCGCCCGAAACCGCCACGCCGATGCGTTCCCCCGCGCAAACACCGAATCGCTCGCGCAGCACAGCCCGCAGCAACTCCGCAAGCTCGTGCCTTTTCCCGCGCCCCTTCTTTTTCGTTGGTTTTTTCGCAGCCATGGCACTGCGACGTATCCTAACAACGCCACGCGCGAAGGTCGAGTTGGAGAGCTTTCCTCTCGTGAGGTGTCCGTATGGTAATATACGCGCGCATGAACCTCCACCGCCTATTGCTTACCTTGTTTTTCCTGCCCACCTTCCCATCGCCAATATTCTCACAAGTCGAGGATTTCAATGGGCCTCAGCAGTTTGTCCTGGGCAGGCACACTTTTTTCGATTTTGGGCCTCCAAACGATTACTACGAAATCTACCTGGTGAAACAGACCAAAGAAGGTTCCGAAGTCCAGAGGATTACGCTCACGCCGGCAGCAAATAAATGCTACGCCCCGGCCAAGACCGAATTTGTAGAGAAGACGGCTCCGTCCTCGGTGAAGGATCTCCTCGGGGGAACCGATCCATGCAAGATTCCCGAAAAAGAGTTGAAAAAAGAACAAAAGCGGAAGAAGCGAGGTTTGGTATTTAGCGGAGCAAGCGTAGCGTTACAGGTTCGGTGTGGTAGTGCCACGCGGATCATCCGTGCGGACATCCTGGATAGAGACTGGTTTGCTGCAAACCCCAACACTCCAAAGAATACTTCTTGGACGATAGAGTTGCTCGATAGGCTCGACCGGTTGACCGGTCCAACCGTTATGGATAAGCCGGCATTTGGATTCGTAGACCCACCCGGCCAGGCCACGGACCTCGCTGACCCCGTCGCTCAGCAGGATCTTGGTTCTGGAAAATACGATGCGCTATTTGCGGCTGCGCCAGACAAAGCCTCCGTACTTTTCAAAGAGTCGCTGATAACGCCGCCCAAACCAACCGTGCAGCTAGTAAGGAGTTCGCCCGCGCGTCCCACAGTCTTCAAATTGCCTGCCTATCCGCGACTTCCAATACTTGCGCACCATGAGGGATCTGTTTCCATAGGCATGGACGTCGATCACCAGGGCAACGTCTCAGCAATTATCATTTACCAAGGCTCTAAATTGTTTGAGGCTGCGGTGAGGGATGCGGTCAAGGATTGGAAATTTCCGCCCGATCCCGATGCCAACCAGGTCACGGCCACCATCGAATTTAAGTTGAACTGCCACAAAGACCCGAACCGGTAAACACCGCCAGCACATGAAGTCACAACCCCCAAAGGGGTGACTACAGGAATAGACAGCCGTTATTTTTCCTTGGCTTCGCTGCCCACTAGCTTTTCGACGTCCGCCATTTCTTTGGGGATTGCGGAGCTAAGGATTTCCGGCTCGCCTTCGGTGATCAGAATTGTGTCTTCCACGCGAAAGTGCATCTGCTTGTCGGGAAATTCCACGATCGGTTCGACCGTCACCACCTGCCCCGGCTTGATCGGACCGCTCGGATGCAGCACGTCATGCGTCGCCAGTCCCAGGAAGTGTCCAGGATAGCCGTACCATTGGTTGCCGATTCCCGCCTTGTCGAACACTGCTTTCCCCGCGGCTTCCGCCTCCTCGTAGGTGTGTCCGGGTTTCAGCAGCGCGATCGTGGCTTTCTGCGATTCCAGGTCCACCGCGTACCATTTCGCCTGCTCCGGCGTGAATTTTCCGCTGATGTTGAAGGTACGTGTGATGTCCATCGTCATGTGGTCCAGCGAGGCGCCGTAATCGAACACCACCAGTTGATTCGCCTCGATGACGTTGCGGTTTGAGAAGTAGTGCCACGTGTTGATGTCTTTTCCCGAGCCCACAATCGCCAGGTACGCCACGCCCTGCGCTCCGTGGCTGTAGAAATAATCGTAAGCCCGCGCTTCGACTTCGTACTGGTGCATTCCCGGATGCGCATGAGCGATGGCCGCGCGGTCGCCTTCCGCGCTGATTTTCCCGTTGCGCCGCAGGACTTCAATCTCTTTCGGCCGTTTGATGTTGCGCATCGCATCGATAATCGCAGTCAGGTCGCGTAGCCTCGCCATGGGATAGCGTTCCGCGAGCAATTTCGCAGGTGCCAGATCCTGTGGAATCTCCTCGTGATACGGATGCGCGAATTTCCACGCATGATCCCGGCCAACCTCGGAGCGCGCTCCATCGGCCTTGTCCGGAAAACCGAGCCGCACCCAAAGGTCCACCTGCGGATGCGCGCTCAGAGCGGTGGAAAGCAGCAGATCGAGATTGCCAATCGGCAGTACGTTCTCGAAGCCGAGTTTTTTCGCTTCCTCGGGTTGCGAGAGAAAATTCGCGCCATAGACCTGCGCGGTACGGCCGGCCTGCTGCGGTTCGAAAAGATAGGTCTTGCCGCTGACGTTATCGATGGCCAGCACCGCGCCGGGATCCTGCACGCCCGTGTAGTAATAAAAATCGTTGTCCTCGCGGTAGTGCGTTGCCTCCGCAATCTCGTTGCGCGCAAACAGCAGCGTGTAGCCGGTCTTCGCCTGCGCGATCAGCTCCGTGCGCCGCGCCGCAAACTCCTGCGGCCCGCCTAGATCTTCGATAGCCTGCCGGTCGGTATATTGCGCCCGCGCCGCGGCTCCCAAGCCTGAACACAGCAACCCAACAATCGTAAGTTTTCCAATCGCACTCAGTTTTCGCATCGTTCGCGCCTTTTGCTCGAAAGTGAAAATCACATTCTAGGCCGTTGTGCGACAAAAGAAAAACCGTGCGCTCCTGTAGCGGCGGGCTTCAGCCCGCCCAGCACTCCGATTCCGCTCTTGCAGCCCCACAGTAGTTACCCGGAATTTGAGAATTCTTTCCCACTCGGTATCATGTTGCGGGACCCCAATGACCAAACCTTCCGCCGCGCTCCTGCAAGCAAACGAATCACGCAATCCAATCCAAGGTTTCAAACGCACGCCGGGCCGCGCACCTCTTGCCGCGTTGGCCGCTCTCCTCTTCGTGCTTGCCGCTGCATGTTCGGCCACGCTCGCCGCTCCGCAGCAGCCCGAATCCAGCAACATGCAGCTTGTCGGCTTCAACGATCTCCAGGGCCGCAGCGCCTATCAGCCGACGATTCACCAGCAGGGCGGACGCTGGATCGCCTACATCGGCCATCACGGCGGAGCGGCGCCGAACCCGCTGACGGGCCAGGTCGAAAACAACGGTACCTCGATTCTCGACGTCACCGATCCCGCCCACCCGCTTTACCTAGCGCACATTCCCGGCGAACCCGGCACGCCGGAAAAACTGGAGCTCGGCGGCGCGCAGATGACCCGCGTTTGCGACGGCAGCTCTCTTCCGCACGCAGACAAAAGCAAGGTCTACCTGCTGCGCACCTTCGGCAATTCCGCTCACGAACTCTGGGACGTCAGCGATCCCGCCAAGCCGCGGCGCTTATCGGTCGTCCTCGGCGGCCTGCGCGACACTCACAAAAGCTGGTGGGAGTGCGACACCGGCATCGCCTATCTCGTCTCCGGCGATCCGCAATGGCGCACCCGTCGCATGATCAAGATTTATGACCTCAGCGATCCCGAAGAGCCGGTGTTTCTGCGCGATTTCGGCTTGCCCGGGCAGCAGCCCGGCGCCACAGGCACTGCGCCCAGCGAAGTTCACGGCCCCATTTCCACGGGGCCGAAAGGGAACCGCGTTTACGTTGCGTATGGTCCAGGCCGCTCTGGAATCGTGCAAATCCTCGATCGCGAAAAGCTGCTCAATGGCCCGAAGGAGCCCACCGATCAAAACCTGCTCTATCCCCAAATTGCGCGCGTGGATTTTCCCGCCGCTGCCGGCGCACACACGACTTTTCCGCTGCTCGGGCTCGACATTCCCGAATTTGCCAAGATGAAGGACGGCCCGCGCCGCGATTTCCTGGCCGTGACAGGCGAATCGCTCGCCGAGGATTGCCACGATTCCCGCCAGATGGTGCACTTCTTCGACATCACCACCGAAACGGCGCCGCTTGGCGTCTCCACCTTCACCGTTCCCGAAGCCAGCGGAGGCTTCTGTGGCCGCGGCGGGCGCTTCGGCACGCATTCTTCCAACGAAAGCTTTGCTCCTGCTTACTACGGCCGCGTGATGTTTTTCGCCCACTTCAACGCCGGCGTCCGCGCCGTGGATGTGCGCGACCCGTTTCATCCGAAAGAGATCGGCTACTACATTCCCGCCGTCACCGGCAAAACCCAGCCGCGCTGCGCGGGTACTGCGCCAAATCAAACGTGCAAATCCGTCATCCAGACCAACAACGTCGAAGTGGACGACCGCGGTTACATCTATATCGTCGACCGCGTCGGCACCGGCCTCCACATCCTGCAACTCACCGGCCCCGCCCGCGCCGCTGCCAATCTCCCATAGCTCGCTTCAATCGCACTAATGTCTGCCCTGCTTTTCCTCATGTAGCTCGGGCCTTCAGGCCCGAGGTTTCGTTGCAACAGCAGGATTGTTCCGGCGCCGCGAAAACCCTCATTCCTCGAAGGGGTGAGCTACAGGAATCGGTGCGGACCCGCCGACGGTTGACGCGGCCAGGGAGGAAGGATAGGCTTCGGGGCAAGCAAAGCCTCAAAGCAAAAAAATTCCGTTAGAAAGTTGCATCGCGCATCTTGCGGGGCACGGCGCTTTCGCCCGCCGGCGGAGAAGAGGTCAAGCCACCATGCACTTCGTCAGCATTCGAGCCGGAAAATTCATGATGGGATGCTCCGGGGATGATCCCGAATGCAACGCCGATGAAAAGCCGGCTCATCAGGTCTCGATCACCCGGTCTTTTGAAGTCGGTAAATACCAGGTGACACAAGCCGAGTATGAAGCGGTGATGGCTGTCAATCCCAGCAATTCCAAGGGCGCGAATCTCCCGGTTGAGGGCGTGAGCTGGGAAGACGCGCAGAAGTTTTGTGAGGCAATAAACCGCAAGGGCGACGGCTACCGCTATCGCCTTCCGACAGAGGCGGAATGGGAATACGCGGCGCGCGCCGGAAACACTTCCTGCCGCTACGGGCCGCTGGCGGACGTTGCCTGGTCGCGCGACAATTCCGGCGGCAAGAGCCATCCCGTCGGCGAGAAAAAGCCCAACGCGTTTGGATTGCATGACACGCTGGGCAACGTCTGGGAGTGGGTGCAAGACTGGTATTCGCTAACCTACTACGGCCACAGTCCCGAAGCCGACCCCCAGGGCCCGGACAGCGGGGAGTATCGCCTGGCGCGGGGCGGCTCCTGGCGCGGAGTCGTCCGCGGGCAATCGCGCGTTTCCTCGCGTTACATGCTGAAGCCCAACACGCGCAGCCCGGTCGTCGGCTTCCGCTGCCTGCGCGAACCGCTATCCTGACGTTTTTCACTGCCAAGTGTTGGCGCGGGTGTAATTTTTGGCGCAGTCTGGCGTATTACCTGAACAGGAGGGGAACTCATGCGAACAATTCTACGAATCGTGTTGGTCTGTCTACCCATGGTTGGTCTGCTTTTGCCGGCCGGTGTTGTCTTGGCTCAGGAGAAGCCTGCCGCGGCGGCTCCGGATAATCCGCTCAGTACCTGGAACAAGAAGGCCAATACTCGGGTGAAGGACATCCTGCTGCGTTCCGCGGAAAAAATGCCCGAGGAGAACTACAGCTTCAAGCCCACGGACGCGGTCCGCAGCTACGGCCAGATCGTTGGACACGTGGCGGACGCACAATACCTGTTCTGCTCGATCGCGCTTGGGGAGAAGAATCCCGCGCCGGATATCGAGCACACGAAAACGTCCAAAGCGGACCTGATCGCGGCGCTGAATGCCGGATTCGCGTATTGCGACAAAGCCTATGACGGCATGACGGACACCTCGGCGGCGCAGACGATCAAGCTTTTCGGGAATGACGCGCCGAGGCTCAGCGCGTTGACCGTCAACAACATGCACAACATGGAGCATTACGGCAACCTGGTCACGTACATGCGGCTGAAGAACATCGTTCCGCCCAGCAGCGAGGCGCCGCCGCAGCAACCGTCGCAACCGAAAAAATAAGGCGCCCACCTAAGAGGTTCTTGCGATTGAACGCTCTAACAGCCCGTATGGATCCAGGTGTAGCCCTTTGAGACGTGTCCGGCCGCCCGCGAGAAGGTTTGCATTGACTGTCACAAGTGACAATTGCCGCTGGGTGTGACTGCCGTCACACTCACGAGGTTCGTTGGCGATTCAGCTGCATTTGCTGGGACCATGCCGCCACGAACGCCAACGAATGCACGCAAGGGAAGTTCGATCGGTTTCAAGCGTGGTCTCCATCATTGCAGAACTGGAGGTCATATGATCAAAAAGGGCATAGCCGTTGCTCTTGTGCTGATTGGGGTTCTTTTGGCCGGTCAGCCGTTATTCGCTCAGAGCGGTGCAGCCCAGACCGCGCAGCCCGTCGCCGACCGCGAGAGGCCACCGTCTGTAGACGAACAGATCGCCATGCTCAGGACGGATCTGCGATCCACCCGAAAGCAAGTCGTCGCCGCCAACATGAAGTTGAGCGACGCTGAAGCGGAAAAGTTTTGGCCGATCTACGACCAATACATTAAGGAGTTGGTGGACATCAACGACGCGAAGTACGGTCTCATCAAAGAGTATCTGCAAAACACGAACATGACGGACGAGCAGGCCGATAGCCTGTCGAAAAGGTGGGTTGAAGTAGATGCCTCCGTCGTCCAACTCCGGCTCAAATACATCCCCATATTCCGGAAGCAGCTGTCCGCGAAAGGCACAGCCATGTTCTTCCAACTCGACCGGCGCGTTCAAATGATGATCGACCTGCAACTGGCAAGCGCGATTCCTTTGGTTCAGCCGTAGCTTCCCGCTGTTTGAAATCTGGATTGCTGGGACGATTTTTCGCTGAATGAGTAACGGGGGAAGCGTACAGCCGACAGTCCGACGCTGTCAGAAAGCACACCACATGAGGCGGCGGGCGAGCGGACGCCCGAGGCCACAATTTGTAACCCGCATCGAAAGGGATTAGACTCGGGTGTGTTGAATCCGCGCGTTCCTCGCAGCTTCTGTTTCAGGGGCTGCAGGGAGGGTACCCATATGGCGCGCTTTGTCCTTCGCGGTTCGATCTTCAGAAAACTTATGCTGGTTGCATCCGGTGTGCTGATTTGTGCCTGCCTGCAGACCCCCGTTGCCCTGGCGCAGCACGGAGGTGGCGGCGGAGGCCACGCCGGCGGAGGCGGGCACTTTGGCGGTGGAGCGCACATGAGTGCGCCGCATGGTTCCGCTCCCGTGGGCCACGGAGCAGTGTCTGGATTTCGCGGTTCGTCGCTGGCTCTTCCTCCGGCAAGGTTCAGCGCCGGCAGTTTCCGCTTTCGGCCCCGCCCGATTCACCCGCGCCCGTTCCCGATCTTTGGTTTTCCCGTGTTCTTTAACGCGCCATTCTTCTTTGGCGGAGCGTTCAATTCCTTCTGGTGGCCGCCCTGCGGTCCCTTCTGGGGGCCCGGGTGCGGTTTTTCGCCGTTCTACGGGTATGGCGGTTATGGTTACGGATTGGACTTTGGGAACGAGTGGCCCGGCTATGGCGCGGGCGGCCAGGCCCCGGCGCCCCCGCCGACGTACAACTATCCTCCATTCCTTTATGGCCAGGGGGCGCGCGACTTGGTGGAGCTCTTTTTCAAGGACGGCACGGTTTTCGACGTGACGGACTACTGGCTGGTGGACGGGCAAATCCATTTCATGACGGTTTCCGCCACCACAGACGAGGTCGGCGCGAAGCTGGTCGAGAATGTAAGGAATTTCGACGAACTGAATTTGCAAACCACCATTGATGTGAATACCGGGCGCGGATTCCGCTTCACCCTGCGCAACGAACCCCTCGACCAATATTTGCGGGATCATCCGGACACGGGCCCGAAGGATAGTCCAAGTCCACCGAACAACTAAATGAGGCACTGAAGTCTGCAGGCAACAGCCGTTAGCCGACAGCCATCAGTCTCGGAGTAGAGCACGAGTCTTCAAGCCGGTCGCAACGCCCGGCACGAGATCAGGCGAGGACACGTTTTCCTATTAAACCCCTGCGATACCGAAGCTCTACGCGAGTATAATCGCCGGGAGAACGGCCTAACATGAGATGGAGAATGACGTCGTGACTTCCGTTCTGGCTCCGATTTTCTAGGCAGACCATCCGCAGCACGCTCCCAAGGGGGAAAAGCAATGGCAAGTCTTCAGTCGCGTTTAGATGAATTTAAAAAGGCGTTCGAGTCCGGAGCCCCTCCGTATAACGCCCCGCGCGAGGCAATCGAAACGATGCATCGCGCTACGGCGGAGCTCAAGGCTTCGGGCGTTGAGGCCAAGGCGCTGAAAGCAGGCGACCACGCTCCGGAATTCAGCTTGTTCAATCAAGACCATGTCCAGGTGAATTCCGCCGGCCTGCTTCGCCAGGGCCCGCTGGTCGTCAGCTTCTTCCGAGGGCATTGGTGACCCTACTGCAATATGGAGCTGGAGGCTCTACAGGAGATCAATGCAGAAGTGAAGTCGCTGGGAGCGCAGCTCGTTGTGCTGACTCCCGAGCTCGAGCGATACACTCACCATTTACACGGGAAACTGAATCTGACTTTCGACATACTGACGGATCTTCACCTTAAAGTGGCGGAGGAGTTTCGTCTCGTCTTCACTCTCCCGGATTATTTGCGCGATCTTTACAAGTCGTTTGGGAGCACGCTGGACAGATTCAACGACGAGCCGGGATACCGGTTGCCAATGCCCGCGCGCTTCGTGATCGACAGCAAAGGGATCATTCGTGCGGCGGATGTGAACGCCGACTACACCATTCGAACCGACCCGTCCGAAACGCTGAAGGTTTTGCGCACGCTAAAGCCCTGACACTCGCGGGTGGCGCGGCCCACCCGCCCATCAGCGTCGGAGTAGAGCAAGAGTCTTCAAGCTGGTCGCAACGCCCGGTGTGAGAGGCAGTTTGAAGGCACACCCTTTTGTCGGAGCTGAAGCTCCGACCCCCTGAAAACAATTTAGGAAATGGCGGCTAACGGGCGCGGCGCAGAGGGCGTTTGCCGGCGCGGATCAGGGTGCGCAGTGCAGAGTTGACGGACTGCTCGTTCGGGAAATGCCGGGCCACATCGGGAGAGAGCAGCACGAGATTTGTGCCCGCCTGATAGCGCTCGAAGTATTTGCCACGAACGCCGCCCTTCAGGCTGGAGAAGTCGTACTCCTGCCGCAGTTCGTCCGCTGCTTTTCGTTTCTTAGCTGTTTTCTTCATACTGCTCTCGCTCGCGCGGCGTGGCTTTTCGGGCGCTGATAATCCGAATCGATTTCCCCCGCTCGGTATGGGCCACGACCAAAATCCGTTTGGCGCTCGACATCTCAAAGGTAATGAATCGCTGCTCCGAAATCGAATGATCCGGGTCAGGATATGTTAGCGCCAAGGCATCGCCGTATACCGTCGCGGCCTCTTCGAATGTAACCCTGTGCCTTTGGCGGTTTGTTCGGGCTTTGGCCGGGTCCCATTCAAAATTCACGTCTCCAGTTTACGGCATTTGCGGCGGGCGTTGGCAAATAGAAAATTCAAATCGAGCCAGAGTCCGACATCCGGTTAGCAGGCAGATTGGCCAGAACCTGATTTTTGCGCTTCCCAGAACTCCGCTTGCGCAGGTATCGTAGCTCGCCGCGCTATTTTCGGAAGGAGGATGGGATGAATTTTCCAAGACGCCAGGTGCTGCGAACCCTGTCGGTTGCTTTCGGGTCGAGCTTCCTGTGGAATCGGAACCAGCTCGGCGAGGCTGAGCAGGCAGCCGCACAGCCAAAGGTTTCCCCTTCCGCTGCGGGAGCCGCTGTTCGCGAAGGGATCGCTGGAGCGACGGAAACGGAAAAAGTAACCGGAATCGGCGGATTTTTCTTCCGAGCCAAAGATCCGAAAGCGCTGGGACTTTGGTACGAACAACACCTGGGGATTTTGCCGGTGCCAACGAGCTACGGGCAAACCGGGTGGCAGCAGGAGGCGGGACCAACTGCGTTCGCCGCCTTCCCTGAGACCAGCAAGTATTTCGGGGATCTCCAGAAGAATTGGATGTTGAACCTGCGAGTGCGGGACCTGGACAAAATGGCGGCCCAGCTGCAAGCCGCGGGCATCGCGATCAAGATTGACCCGGAGTCTTATCCTAACGGCCGGTTCGCCCACCTGCACGACCCGGAAGGGAATCCGATCGAATTGTGGCAGCCCAAGGTTCCAGACGCCAAAGGCTAGGCTGGGATGCAGTTCAGAACTGTTTCTGAAACCTGGTGAAACGCGGGACAGGCGGAAAGTCTTCTTGCATTTCGGCAGCTCGATAAATTCCAGGTGAACATCTCGTCTGTCCCCGTCCCACCCGGGCCCCCCAGGGCTAAATATATCTAGTAATATTTAGTAGTATGTATTTTAAAGTCTGGGATATATGAGGTTCCGTACTTGACTCCTGAAGAACAGCTGGAAGCTCAAGCAAGAATCCACGAGGCCTTTACGCCTAGTGCTCCTGTAAATCGCACGGACTTGTTTGCAGGTAGACACAAGCAAATTGAGAGGATTCTTGGCGCGGTCTTTTCGAAGGGCCAACATGCCGCTGTATACGGCGAGCGCGGTGTAGGGAAAACTTCGTTGGCGAACATTATTTACGACCTAGTGATCGAGGCGGGCAAACACAATTTTGTGCCCGCCCGAGTTAACTGTTCGCAAGGCATGTCATTTGCAAACATCTGGCGATCGATATTTTCGCAACTGCCCATTACTAGAGGTGAGGACACTTACCATCTCGATGAAGGCATTTCGGATGACCCAAACTCAGAGGAGATTCGCGGGTTATTCGAACAATTGGATAATCCGAGCATCGTGATCATTGATGAGTTTGACCGGACCGACCAGAGCACTGCCACGCTGATGTCGGACACAATCAAGACGCTCTCTGACCGCGCTGTTGATACGACCCTTGTGGTCGTAGATGTCGCCGATTCGATAGACCAACTCATGAAGGAGCATGAGTCGATCCTCCGCGCTCTGGTGCAAATTCAGATGCCCCGCATGTCTCCTCCAGAGCTCTTGGAAATCATCGATAAAGGCCTAGACAATGTTGGTATGACAATCGTCGATGAAGTGAGAACAAGGATTGCAAGTCTTTCGCAGGGACTGCCACACTACACCCATCTTTTGACCAAATACGCCGCACTCCAAGCTGTGAATCAATCAAGGACAGAGATTGGGCGGCTTGATTTAGAAAACGCGATAAGGGAAGCGACAGATGACCAATCCCAAACAATGGCCACCGCATATAGGAAGGCGACGCACAGCCCAAAGAAGAATATCTTCAAACAGGTTCTTTTGGCATGCGCTCTAGCCACCGATGAGTTCGGTTATCTCAGCGCGGTGGACGTTCGCGACCCTCTAAGAAAAATTGCTGGCCAAAACTACGACATTCAAGCCTACATCGGGCACTTAGACAAGTTTTGTCAGGAAACTCGCGGCCCGGTTTTGGAAAAGCGCGGGCAGCGGATGCGATTTCAATACAGATTCGTCAATCCCCTCATGGAGCCGTACGTAGTTATGCGGGGACTAGCCGACGGCCTTCTTTCTGAAGAGCAATTAAATGATATTTAATGTCACAGAGTTGAGGTCTTCAAAGTAGTTGGGTTTGGCCGTATGATCCGAGCCACCAGCCGATTATTTTCCGAAGGAGGTCGCTGCCCCAGCTACGTCGGGGTAGCGTATGTTTTCTTGCGTTATTCTTGCGAAATAAGGCCGCCGACTATGAAACCGCCAGTGGATTGGCGGGTGGCGCAGCCTAAGAACCTCTTGGGTGGCCTTCCCTTGCGGTTTTGATTCTGGCAAGGGTGGGCCATTCTTGCTTCTGCTCTCTAGCGGCTGAGTGGGTCGGGCCCCTTGGGAGTGGGAAAAGCAACGCGTCCCTCTGGTTCTATTGACGCAGGGGAAAAAAGCAGTGAGAATAGCTGAGTCGGGCGGGAACTGCGTAGCGGGTCCTGCCCGCTTTTCATTTTGGGAGCACTACAAGTCCCATTCCTTCGTAATTTCCCTGCCGGTCCCGCCTGAATTTTGGGTGCACCACAGAAAAGAAGTCTCCTCCCTGCGAATATTTCGGGTAAGTCACTTTCCCCAAAACGTGCCGGGCGATTGGCGTGGCGACCACATCGGCGAGCTGAAGGCCGGCCAGATTCTCGGACTTCTTCCGGATGGCCAAGTTCTGAATGCGCTGGGCGACCTTTGTCGCGGAAAGGTAGCGAGTCCCGCGAATTTTTAGATCCAGAAACGCCAGTTCCAAGGCATTATTCAACGTGCGGTCGCGGCTTTCCGCGACCACCGTGCCTTGTTTGGACCCACATTCAAATACGAACCGCTCGAGCAATACTGAAAGAGACAGGATGTAGGGATCAATTGCGTTTAAGCCATACCTGCTTAAATGTTCCTGTTTCTTGATGGCGCAGGCGACAATTTTGAACTCCAGCTGCTGAATCAGCCCTCGGAGGCCGTCGAAGAATCTCTCCCGGAACTCGTGATTCTTCATCTCCTCGAAGCCCGACTGATTTCTGGTGAAGTCGAGGGTATGAAGGATAATGTCCGTTCTGCCGAACAAGCTTTGCTTGAATGAGTTAAGGGCGAGTGTCGCCGTTGTCTGATGATAGTTCTCATCCATGAGTATGCCACAGAGGACAAACACCGGATGTTGCGGGTCAACTTTAGAGAGACTGTGGTCCCCGGACTCATCGAGAAATAGAATCAGGCCCATCGTGGCGAATGTTATTATATATATAGTATTGTGCATGTAAATTAACGCGAGGACCTTAGGGTTCCCCCAATGTCTGGTGTTTCAGAGCGCGGGTTCCGAGCGCATGTCCATGGCGAAGCGATAGAAGGCGGCGCGGTCTGCTTCGGGGGCGGCGGGTAGGGCGTCGCGGCTCTTTAGGGCGTCCTGGGCTGCTTGTTGTGGGGTCCAGGCACGGAGGAGGACGGCTTCGCGGAGATAGCGGAGGCGCTGGAGGGTGGCGTCGGAAGCGCCGGCGTAGTTGTCTACCTGTTGCAGGAAAAAATCGAAGAGGCGTTTGCGGAATTCGAAGGAATCCGGGGCGTCGCGGCGGAAAAGAAAAGTCAAAACCCGCACCCTTGAAAACCGCAAGGATGCGGCACCCAAAACCGTCCTGACCGTCCATCAGTCGGCAACCCACCCACCCGCCTGCTATTCACGCCAAATATCTTCACGTGAGATGATGCTGTTGTGAACAGAAAGCTCCCGGCATTCCTGCCGGTGCTCGTAGCTATTGCCGGATGCGACCGGGGAAATCCGGGGACAGACGCCCCCAGGTTCCCCAACGGCCTGCGTAGATGAAGTGTTCTTCGGCGCTTTAAGCGGATTTTGTTTTCTGAGCGACGCGTTCGGTTTTCGCTTGCATTGATTTCACGAGAGCAGCAGACGATGCACCTTCCAGCGACAGTCCGTAGCCAACTTCTCGTACGATGCGCTCCTTCAAGGGCTGGATGAAATGCACGCGCGTGTTGCGGCGTGTCACTTCCGGAGCCTTCAGGTACAGTTCGGCCAATTCCCGCGCCCGGCTCAGTGCCTTGCCGTTCGGCACAACTTCGGCAACCACGCCCCATTCGTGTGCAGTACGCGCCGGGAGCGGCTGTGGGTTCAGCAGGAACGCCTCCGCGCGTCCCGCTCCAGCACGATAACTCCAGGTGGTAAAGATTCCGTCGCCGGGCGCAACGCCCGCGGAGAAGTGGGCCACATCCTGGAAGGTGGCGCCATCCGCCGCCACAACTACACTGGCGAGTAGCGCGTAGTCTGAATGCACATGGGCGCGCCCCTCGATCGCCGCGATGACCGGCACTCGTATGTTGGCTATGTTTTCCAAAACCTGAACGCCTTCGTCGTGAACCTGACTCCAGACGCCAGGATCGGTGACATCGCCGAAAGATGACCAATCCACATCAGTAATGAACTCCCCGCCTGCGCCTGTCAGAATTACGATCTTGTTCGCCCTATCTTGCGAAATCCGGTAGAAGGCCTCGACAAATTCGGTGTGAGATTGCGCGGTCATGATGAACGGCCCGCCGTTGGCATGGAATTCAGCAACCAGCACACCCTTGTCATCGCGGGTCAGTTTCAGGTTGGGATAAGCGGAAAAGTAATCATTTTGAAGCGGCATGGCACTCCCCTCTCCTTTGTCTAATTCCAACATGCAGGCAGAAGTGTTTCTTGCCCACTGTGGGTGAGAACAACATTACCTCCCTTTGCCGCCAGCGGCCACAATCACTTGGCTGGAACACCGGGGACAGCCGGAAGTTTTCCTGCATTTCGGCAGTTTGAAAAATTCGCTTGGAACTTCCTGCTTATCCCCCGGTGCCCGAGTTCAAGATCGATTGCCTATAAAAAAGTGAACAAAAGAGCGTGCGCCGCATCTCAAGTAGAGAGTTCAAAACTACTGTGGAGAAATAATGGACTACGTCAATCTTGGCAAGACCGGACTTAAGGTCTCGCGCATCTGCCTGGGCTGCATGACCTATGGGCAACCCGCCACCGGAAAAATCAAGCCGGGCAGCCACGCCTGGGCCCTGAATGAAGAAGAGAGCCAGCCCTTCCTGCGGCAGTCGCTTGATTTGGGCATCAATTTTTTCGACACCGCCAACGTTTATTCAGCGGGGGCCAGCGAAGAGGTCCTGGGGCGATTTCTGCGCGCAAATACCCGCCGCGAAGCCGTAGTCATCGCGACCAAGGCGCACGGCCAGATGCGCGACGAGCCGAATGGCCAGGGCCTTTCGCGCAAGGAAATCTTTTATGAACTCGAGCAGAGCCTGCGCCGCCTGGGAACCGACTACGTGGACTTGTATCAAATCCACCGCTGGGATTACCAGACGCCGATCGAAGAAACGCTCGAGGCACTGCACGACGTGGTGAAGTCCGGCAAGGTGCGCTATATCGGTGCGTCTTCCATGTACGCGTGGCAATTCACGAAGGCGTTGTATCTTGCCGATCGCCACGGCTGGACGCGATTCGTTTCCATGCAGAATTACTACAACCTGCTGTATCGCGAAGAAGAACGAGAGATGATGCCGCTCTGCCAAGCCGAGGGCATCGGCGTGCTTCCGTGGAGTCCGCTGGCGCGCGGACGTCTGGCGCGTCCGTGGCAGGCCGAGAGCACAAAACGCCTGGAGACGGACCAGTTCGGCAAGACGCTGTATTCGAAGACGGAAGAAGCGGACCATAAAGTTGCCGACCGGCTCAGCGAACTCTCCGAGAAGCGTGGCGTTCCGCGCGCGCAGCTTGCGCTTGCCTGGATGCTCAGCAAACCGTTCATCACTTCGCCGATTGTGGGCGCCACGAAGCCGAATCACCTTGCCGATGCGGTGGCCGCGCTGGCATTGCGGCTTACACCCGAAGAGATTGCATCGCTCGAAGGGCCGTACACGCCGCACCCGGTGCTCGGTTTCAGCTAGAAGACTGGGGGAACGGCCGGCACGGAAGGCGATTGGAAGGGAGGCCTGCCATTCATGAGCGGAACCGAAATTCGACAACTAAGCGCCGAAGACGCCGCTGAATATCAAGCTGTCTTTCTGACGGCATTGCAGTCGGCTCCGGCCGCCTTCGCCGCGGACTATGGGGAAGAGTCAGCGCGCAGCTCCGATCAGATCGCGGAGCGGTTTCGACGGGAGACCATCTACGGAGCATTTGTGGACGGACGCCTGTGTGCAATCGCAACGTTCTTGCAGCAAGCATCGCCAAAGCGGCGGCACGTCGGAATGATATGGAACATGTACGTGTCGGAGGAACGACGCGGAACAGGACTTGCGGACCTGCTATTCAAGCACGTGCTGGAAGCGGCCAGCCTCAAAGTGGATCAAGTGGAATTATATGTCGCCGTCGAAAATTCGCGCGGCGGGAAGTTTTACCGGAAGTTCGGCTTCGAGCCGTACGGGGTGATGCCGCGCGCCCTCCGGGTTCAGGGCGCGGATTATGACGCGCTGATGATGGTGAAAAAGTTCCGGTGACAGGATGTTCGACGGCAACCGTGAACTGAGGGAACATGGGGCGGGCGAGACGTTGCCCTGGATTCCACCGATCATGGAGCAAAGAATTTTATAAAACGTCCCGTTTGCCTCCGGATTTCCGAGTGTATAATTCTTTTCCCAGCTGTCCCGGGCCCTTCGGCCAATTCTTCACCAGCGCAAAGATGGTGTCTCTGGCCTCCCCCCAGCGCGGGTCGAGCCACCAGCAGTCGCGCGGTGATTCCTTGAAATGCACTCTTAAGGAGGAGGGGATTCTTATGCTGCGGAAAATGTTGCTGGTATTTACATTGTGTGGCTTCGCCGCACTCGGTGCTCGAGCGCAAGACGAAAACACGGTGGAGGTGTTCGGAGGCTACTCCTACCTGCATTTTCACACCAACCCCTCGACCAATCTGAACGGATGGGAGGTTGCGGGACAGTACCGATTCAGGGATTGGATCGGAGGCGTTGCTGATATTGACGGGCATTACGGAGGGTACAACGGCGGACCCGGCGCATCCACGTATACATATCTGTTCGGTCCACAAATTTCCCGGCCGGGGAAGTTCTCTCCCTTTGGGCACTTGCTGCTGGGAGGAGCGCACCTGAGTGTCGGTGGTTTTGGCAGCTCGTCTTTTTCGATGGCACTCGGTGGCGGCGTTGATTACAGCCTGAAGGACAAATTCGCGTGGCGTGTGGGGCAAGTGGACTACGTGCTGACGCAATTTGGCGGCGGATCTCAGAACAATTTCAGATTTTCCACCGGCATCATCTACCGCTTCTAGTTGGGCCGGCGGCGCAGCTGAGAGACCTCGTGGTGGCCTACGTTCTCGGTTTTTGAAAGCGCGGGCTCTTCCTTTTAGGCGCGGCTAGCGCGCTTGCCAGCGGGTCGGGTTGCGTCTGCCGTGGAAGCAGGCTATTACCACAATCCGATGTTCCTGTGCTTCGAAGAATATGCCGTACGGAAAGCGACGCACTCCCGCGCGGCGGGTGTTCCGATGGACGAGAGGGAATTGCAACGGGTGTTCTGCGAGTGCTTCAACTGTGGCTTCGGCCGCGCGTGCGAAACGCTCGCCAAGCTCGGGGCGAATGTTGGCATACCATGCCCGGGCTTCCAGCAAATCTTTATTGGCGTCTGGTATCCATACGACGGGAAGCGTCACGGCTTCTTAAACAGGCCAGCTTTTACATGTTCCCAGGGGAGGACGGCGGAGGGGTTCTGCTCGAGCCGGGCGAGCCGGTGATCGAGTTCGGCGCGTTGCGCATCGGTCAGAGATCGCGCATCGGTTTCCAGGCTTTCCCAGACTGCGTCCAACAGTTCCGCCTTCTCAGCGACGGAGAGGTTGCTTATCTGTTGTAGCAAATCGCTCATATGCCCCTAAACGTAGCGCGGTTTCCGCGGCGACGCAAGGGGAGACGGCTCGCATCGCGATCGGACCGGGCGCTACAAGGGCGCGCGAAGAATTTTTGGCATCTTGAAAATGTCGGACGTGAATGTTCGACCCGCTGAGGAGAGGCGGCGTAAAGCCGCCCCTACACGAAGAGAATTGGAGCAATTCGGTGAGTGCATCATTTGGAGATTGAGGGGGATAGCGGGGCGTCTGAGGAAACGTGTGGAAAATTAAAATTTGGGTGTAATGGGGTGTTGACATATTCGGGGCCTATGCTAATCTTAGTGAGTTCGTTGGTAACCACTCTGCTGGACAGGGGGGTAGAACAAACGCTCTTTGACAACCTGATAGATGTGCCAGAATCTGTTCGACCCTATTCATCGCCTTCGAGCGTGAATGGGGACTTTGAGTGATTTGAGCGACTAACAATTTTGCTTGGCAGGCTGGCTCCGGGTTAAACCGGGGCTATTTTTTTTGCGCCAAGCGACAGGCTTCAAACGAGAGTTTGATCCTGGCTCAGAACGAACGCTGGCGGCGTGCTTAACACATGCAAGTCGCGTGCGCAGTTCCGTAGCAATACGGGATCGGCGCACGGCGCACGGGTGCGTAACACGTGGGCAATCTGCCCTTTGATGGGGAATAACCCGCCGAAAGGCGGGCTAATTCCGCATAAGATTCTTCGGACCTCGGTCTGGAGATTGAAAGCAGCAATGCGTCGAAGGAGGAGCCCGCGCCCGATTAGCTAGTTGGTGAGGTAATGGCTCACCAAGGCTTTGATCGGTAGCTGGTCTGAGAGGATGATCAGCCACACTGGAACTGAGACACGGTCCAGACTCCTACGGGAGGCAGCAGTGGGGAATCTTGCACAATGGGCGAAAGCCTGATGCAGCGACGCCGCGTGGGGGATGAAGCATTTCGGTGTGTAAACCCCTTTCGACTGGGAAGAATACCTCGCAAGAGGGGTGACGGTACCAGTAGAAGAAGCCCCGGCTAACTACGTGCCAGCAGCCGCGGTAAGACGTAGGGGGCCAGCGTTGTTCGGAATTACTGGGTGTAAAGGGTTCGTAGGCGGTGCGGCAAGTTGGGAGTGAAATCTCTGGGCTTAACCCAGAGGCTGCTTCCAAAACTGCTGTGCTTGAGTGTGGGAGAGGCGCGTGGAATTGCAGGTGTAGCGGTGAAATGCGTAGATATCTGCAGGAACACCCGTGGCGAAAGCGGCGCGCTGGACCACTACTGACGCTGAGGAACGAAAGCTAGGGGAGCAAACAGGATTAGATACCCTGGTAGTCCTAGCCCTAAACGATCAGGACTTGGGGTGCCACCCGTTCGGGTGTCGTCCCGGAGCTAACGCGTTAAGTCCTGCACCTGGGGAGTACGGTCGCAAGACTGAAACTCAAAGGAATTGACGGGGGCCCGCACAAGCGGTGGAACATGTGGTTCAATTCGACGCTACGCGAGGAACCTTACCTGGGCTCGAAATGCTAGTGACCAGCTTTAGAAATATCGCCTTCCCGCAAGGGACACTAGTATAGGCGCTGCATGGCTGTCGTCAGCTCGTGCCGTGAGGTGTTGGGTTAAGTCCCGCAACGAGCGCAACCCCTGCACGTAGTTGCCACTCCGCAAGGAGGGAACTCTACGTGGACTGCTCCGGATAACGGAGAGGAAGGTGGGGATGACGTCAAGTCCGCATGGCCTTTATGTCCAGGGCTACACACGTGTTACAATGCAGGGTACAAACCGTTGCCAACCCGCGAGGGGGAGCTAATCGGAAAAAACTCTGCTCAGTTCGGATTGCAGTCTGCAACTCGACTGCATGAAGCCGGAATCGCTAGTAATGGCGTATCAGATCGACGCCGTGAATACGTTCCCGGGCCTTGTACACACCGCCCGTCACATCACGAAAGTGAGTTGTACTAGAAGTCGCCGCGCCGACCGCAAGGAGGCAAGCGCCCAAGGTATGACTCATGATTGGGGTGAAGTCGTAACAAGGTAGCCGTAGGAGAACCTGCGGCTGGATCACCTCCTTTCTAAATAAGTGAGATCTATCCCGCTCTGGTGTGCGGGAGATGTTCTCCAGTGCGAAGCGCGGCTCTCACGGGCTTAGTGCTTCGCTAGACTCAAATCACGCAAATCCCTGTCGGCTTCGGCCGTCAGGACGGACAGATTCTGGCTCATCCATCTAAGTTGTCAGCAAGAGCGAAATAATACGAACGAAGGGCCGTCTGCCAATGGCAGACGGCCCTTTTTGTTTTTGGTCTCACTGAAATGGCCGGTTATCCCTGGGGACTCCGAGTTTGCGAAATACTGCTGGCCGATCCCGATATCGGATATAAGATTACTTAATTGCCAGCTTGAAACTGCAATGCTAGTTTCTTCAATCGCTAGCAGGAATGGTTCATTCGAGGTTTTCTATGTCTTCGCGCAAATCGCCCGCTGAGATTTCCGGCCAGGTCGCTCAGGTCATTCCGACTGGCAAGCTCATGAATCTTTCCATCGATCAGATAATTCCCAGCCACAACAATCCGAGATCGTTGTTCGATGCAGAGCCACTTCGGGAGTTGAAAGAAAGCATTGGGCAGTACGGAGTGCTAGTGCCCATCACTGCCTTTCCACGGAGGGGCCAAAGCAAGTTCGGAATCTTAGATGGAGAGCGAAGATATCGGTGCTGCGCCGAGCTTGCCAAAGAAGGGCGGGATATCAAAATACCGGCCAACATTGTGGATCCCCCCACTCAGTTTGCCAGTCTCCTCTACATGTTCTCCATCCACAACTTTCGTGAGCCTTGGGAGCTAATGCCAACTGCACTTAGCCTGAAGACTGTGATAGAGGAGCTAAATGAAGACAATAATGAAAAGCTGAGCGCGCTCACAGGACTTAGCATTATGCAAGTTGAACGATGCAGAAAGCTTTTGACATTTCCTAAACGTTTTCAAGATTTGTCGTTGAATCTTGACCCCAAAAGGCGGATACCAGCCAATTTTTGGATCGAAGCCTATCCTGTTCTAAACCTATGCCATGACGTGTTACCTGACTTATACGCTGAGCTTGGCCGGGATGAGATTACGGATCGCCTTGTTACAAAGCACTGGGAAAAGAAAATCAGAAGCGTTCTGCATCTCAGACGAATATTGGAAGCGCACGCTATTAGCGAGACTTCGGAGGAAAAGGAGAAATTTGCTGCCCGCCTACGAGAGTATATTCTCGATGTAGACTTGGAGACTAGGAGGGCATTTGACGAATTTGTAGTTGATAGTCGGCGTGTTCTTGGTGCGATCGCCGCCTGCGACTCGTTCATAACTCAGTTGCAGAGGTCAAAATTGGAATTTACGGCGGATAAAGACGAGGTCTACGCATCCCTCTTGAGAGTGCGAAGCTACGTTGAAGGTCTACTGGAAAAGCTAAAAGGTGGCGATCCTCCCGAAGACGAGAACTAGGGACAGGACATATGGTTCTTCCCTTCATACACAGCTTCGGTGCCATTTGGCGTTTCCGGGGTTATCAGCCGCAGTCTGTCACTCCGTTGACTTTATTCAGGTGGCTGAGACAATTTCCGGCCGGCGATAGAATGGAGATTGCGCGACTTCTCGACTACATCGTTTTTTACCGGGAGGACGAAGTCCGGCGCGATCTCGTCGAACTCAATAGGGGGTTGCTGGAAAAGTTGGCCTCTGCAGGGGTCGCAAATAGACAGATTATATACGTCGAAATTGACGAGCCTGGAAGCAGCAGCGGCGCGATGCTTCATATGCTTAGGGACACAATGCTCCTACAGAATCTCGGAGTGCATTTTCTGAACTACAGGGATCTAAGGGGGCTCAGCGACAAAACTGGGCGGCTTAAGAGCGGGGCGATTATCTATATTGACGATTTCTCAGGCTCTGGAGATCAGCTTGTGGATTCTAGAAAATTTGCGACTGAATTTATTCAAGGCGACTTTTCAGAGTTCTTTTTGGTTCCTTACGTTTGTCAGGAGGCATTGCACAGAATTCAGCGGCTCGGCGTTGAATGTGTGACAAAGCATGTTCACCGCCCGGAAGAAAGGCCACTGCATGAGACAAGCAATCTGCTTCCATCGGAGACCAGACACCGTCTTATTGAAATCTCTGGCGAAGTCCGCAGTTACGCTGTCCTTGGCCACGAACGGCTGGCCTCGATGGTGGTCGTATACTCTAATTGTCCTGACACTGTTCCGGTGATCCTTCGTGGAAGCGAGGCGCAGCGCCCGTACAAGGGATTATTCCCGAGGACCACAGATTTTTAGCATTAAATTACTGAGGTCGATTCAGCGATGTGGCAGGCGGTGGAGTTTTTTGTGCGAGCATTTCCATATTATGAAGCATTGTTTGGGCGAAATGGCTCAGTAGTTCTTATTTGCCGGGATCGTTTTGGCTTTCCTCCAGCACAAATTTGCACGTACACGAGATTTCCGACTCAAGTTCAGAACTGGCAGAAGTATGACAGGATGTAGCCATGCGCATTGCGATCGACATTCCAGACGGGCTTTACCGGCAGTTGATGGCCAAGGCAGCTAGGGAGAAGCGTTTCGTCGAAGAGTTGATTATCCGGAGCGTCGGAAGAAAGTTGCGTTTGAGGCGAACGAAAAAGGGCACCCGCGTTACCCTCCCGCTGATTCGTTCGAAGCAGCCTGGTTCGCTGGAGATCGACAACGCCAAAATCTTTGAGATTATTCCGTTCCCCTGACGGGCAGGCACGATTCCCATGCCATTCGATGCGCCTCGCCTACTTTTCTGGATAGACTTCGTGCGCTGCGCATGCTTGTATCCACGCCGCCATTCGGCAAAGTGGGTAGGGGAAATTACACGTCTAATATGTGATAAGGTGGCCAAAGTAAGGAACGCCACGGATGTGCCATCCTGCAGAATCGCTCTGTGCAGGAGTGCGCGGCGTTTCGGTCGGCGCCAGAGAATTCATAGCGGGGAATCATGAACCGGGCTCTGAAGAGGTTGGTCAGCGGGAATCTGTCGGAGACGCGGCTGTCGCGAAGGCCGGCGGGGAATCGTTTTCGGCATATCTTTTGCGCGATTTTCCTGATGTTGTGCCTGGGCTGGGGCGCGGAGGTGCGTGCGGATACGCTTTCCGGGACGGTGAAAGATCCGGCTGGACTTCCTGTGGCGGGCGCGAAGGTCGAAGTGACGGGAGAAAATCTGGCGCAGCCCGTCACGCTGACTTCCGACCATGCGGGAAAATTCGCCGCCGGCGACCTGAAGCCGGGAAAGTATTCCGTAAAAGTCACCAAAGATGGGTTTCAAACGCTGACGAGTACTGTGGACCTGCGCGGAGCCGCGGATTTGCAACTGACACTGGCGATCGCCGAACAGCAGACCAGCGTCACGGTCACGGGCAAGAGCCTGGCGTTCGCCAACTCTGACCCTGTTTATCGGCAATTGCGGGAGCTCGGATTAGGTGCCACGTATCGCTGTGACGATGTGACCTTCCCTATGGACGTGGGCACGTATACGTTTAAATCCGGCACGCTCACGTTCCTGGCGCCGGTGAACGGCGAAGAGACTGGAGCGATTTTCGTGGGCCAGGGGCATTTCGTGTTGAAGCCTGTGGCGCCTATAGACACGCAGGAAATGATCCGGCGAAGCGGCAAGGAGATTGCCGAGGAAGACTTCACGGAAGTAGTGTTCCGCTTTACCGGCGGCATCGCGAAACAATTCTCGAAGTTCAAGACCAGCCCGGTGGACACGCCGGCGCAGGCGGGTGCGGCCTTTCAGCGATGGAAGAGCAGGATGCGGCAGCGCCATGAAATCCCCGAAGGATTTACGGAAGACATTCTCGATGGCGATACGATTGATAACGTTGATGCCGACCTGCTCGCGAGCCTCGACAATCCAAAGCATCCTGCATTTATAAACGCATATATGACGGGGACGCCGCACAAGGATCTCCGCTACTTCATCCGTACGCGAGTTGGCGCGATTTCGCAGCTGGATTCGCCGGAAGAAGTGGCTTTGATCAATTGCAATGGCTCCGGCATGGACGACGGCATCTGGTATTCGCAGCATTTGCTTTCGGAGCTGAAGGCGCACACAGCGAATTCCCGGGAAGACCGGCGGCTGTTTGCGACGAAGGGCTACGTGATCGAGACGACCATCGGAAAGAACAATCACTTTTTCAGCCGCGCGACGCTCACGTTTGAACCGCTTGTGGAAGGCGAACGCGTGCTCAAATTCGGATTGCTGCCGACGCTCCGGGTCAGCCGCGTGGTCGACGAAAAGGGCCAGGATCTGCGTTTCGTCCAGGAAGACAGGAGACAAGACGGATCGTTTTACGCCGTCCTAGACCAAGCCTCGCCGATGGGAAAGACGCATTCGATCACCATCGAATACGGGGGCGATAAGGTGCTCTACGATGCAGGCGGCGGAAGCTTTTACGTTGGTGCGCGCGAATCGTGGTACCCGAACCTGAACGGATTCGGGGAAAAGTCGATGTACGACCTGACGTTTAAAGTGCCGAAATCGAATGTGGTGATCAGCGTCGGAAAGCTGCAAGGGGAATCGGAAGAAGCGGGCTTTGCCGTGTCGCATTGGGTGACACCGGTGCCCGTGGCGGTGGCGGGATTCAACTACGGCAAGTATCAGAAGACGGCGATTGCCGATGACATTACCCACTACAACATAACGGGGTATTACCTGACGGAGTTGCCAGACAACCTGTCCAGGTTCCGGAATGGGCCGCTGGCGGCGATGGCGCCTCGCTCGATGACAAACTACGCCCTCGAGCAGGCCCGCGCGCAAATGGAACTCTGCACGCTGTATTTCGGAAGAGCGCCCTACGAGAATCTCGCAATCACTGAGCAGCCCAATTTTAGTTTTGGGCAGTCCTGGCCGAGCCTCGTCTACCTGCCCATCTCCGCGTATATCGATTCCACGCAGCGCTGGATGATGTTCGGGCACATCGATTCCGACTTTACCGGGTTCGTGCAGGAAGTGACACCGCACGAAGTGGCGCACCAGTGGTTCGGTCACAGCGTCAGCTGGGCTTCCTACCACGATCAATGGCTTTCGGAAGGATTCGCGGATTTTGCCGCGGGCCTGTTTTTGGAGGAGGCTGTCGGACCCAAGTGGCAAAAGGACTACATTGCTTACTGGGACCGGGAAAAGCGGCGCATCCTCGAGAAGAATAACTTCGGAGTTTCGGCGAACGATGCCGGTCCCCTTTGGCTGGGTCAGCGACTGATCTCGCCGCGTTCCGGGCGAGCGTACCAGGGAATTGCCTATTCCAAAGGCGCCTACGTGCTGCAGATGCTCAGGTCGCTCATGCACGACGACCAGGGCACGGGCGGCAATCCGGACCAGGCGTTCATCGACATGATGCATGACTTCATCGCGAGCCATCAGAAGGAACCGGCTTCCACCGAGTCGTTCAAAGAGATTGTCGAAAAGCATATGTCGAAAAGGCTGGACCTCCAGAATAATGGACGACTGGATTGGTTCTTCCGGGAGTGGGTTTATGGCACGCAAGTGCCGCGCTACCAGTTCAAGTACGAGATCCTGCCGGGCGAGGGAAACACAGTGAAAGCCCGCGTGGAAATCACGCAAAGCGAAGTGGACGACCAGTTCGCGATGTTCGTTCCCGTTTACGGCGATTTCGGCCAGGGGATGATGCGGCTGGGACAAGTGGGGATCGTCGGGAATTCCACGCGCCAGGCGGTATTCAAGCTTCCGCGCCAACCGAAGAAAATGGAGTTGAACAGCTACAAAAGCATCCTCGAGCGCTAAGATTTCTGGGTGCCGGCCATCCCGTAGCTTGAAGCGCGGCGAGGGTGTTAGTGGCGGAAGACGTGCCAGGAAATAGTCCTTCCTAGCGGGCGCCAATATTGACATTGCCAGCCCGTCGGCTACGATGAAAAAGAGTCGTAAGGGTTGGGTGCGAGGTACTGACCATGACCATCGAAATTCGCGATCCGAGCCTAGAAGCCAGGCTGAAGAAGCAACTTCAGGCGACGGGCTCCAGAAGTGTTGAAGAAGTTCTGCTCCGCTTGTTGGAAACCCAGGAGGAGCAGGATCGCTGGCTCTCCGAAAATCGCGAAGCGATCAACGCGAAGATACGGCGCGGTATCGAACAACTCGACCGTGGAGAAGGCATCCCCGAAGACCAGCTCGATTCTCATCTGGCCCGATTGAAGGCCAAGCCTGAATGAAGGCGCGATTCGTCCTCGCGCCCCAGGCTGCAGCCGACCTCGCCGACATCTGGCGCTACATCAAGAATCAGAGCACCGTTGAGATGGCAGATCACGTCGAATCCGTCATCCGAGACAAATTCGCATTTCTATCGGAAACTCCCGAAGTCGGGCACCGTCGTAGGGATTTAACGAACGAAGAAGTGAAATTCTTCCCCGTCTACTCTTACTTGATCGTTTACCAGCCCGCCACAAGGCCTCTGCAGATCGTTGCGATCCTTCACGGCCGCCGGGATGTAGAGCAAGTCCTCAGAGACCGGCTCTGATTTTCCGGGTCTTTTCCGTTTGGTGCGGGTTGTGGTTGACGACTCTCCTTGAACAGGATAGCCTCGCAGCTAATTAATCCATCCTGTTCGACGGAAAGAGGCTGCCCATGCATTTCCTCGCTGCCCTATGGCTCCCGATATTGTTGTCTGCGGTGATCGTGTTCATTGCAAGCTCGATCCTGCACATGGTGTTGCCGTATCACAAATCGGATTATCGGCAGTTGCCCGACGAAGAAAAGCTGCTTGCGGTTTTGCGTCCTTCCGGTCTGCAAAAGGGCTTGTATGTTTTCCCTTATACCACGCACAAAGAAATGAATTCACCAGAGATCCAGGAAAAATACAAGCAAGGGCCCGTCGGATTGCTGACCGTGTTCCCCAGCGGCCCGCCCGCTATGCCCAAGTTTCTGACCCTGTGGTTTTTCTATTGCCTGATCATCGGCGTCGTTGTCGCGTACCTCACTGCGCACACCGTTACGCCCGGCGCTCCCTATCGTCACGTCTTTCGCGTGGCCGGCACCGCAGCGTTCCTGGCTTACGGCGTGGCGAATCTCAGCAACGGAATCTGGAAAGGCCTGCCCTGGAGCAATGTCGTCAAAGAGGTCGTCGACGGGTTGATCTACTCCCTGTTGATGGCCGGAACATTTGGCTGGCTCTGGCCACAGGGATAACCCGAGCCCTCGTACTCGCGTGGTCGGGAAGTTCCTGCATTGCCAGCCGGGCTGTTTGAGAGTAGGCTCTCCCTGAAGCGTTGCCGCCCTCCCAGTCGCGCCCGTTTTCCCGCGGCAACAGCCACTGACAGACCGGGACGGTTGTATTCGAGGGAGGAAGGCGTCATGTCCGTCTCCCAAGCTCACAAAGAATTGTTTGGCCGCCTCTACCATTCCATCTGGAACGAGCGGCGCATGGAATTTCTCGACCTGGTGATTGCCGACACTCACGCGCTCGGTGATCCAACAGTCGCCGGCGGAGCCGTTGGCCCGTCAGCGTACAGGCGCCAGGTGGAGCGTTTTCTCACCGGCCTGCCGGACCTGCGATTTGAGGTCCACGAAACCATCAGTGAAGGCGACAGGCTGGTGGTCTACTGGACCATTACCGGAACGCACCGCGGCGAGTTCCTTGGCGTGCCCCCGACCAATAAGAAAGTTTCGTTCAGCGGCATCACGATCAACCAGATCCGGAACGGCAAAATCATCGAATCCACAGTGATTTGGGATGGCCTCGGCCTGCTCGAACAGTTTGGCGTCGAGCTGCCGGTTCGGTACGAGATGCTGGCCGCCTCCACTCGCTGAATTTTCGTCCGGATCGCGACGCCCCGGGCTTTGACTCTTTGGCGTCAATTCAAGCCAATCCTGTTGAGTTCTCCGTCGGCCAGTTCCATCCTTAGGCAAACACTTCGTACCGCCGCATCCGGGTCGTGCGTCTGGCGGTGGACGCTCGAATCGAAAAATAAAGGAGAGCTCGATCTATGACAAAAACCAAACTGGGTATTGCGGGGACACTTGCCCTGGCGATGGTCTGCGGTGGCGTTGCCGTGGCTCAAATGCCGAAGGATAACGTCAGTGGCGGCAAACATCCGAATCTGGCCGCGGCGCAGCGTCTCTCTCGCCAGGCCTGGGAGAAAATCGGCGCGGCGCAGCAGGCCAACGAATGGGATATGGATGGCCACGCTGCAAAAGCGAAGGAACTCCTCGATCAGGTCAACAACGAGCTCAAGATGGCTGCCGAAGCCGCGAACCACAACCACAAGTAATTTTCATCCGGCGCGTCCTCTTTTTCTTTTTCAACAAAACGTCCAGCCTGGCGTCGCGCAGGCTGGGCGTTTCATTTTCCGCGCATGCAATGAAACTCCACCCCCGGCAAGGGAGGGCGAACTCAATCAGGAGCGGCGCACTCACCGCCCAAAGAACTCATCCAATTTTCGTTCGTTTTCCGCTGAAGCCTCGCGTATCCTGAGAGTCCAGCCGCCCAGGGAGTTTTTCATGGTTGTCCTTTCGCAACAACGGGCCAAAAAATTTCTCGCCGTGCGGATATTCGTTCCCCTGCTTTTTGTTTCGACTGTAGCCGTTGCACCCGCGGGCGCCGGCCCGCAGTCAGCCGATGGTTCCCCGACCCAGGTTCCGGTTGTGGTGAGCGATTTTGAGCTTTTCTCCGTGCCCCCTCCCCCGCCTTCTCCCCGCCAGCCAGCTCTCGCGCCGAATCAGCAGAAACCAAAATTCCCGCCAATGAGTGAGGATCCCGAAATCCCCTCTGTTCAGGCCCGCCGGTTAACGGATTTCTTTGCAGTTACTTTGGTTGAGACCCTTCGCAAGAGCGGCTACAACGTACGCCGCCAGAGAGGCCAGAATTCTCCGAAGGGAGCGCTAGTCCGTGGTGTCTTCGCGGAACCGGATGATCAAAATCGCATCCGGCGCGAATTGTGGGGCGGAAGCTCCCCGAACGCCAAGTTCTTTCTGTATGCCGGAATATTCAACATGGCCCGCCCTGATCAGCCCTTATACCAACTCGCTTCGGACCAGCCAAGAGAGGATCCCTATGGGCCGGTCATCACCTTGAACAACTACATCCCTCTGGCTAAGTACGAACTCGACAAGAATCCCACGGAGGAGGACATTCGGAAGATCTGCAGGCAGATTGCCGACAGCTTGACGGCTCTGCTGGCCGCCAATCCCAGCGCCTTTGCACAATAATTTTTATTGGAAATTCCATCCAGGCAGTCGCCAAAACCATCTATATTCTTAGGACCAGAACATGGTTTCGGCCTTGCGGCCAAGCTGCTTCTAGGTAAGAATGGAGCAGCATCATTTTCCGCTCATTGGGTCCTACTTCTGGGGGTTGGCGTTTGTTCGCAGGAAGCGCAATGCGTCTGTCAGGGCCCCGGCCGAGTCGCCGGCTGGCCACGTCGGTTATCGTTTCGCTTGCGCTGCTCTCCTTTTTCTTTCTGCTGCAAGTCGCTCCGCACTCCCACGCCGACGGACATGACGACGCGGCCTGCCGCATTTGCCAGATAGCCCACATTGGCGTAGCGCCCACGGTTTCCACCGTCCTGCTGAACCCGGTTCTTCTCTACTTCGGCGAAATTTTTTCTCCTCGCCGTCTTCATTTCATCGATTCGTTCTCCGCTGATTCCCCCTCTCGCGCCCCTCCCGCACTCGCTTAATTCCCAGCCCTGGTAAGTCTCCGAAGCGCGACCCCGTGGGGTTTCGCTACCGCCGCTATTTCGGCGGGCCTACCACCATACCCACAACATCGCCCGAAGCGGCTTGGAGGATTCATGCGGTTTGCTGTTCGAAGTCTATCTTTTCTATTCGCGCAAGTGGTCTTACTCGTCCTTGTCACCAGCGCCCAATTGGGCAATTCCGGCTCGATTGAAGGAACGGTGAAGGATCCGTCGGGTGCCGTGGTTCCCGGGGCCACGGTCCAGATCAACAATCCGGTCAGCGGATTCACGCACTCCACTGTCACCGGCGCCGATGGCACATTTCGCTTCACTAACGTGCCCTTCAATCCGTACCACCTCACCACCAGCAGTTCGGGATTCGTCACGAGCTCGCAGGATGTGGAGGTGCGTTCCGGCGTGCCCACAAAAGTGGCGATCGAGCTGAAGCTGGGCTCCTCGGCGACGACCGTGACCGTTACGGAAAACGGCGGCGACCTTGTCGAGAACGATTCCACCTTTCACACCGACGTGGACCGCGGCCTATTCGAAAAAGTTCCACTGGAAAGCAGTTCTTCTTCGGTCAGTTCGCTGGTCACCCTGACCACGCCCGGCGTCGCCGCCGATTCCAACGGCCTGTTCCACGGCCTCGGCGATCACGCGTCGAACTCGTTTTCCGTTGACGGGCAGCCTATTTCCGACCAGCAGAGCAAAGTCTTCTCCAACCAGATTCCGTCGGACTCGATTCAGTCGCTGGAAGTTATCTCCGGAGCGCCTCCGGCGGAGTTCGGCGACAAGACCAGCCTCGTAATCAAGGTAACTACGCGATCGGGTCTCGGTGTGGATCAACCCCACGGCACCGTGAGCACTTCGTACGGCAGCTTCGGAACCGCGAACATCTCGGGGGACCTCGCCTACGGTGGAAAGAACTGGGGTAATTTTATCGCGGTGGACGGATTGCGATCCGGCCGCTTCCTCGATCCGCCGGAGCAGACCACATTGCACGACAAGGGGAACGAAGAAAACTTTTTCGACCGCGTCGATTACAAACTCTCCGAGGCCAACACGCTACAGTTGAATCTTGGCTACTCGCGTTCGTGGTTCCAGGTGCCCAATTCGTTTGACGCGCAGGACGCAACTGGCTGGTCGGGACTGGTCGTCCCCGCGACGTGCCCCCCGGGGCAATCCGTCTCGTGCGGCGGTTTTGGTCCGAACGGCCTGCCCGTGGGGCCGCAGGATCAGCGCGCCAAAATCAATACCTTCAACGTCGCACCGACGTTTGTACACCTGATCAGTTCCTCAGCCGTACTGACCGCCGGCGCCTTCTTCCGGCAAGACCAGTTTAACTATTATCCGAGCCCCAATCCGTTTGCGGACCTCACGCCCAATCTCCAGACAGATACGATTTCCCAGGCGCGGCGCCTTACCAACGCCGGCATCCACTCCGACATTTCCTACGTGCACGGCATTCACAACATTAAGGCGGGAATCACCGCGCAACACGAATTTCTCACAGAAAACGATGCGTTCGGCATCGTCGACCCGGCGTTGAATTCGCCGTGCCTTATGACCAACCCGGACCTCTCCACGTCTCCGGTGACCAGCCCCTCTATAACCAGTCCTGCGCAGTGCGGGGGTCCGATGAGTCCCGGCACCACCGTGAATCCGAATTTTTCCGCTGTGCTGGCCTGCATTGACCTTACGCGTCCCATTCCGGCGCCTTCCAGCGGTTGCGCGAATACGGCCAGCGCCTCTCATTTCTTCCGCGGCCACACCGACGTGAAGGAAGTAGGCCTCTACCTGCAAGACACCATCACCAAGGGCAATTGGAGCTTCAACCTGGGAATTCGCGGCGATTTATATCGAGGAATAACCCACAGTACGCAGCCTGAGCCGCGTCTGGGCATCGCCTACAATATCAAGCCGACGAATACGGTTCTTCGACTCTCCTACGCGCGCACACTGGAAACCCCTTTTAACGAAAATCTGGTGCTCGCCAGCGTGGGCTGCAACGATCCGGTGGTGAACGCACTCCAGGCGGCCATCCAGGGAGCCCCGTGCATCACCAACCCGCTGAGCCCCGGCTGGCGCAACGAATTTCACGCCGGCTTTCAGCAAGCGTTCGGCAAATACCTGATGGTGGAGGGCGAGTACATCTGGAAATACACGCACCTCGCTTATGACTTCAGCGTCTTTGGCAATACGCCGATCACGTTTCCCATCGAATGGCAGCGTTCGAAAATTCCCGGCTATTTGCTGAGGGCAACCGTTCCGAACTATCACGGCCTCTCGGCATACTTCGTAGCCTCCAGCGTGGCCGCGCGGTTTTTCCAACCGCAGGTCAGCGGCATTGGGGTCACTCCGGTGGGCCAGGGCGGCACCGGTGTTTTTCGCATTGACCACGACGAACTTTTTAACCAGACAACTCACCTGCAATATCAGCCCTGGAAGAGCGGACCCTGGATGGGATTCAACTGGCGGTATGACAGCGGCCTTGTAGCCGGAGCCGTGCCGTTTGCCACCAGCGCGAATCCCGCCGATCCGGGATTCCAGGTGAATCTGAGCGGGCTCACGGCCGACCAGCAGATCCAGGCGGGCCTTTTCTGCGGCAACCTGTTCCCAACCATGGCGGCGCCGCTCAAATCTTGTGCGGGGAACCTGTTAGGCTCGAGTCTGGTGCAGATTCCCGCCCCCGGCACCGAAAATGACGACAAGAATCCACCGCGGATTCAGCCGCGCAATCTTTTCGACATCTCCGTCGGGCACGACAACCTTTTCCACGGCGACCGCTATCGCTGGAGCCTGCAGTTCAGTGTGATCAACCTGACCAACAAGACTGCGCTCTATAACTTTCTGTCCACATTCAGCGGGACGCACTTCGTCACACCACGGTCCGAAACGGTCCAGCTCGGTTTCCACTTCTAGCGTTTTAAGTTTTTCGCCCGAAAGCCCTGCGAGAGCCGGCAACGGTTTCTTGCAGGGCTATTCTTTTGTCGCCTCCGGATTCCACACGTCCCTTTTTATCTGCTACTCTGTCCGCCGGAGGTCATCGTCCGATGAGCAGTTCGCCCGCGCAGGTCCGCAATGTTTCGGACACGGCTTTGTGGGCCGCGCATTTCCGCGCCGAAGAATCGCGGCGTCCCGACGCCCTCTTCCACGATCCGTATGCGGAAAAGCTCGGCGCGAAGCGCGGCGGGGAAATGGCGCGCACTCTGCCCGAGGGTATGAGCCACGCATGGGCCTGGGTGGCCCGGACGTATTTGTTCGACCAGATTTTGCAAAAAGAGATTGCGGAAGGCGCGGACCTGATCGTGAATTGCGCCGCGGGCCTGGATGCGCGGCCGTATCGCATGCAGCTTCCCGCCACGCTGCAGTGGATCGAAGCCGACCTGCCGGATATGCTCGCGTACAAAACGGAACTGCTTGCCGGCGACAAACCCACCTGCCAATTGGAACGCATTGCCGTGAACCTTGCGGACATTAACGAGCGTCGCCGCTTCCTTGTCGGCACCGCCAGCCGCGGCAAACGCGGTATCGTCCTTACCGAAGGGCTGCTGATCTACCTCTCCACGGAAGAAGTTGCGCAGTTCGCGGAGGATCTTTCCGCCACCGCCTCTCTCCAGCGCTGGATTCTCGATATGCATTCGCCGCGCTTGCTGGCCATGATGCAGCGCCGCACGGGCAAGGCCCTCGAAAAAGTTGGCGCGCCATTCAAATTCGGCCCCGCCGAAGGCCCGGATTTCTTTCGTCCCCATGGCTGGACACCTGTTCGGGTCGAAGGTTTTCTTCACACCGCCGCGCGTTTCGGCCGTCCGCCGCTTCTCCTGCGCTTGTTCGCAAAATTGGGCGACACGCGCAGTTGGAAAGCAAACCGTCCCTGGGCCGGGGCCTGCCTTCTGCAAAACAACTCCGCGCCGAAGGATGAAAAAGGCACAACTTCATGAGCGGCGCCCTATCGGAACCAGCGGAGAAAAATCTTAGAATCGGCGTGGATCTGGGCGGCACGAAGATTGAGTTTGTGGCACTGGAAGCTGACGGGCGCGAGCTTCGCCGCTTTCGCGTGCCGACCCCGCGCGGCGATTATGACGCCACCGTAAAAGCCGTGCGCGAGGGCGTGCTGCAGATCGAAAGAGAATTGCAGCGCAGCGCCACGGTTGGAGTCGGCATCCCAGGAACAATTTCCGGCATCACCCACACCGTGAAAAATGCCAACTCCACCTGGATGAATGGCAAACCGTTCGACAAGGACTTAAGCGCCGCGCTTGCCCGCGAGGTGCGTTGCGCGAACGACGCCAATTGCCTGGCGGTCTCCGAAGCCACCGATGGAGCAGGCGCCGGCCACCACATCGTGTTTGCCGTGATCCTGGGAACGGGCTGCGGAGGCGGAGTTGCCGTGAACGGGCGCGTCCACAATGGACACAACGGCGTTGCCGGCGAATGGGGCCACACCACGCTGCCGTGGATGAAACCCGGCGAGTATCCGGGCCCGGATTGCTATTGCGGTCATAAAGGGTGCGTGGAGCTCTGGATTTCCGGCACCGGCCTGGAAGCGGATTACGAGCGCGCCACAAAAACGAAAATCCTTGGCAAGGAAATCGTCGCGCGCTCGGAAAGCGGGGAAGCGGCGGCGCTGGCCTGCCTGGAACGGTATGAAGACCGCCTGACGCGTAGCCTGGCGCAGATGGTGAATATCCTTGACCCCGACATCATCGTGCTGGGCGGCGGAGTTTCGCAGGTGCCGCGCCTCTATCGAAATGTGCCGTCACGATTGAAGGAATACGTTTTCGGGCGCGAAGCCGACACACCGATCGTTGTAGCGAAACACGGAGACGCCAGCGGCGTTCGCGGCGCCGCCTGGCTCTGGCCGCTGGAACCGATTGTGCGCGCGCAACTGTAGCTCACCCCTTCAGGGGTTAGGGTTTCCACTCCGGCGGGGAAATTTTCTTGCCGCAGTGAAAAACCTCAGGCCTGAAGGCCTGAGCTGCAGGTTGGCATAAAAAAAGCCCCCGGCAAGTGCCGAGGGCTTTCGGAAAAAATACCTGTGAGCTTTGTTAGGTCGTCAACTGCCCGCGGCGGATCAACCGCACGCACATCGCCAGCATCCCGCAAATCAGCAGGGCCAGCGTTCCCGGTTCGGGTGTGGGCACGATGAACTCCTGCACCTGTCCGGTCAAGGTCAGTGGTCCGCAATTGGTGACGATTTCGAAGTTCTGCAAGTTGATGGTGCCGTAGTCCTCGCTCGCCAGCAGCAACCAGTTTTGCACGTCGGCGTTGCCGTTGCCGCGCGAGCCGGGATTCATGATGTCCCACAACGCATATTGCAGGTTCACCAGATCGCCCGGGTTGGACGCGAACTGCGTCGTCAGCCACGCCGCTTCTTCATAAGCCACCGCGGGGTTGCCGAGCACCGCCGAACCCGTGACGCTGCCGTAGCGTGTCTGTGAAAAATTGTTGGTGTTGACGGCCGTGGCGAGGTTCGTGACGTTCGCCCACCACTGCTGGCCGAAATTTACGTCGTTGATGATGTCATCGCAGAAGAGCGTGACCGTCTGGCCGTTCATGGTCCCGAAGTAGGGGCTCACATAATATTGGCCATCGTTCGCGCCGTTTACACCCTGAAAAACCATTTGCACCGGGCCATCCGCGTAAGCGAACGGCACGAGAAACATTCCGACTAGCAATAGTCCTAGCAGCCTTACAATTCTCATCCGTGTCTCCCCGTTCTGTGAGCAAGGCTGCGGGCCTTGTGGATGGGGAGAAGTGCAAGCAAGGGGCCAGACAAGTCAAAATGAGACGCATTGAAAACGAAGGGATTAGAGCTCCTGAAGAGGAAAGTTCCGAAATGGAATGAAAGGGGTTGCCCTTCATGGGATTCAATCGGGCATCTTTTCCCCTAAGACAATCATAATAATGGAGATACTGGTACTATTAACCCTGCGGGACGATCGTACTAAAACTCGGTCATTTCTGTCGTCTCGCGACCGCAGAGTTGGGAGGCCAGAAACTACCCCGCCCGGCCTCCCCGTCGTTAAGAGTGACTGCTATTTTCCGGCCGCCTTGCTCATCTTGGCAGTGAACGCCTCCGAGCGCTTCTTCATCTCTTCGGGAGACACATCCTCCACATGTTGCGCCAGCCCCCAACGATGCCCAAACGGATCGCGGATCTTCCCGTAGCGGTCTCCCCAGAACTGGTTCTCCAGGGCCATTTCCACTTTGGCGCCCGCTTTCACGGCGCGGTTGAACACGGTGTCGACGTCCTCCGCGTACAGGAAGAGGTTGCTTGAGTTGGGGGCATCCGCCGGCGGCGCGCTGCTCATGCCGGGAAACTCGTCGCTCAGCATCAGGACGGAATCGCCAATTTGCAGCTCGGCGTGCATGACCAGGCCGCCCGGTCCGGGCATGCGCACCTTTTCCGTGGCATGAAAAACCTCCTTGTAGTATTCGATCGCCCGGGCCGCACCCTTGCAAACGATTGCCGGAGTAATGGAATGAAATCCTTCAGGAATTGCTTTAACGGCGCACATAGTGCCTCCTTCAGATTTTTTGGGTTGGGCGCGCAGGGAGGTTGAAGCAACGGGAGGGAACTTCACAGTTCACTCTGCGCGTGGACTTCCTGAATACTCCCCGGGTATGGTCAAGTCAAGAAGGAAATCCACGAAATAAATTCGGAGTTTGATTTGGGCCTGTCAAGCGGCCTCGAGCATCCAATCGCCGTATTTCTGACGGAGGTGCGCCATGCGTTATGACTTTTTGCTGGAAACGTATGCGACGGAACGCATCAAGGTATTGAGTGTCTGGAGCGAATTTCGAGACGCGGATCTCGAGGTTCGCCCGAATGCCGGGGATCCCCGCGGCCGCAGTGTCCACGAGCAGATGGTGCATCAATGCGTCAGCGAAGATTTTTGGCTGCGCACTATGCTTGCCGTGGATGTTTCCGCACCGCCGCTGCCCGCGCAGGAGACGCGCGTCGAATTTATTCGCCGCTATGCGGAAGACAGCGCGAAACGCCTCGCCGTGATGCAAGCGCGAGACGAAGCCTGGTGGGAGAGCGAAACCACTTTTTTCGGCGTGAAACGCTCCGTCGCCTGGGTGATGACCCGCCGCATCGCACACACCGCGCACCATCGCGGCCAGCAAATGGCCATGCTCCGCATGCTGGCCCGCGATCTGCACAGCAACTATGGTCCCACAGCGGACACCGGCGGCCTGATGCAGGATCACGCGCCGACTGTCTACGCCTACCCGGGGCTCGACGAATTGCTCCGCGATCTGCCGGCAAGCGCGCACAAAAGTCCTATGCGCGGCCCCCAGGGCAAGCCCATAACGGAGCGCCCGAAGGTGTAGCGCGGGCCTTCAGGCCCGAGGGTTTTCGATGCCATGCCACGATCTTGCCTGCGTGGTGGAAACCCTCATCCTGAAGGGGTGAGCTACAGGATTAGTACTCGCGGTAAAGTTCGGGGAACTGCTTCTTCAGGTTTTGAATTTTCGGCAGGTCGTTGATGACGATGTAGGGATTGTCGGTGTGGTGTTTCAGGTAATCCTGGTGATAGCCTTCCGCGGGATAAAATCCGTTCAGCGGCACCACCTGGGTCATGATCTTGCCTGAATAAACCTTCGCCGTGTTCAATTGCGTGATGTACGCATCGGCGATTTTCTTCTGCTCCGGGCTGCCATAAAAAATGGAAGACCGGTATTGCGTTCCCCAGTCCGGACCCTGTTTGTTCAACTCGGTTGGATTGTGCGCGACCGAAAAGAAAATCATCAGAATCTGGCCGTAGGTAATTTCCGAAGGATCAAAAACCACCTTGACGCTCTCCGCGTGGCCGGTCTTGCCGCTGCTGACAGTTTCGTACTGTGCGGTGTCCGCGGTTCCGCCGGTGTATCCGGAGGTCGCGGAAATTACGCCCTTGGTGTGTTCATAGACAGCCTGAATGCCCCAGAAGCAACCGCCCGAAATCACCGCCACTTCTTTGCCCTTTGTGGCCGCCACCGGTTGGTCCACGGTTGGCTTGGGGAATGTGGAGTTCGCTCGCGGCGCTTTAGCCCTTGAGTTGAACGCCGCAAACATCACCAGTGCAGCTGCGATCATTCCGAATGATATGAACCGACTCCAGCTTTGCATCATCATGCTCCCGGCCGGCTCTATCGGTTCGCCCGGTATGCCGTGTCCACAGCAGTATTCCGTGTTGGATGCCGCCTTAGAGTCTTACGGTTCCAAGTACCGCGCTATTCGGTGAGGGGGCGGCGTTTTCGGCATCCACTGGGTTAGAGTGGGATGCCCCAGGGTACGTTACACAGCATCTTATACTCCAATTTTTCACGGGAATCACCGATTTCATGCGTATGCCCAACCACACACCTTGCGCCCGGATCCAGGTCCTCTTCTGAGGTGGTTCTCGCGGGATGGCGTGCTTTCCGCCGGTAACGGCAAGGCTGCCTGCTGCGTCTGAATGGAAAAGCTCGCAAACTTACTTTTGGAGAATACGCATGCCGCTTCGCACTGCGCCATTTTTCGCTCTTGCCGGAGCCCTCATTATTCTGCAACCCGCTTCCGGCCAGGTCACTAACGGGAAAAAGCCTCAACTGCCTCCGCCGTTCGCCACAAAATCGGCCGGGAACGGCCCGTCGGGCGTGAAGCCGCCGGCAGGCTTTCTTCCCACGGTTCCCGCGGGTTTCCGCGTGAATGTTTTTGCCCAGGAATTCAAGCGGGTGCGATTCCTGATCGCCGCGCCGAATGGGGACCTTTTCGCGGCTGACACAGGCGCCGGGCAAGTGATCGTCCTGCGCGATCCGCAGCACACGGGAGGGGCCCAGCAGCGTGAAGTCTTTGCCGGCAGCCTGAAACACCCTTTCGGAATCGCTTTCCGCGACGACTACGTCTACGTCGGCAATACCGGCGAAGTCGTTCGCTTCCGCTACGACAAGCAAACTTCCAAACGACTGGGGGAAGCCGAGCGCATCCTCGATCTCCCGCCCTATGGAGGCCACTCCACGCGCACCCTGGCCTTCAGCAAAGATGGCCAGCATCTCTACATCAGTGTCGGTTCTTCGGGAAACATCGATATTGAAAAAGACCAGCGCCGCGCCGCCATCCTCGTTTGCGATCCGGATGGCAAGAACGCGCGTATCTTCGCTTCCGGCTTGCGCAATAGCGTAGGTCTCGCCGTCGAACCCGTCACCGGCGCAGTCTGGGCCGCGGTCAACGAGCGCGATGAACTCGGCGATAATCTTCCCCCCGACTATCTGACTTCCGTCCAGGACGGCGGTTTTTACGGCTGGCCCTACAGTTACATCGGCGACAACGTGGATCCTCGCGTGAAGCCGCAGAGACCCGATCTGGTCGCCAGGGCCATTATTCCCGATGTCCTGCTCGGCGCTCACGTGGCGCCGCTGCAGTTCGCGTTTTACAGCGGCACGCAGTTTCCCGCGCAGTATCGCGGCGGCGCCTTCCTGGCCGAGCACGGCTCCTGGAATCGCGCCTCGCGTGCGGGCTATCAGGTCGCCTTCGTCGGATTCAAGGATGGAAAAGCGGCTGCGGATCCGGTTCCGTTCCTCACGGGTTTTGTCACCGATCCCGGCGGCGCCAACGTGAACGGCCGGCCCGTTGGAGTCGCAGTGGCGCCCGATGGCGCATTGCTGGTTAGCGACGACGGTGCAAATGTGATTTACCGCATCAGCTACGCGATGTAGCCCTTCGAAAATGAGTTGTAGCCCATCCCTTCGGGGATGAGGGTTCCACGGCGCGGCAAGGTCGTGCTGTAACACGGGGAACCTCAGGCCTGAAGGCCTGAGCTACAGGCTACGCATCTACTTCACAACTAGAGTTAGGGAAACCGGCGAGAGCGGGAAACTCTTCGTCGAACCCGCCGGTGTCGCCGAAGGCGTTACGGTGAGCGTGTAAGTCCCGCTGGGCGTGATTACTGCCGGCGGCGGTGGCTGCTGTTGCTGCTGAACTGTGTTCGCGCTGCCGCCGCCACCGCATCCATTCATAACCAAGGCCATGAAGGCAAGTGCGAGCCCCCATTTCCAGGCTATTTCGGCCGTTGAAACCTCCCGCCGCATGTCCGTCCGCGAGCCGCTCCAGCGAGCGAGAAACAGCAGAAGTAACATTGCGGCAATCGCATACGCCAACGGCTTCAGGAATATATCTCGCGGAGCGCGCCGTGCAATCGAGGCGTTGCCGCTGGTCGTTACTGTCACCGTGAAATTTACGGGCGCTCCGCTCGTCAGTGTCACGTTCTGCGCGCTGCAGTTCGCTCCCGTGGGCGCTCCCGAACACGCGAACGCAAGGGACCCGCTGAATCCCGGGCCCGCCGTAGCTTGCAGAATAAACTGTGCCGTTTGACCTGCGCTCACCGAGGCGCTCAGGGTGGCACCCGCGGCCGCGACAATCGTTACCGCGGCGACCGCCGTGGCGTTGATGGTCACCAGTTGCGGCGAATTGACCGCATCGTCTGTAATCGTCAGCGTTGTCGAGCGAATCCCCGTTGCCAGGGGCGCGAACGTCACCGGAACGCTGCAGCTTGCGCCCGCCGCGACCGGGGCCGCCAGGCAGTTCGAACCTCCCACCGAAAAATCGCCGGCGTTCAAGCCGCTCACGCCGATCGCGGTCACATGTAGCGGCGCCGTTCCGGAATTCGAAACCGTCAGATTTTGCGGCGCGGAGGCAGTGCCTTGCGCCGTTGTGCCCGCGAGATTGAATGTGCCGGGGGGATTCAACGTGACGGCGGGCGTCGGAGTTGGTGGCGCAACGCCCGTTCCGCTCAGCCCATACTGTTGCGGATTTCCCAGCGCACTGTCCATTACGTTCAAGGTCGCCTGGCTGGAACCAACGCTAGTCGGAGCGTAGATAATAAAAAGGGAACAGGAATGCTTCGGTTGCAGCAGGACCGTGGAAATGCAGCTGTCGCTTTCCACGAAATCCCCTGCGTTTGCCCCCGTGATCGAAACCGATTGAAAACTTACGCCCTGATCCCCGCTGCTGGTCAGCGTAATCGATTGAGAGGTGCTTTTTTGCCCGATCACGGTGTCTGGAAAAGTCAGGCCCAATGCGCTTGGCGACAATACCGGGCCAACCGAGTTTTGTCCGCCCGATGGGCCGAGCGACGCAATTGCCGGCGAGACTTGCGTCGACTGCTGGAAAAACGGCTGGCTGATCGCGGCCGGTTGGCTTGGCAGCCCGGTTCCCGGATCGACCTCGTACACATTGATACCAAAAACGCCGTAGACCGAACTTGCCGCGTATGTGAACGGAGCTTGCGGATTTTGCACCCCGGATAGGAAGCCGGCGTCGGCGACGGGCAGCGGGGATGACGGCAACACCAGAAATGTCGCTGTGTCCAAGAGTTCAAAACACTCCGCGCAATTCGCCGCTCCGGACGCCGGCACCTGCACATAGGTCACCTGGCCCTCAGGATCGAAAAAGATCGAGTTCGGGTACATCAGATCCGAACCGTTCGTACCGACTTCGCTCCCCAGATCTTCCGTCCCCAAGGACGTCAGAGCGAAATTCGCCGGATCGATCTGGTAAATCGAAAGAGATGCGCGGCTCGAACCGTATCCCAGCCCGAGATAATTTCCTCGAGCGCTGATTCGCGCTCCCAGCCCGCGGGTGCCAACTACCGTTCCACCGCTCGGATCCAGCGCGGCCACTCCACTAACCGGATCGAACGTGATCAGGTAAAGCAGCGCATTCGGGAATTGCGCCTGCGAAGTGGGGAACTGGTTGATGAAAATTGCAATGCCGTGCCCGTTCGGATCCCCGACAGCTCCGCCGTCGATCCAGGGGCCGGACACGGGCAATAACTGGCTGCCGACCGGCACCAGTCCGGGCGCACTGGGATTCACCTGAAAGGTATCGAGTGTCAGCGTGCTTGCGCCTGGCGCAGGCACCAGATCGGACTTCAGGAGGTACACGAACTGTCCCGTACTCTCGGCTATCACCAGCACACCAAACTGCCCGGTCGAAGCTTGGAAGGGCGACGCGGCGACTTCGCTGGCCGCTCCTGTGGCCGCATCCACCGTGTACATGGAAAGCCCATCCACGCAGTAGCCGTAGAGATAGCGGCCCTTGGGATCGATGGCGGAAGGTCCGCACGGATTCGTAAACGTCGTCTGCGAATTGGGCAACAAAGAAAGCGCGCCGCTCGCATCGTCCCGCAAAAATGTCACCGACCCTGTGGTTTTTCCGTTTGCGATGGTATTCACGAAGAGCCACGGCTGGGGCGTCTGCGCGGCGGCACGGAAAACTCCAAAGAAGCACGCGAGCAGGGTAAAAATACAAAATGTAACGGTGCTGCGGCGGTGCGTACCGCCGGAAGGGCAATGCGGCATTTCGAACTTCCTTGCGCTGAACGCGCGGTTCAGCTTGTAAACGAGAAAAGAGGGAAACCTGCAGGGAGACTAGCTTGCGGAGGTCAGAGCGTCAACTAAAAGTGTATAAAAAAGATAGTAAATAGTCTTTCGGCTATGTCCCAAATTGGAACAGATTGTCGAAGCCGAGCCTCGGAATGCGTTTCAAAATGGAACGACCGATACGCCCGCTCATCAGAAGGAAGCCCTTTTCAAATGAAAAATCTCGGGTTAATGTCTGTTAATGGATGTTAATGCAGCCTCGGCTGGCTTTTGGATACATTCAGATGCTTATGCCTCCATTTAGACTTGATGTGGAAAAGCTTCCGAGCAGCACGGAAGCCCTTACAATTTATACCGCCAGCGGAAAACTAAGCATTGAGACTGTGAACGAGTTCCTGCCACGACTTCGGGCGGAATCGGCCCAGAGAGTGATCCTCGACCTGAATGGGGTGAGCTTCCTGGACTCCGCCGGAGTGGGCGCGCTGGTATCGATCTTCGTCAGCCGCCGCAGCCAGGGCAAGGAATTTGGACTGGCCGCGCTGCAAACGCAGGCCCAGGCCGTGGTAACGGTTGCCGGGCTGCAAAATCTATTGCCTATCTATAAGACCGTCGAAGACGCGAGCGCGAAAAAAGCCTGATCAGGTAGCGCCGGCATCCTGCCGGCATTGAGAACTTGCTTTGTGCTTGCCGACAGGATGCCGGCGCTACCAATGCGTTTTGGGGTGAACTATCGCGGGGTCCAATTCGGATGGCTGGTGAACAACCCGTCCACAAAGCCAATCTGGTAGGAAACAAATAGCCCGAAGCAGAGACTAAGCACGCCGGAAGCTGTAACCAGTCCTCGATTGACCCAGGCAAATCGCGATCCGGCGTAGGAAAACGGCAGCGCCAGCGCCACCGTGATCAGCATCATCCCGGCGATGGTTCCCACTCCAAAAATCAGCAGATAAAACACGCCCCAGCGCGGGTTATGGATCGTGGTCAGCACCAGCAGTGCCACCGCCGCGGAGCCCGCCAGTCCGTGCACGATGCCGATCAGCAGCGGGCGCAACGAATGGAAAATTCCGAGTTTTGCAAACGGGCGCCGCAGCCAACTCGGCGGCGCCAGCGCTTCGCCATGATGCTCTGCCGCGGGCTGGTGCTCATGCCAATGGTAGTGCACATGCGATCCGTGCCCATGAACGTGCACATGCTCCCCGATGACTCGCACATGCGCGGGAGAAAACTTCTCGCTCAACCACCGCGTCACGCCTGTGAGATTCAGAACTCCCAGCAGGATCAGCATCAGGCCGACCGCGAATTCCATCGTCAGGCCGACGCGCGTCGGAATGGCCACATTAAATAGAATGATCGCGGCGCCGACCAGCAAGATCGTCAGCGTATGTCCCAATCCCCACAGCGCGCCGATCCAACCCGCCTTGCCGATAGAGGGCTCACGGCTGACGATCGTGGAAACCGCGATCACGTGGTCCGGGTCGGTGGCATGCCGCATACCCAGAAAGAATCCAATCGCCAGTATAGTAAGTCCGCTAATCATGAGTAAATTCAGCCCGTTTCCAGCCCAGCCGCTGAACTAGAAGGATACTGAAGGATGAGAATCAACGCGAGTGATTCGTATCACCAAGCAATTCAGCGCGCAGCGGCCACCCGCAGGTGGCCAAATCCCACGGCGCAGCGGCTTCGACAGAGTCATCGGCAGCCCGCCCGGTTTGATAATTCCCAAAATGGATTCGATGCTTAAAGTTTAAGTTTTCTTCAGCAGCCGCAGAAATTCGGAGGCCGTGTGCGGCAGCCGCGCGCCGCGCCGCGAAATGATGTAAAGGTGGCGCGGGATGCTCAGCTGCTTGATGCGAACTTCCTTCAGCCAGCCGTGCTCCAGTTCCCACGTCACGCACATCCGCGGCACAATCGCCACGCCCATTCCCATCTGCACAAAGCGTTTGATGGATTCAATCGTCGGCATTTCCATGGGCATATCCAGCGCGGTACGGTTGCGGGCAAACAGCTCAATCACTTTGCGCCTGAATGGAGACTCCACGATGTGCGCGATGAAAGCCTCCTTCCCAAGCTCCTCCACGTCCACTTCCTTGCGCTTCGCCAGCGGATGCTTCGGCGGCACTACGAGCGTCAGCTCGTCTTTCAGGATTTCGGTGGCTTGCAGTTGCGCGTCGCGGGGTATGAAGGAAACCGCGCCAAGGTCCAGGCGGTAATTCACCACCTCATGAGGAATGTCCCGCGAAAACATGCGATGCACTCGAACCTGGACGCCCGGGTGGGCCTGGCGAAAACTTGCCAGGGCCGGCAGCAGGGCGTGAATCGAGCTCTCATTGACGCCCAGGGAAAGCTCGCCGCGCTTCAACCCTTCCAGCTCCAGCATTCCCTTTTTCACTTCGTCGCGCAGATTCAGCAGGCGCTCGGCGTAATCCCGCAACAGGGTGCCCGCGTCGGTCAGGCGAACCGGGCGCGCCCCGCGGACGAACAATGGCTGCTCCAGCGAATCCTCCAGTTTGCGAATGGTCAAGCTGACCGCGGGCTGGGTGCGGTAAAGTCGCTCGGCCGCCCGGGAGAAGCTGCCCTCCTTCGCAACCATCAAAAACACCTGTAATTCGCCAAGATCCATGCGTAAACCTCTTATCGGTGGGCAGCTCGATCAAACCCTCTGAAGGCCGGCTATCCAGGATGCCAGTAAATCCCGGCGGGGGCGCCAAGGAGCCGCTACCCCAAACCCTAGTATAAGATAGAATTATCAATTACAGAATGAAGATAAATTGGACTAGAACGGGTCCCCATGCGTTACTGGTATCACAGAACTGGGAGTAGCCATGAGCCACGTACGAATCTTTGATACTACCCTCCGCGATGGCGAACAATCGCCCGGGTTTTCCATGAATACCGAGGAAAAGATCCGCATGGCGCGCCAATTGGCGGCTTTGGGCGTGGACGTGATCGAAGCCGGTTTTCCGATCGCCTCCCGGGGCGACCTGGAGGCGGTGCAAGCCGTTGCGAAAGAAGTCCGCGACGTTCCCATCGCCGCACTGGCCCGCGCGCGCAAGGACGACATTCTTGCGGCCGTTGAAGCCTTGAAGCCCGCGAAATCGCCGCGCATGCACGTGTTTCTCGCCACCTCCGACCTCCACTTGCAGGCCAAGCTGCACATCACGCGCGAGCAGGCGCTCGAAGCCATCGGCTCCATGATCAAGCTGGCCCGCAATCACGTGGAGGAAATCGAATTTTCCGCCGAAGACGCCGGCCGCACCGAAATTGAATTTCTTTGCAAGGCGTGCCAGATCGCGGTCGAAAATGGCGCCACTATTCTCAACCTGCCGGACACGGTCGGATACGCCGTGCCGGAAGAGTACGGCGCGATGTTTCTGAAAGTCCGCGAACACCTCGGCGATCCCGAGCACATCACGTTAAGCGCCCACTGCCACGACGACCTCGGCCTTGCTGTTGCCAACTCGCTGGCCGCGGTTCGCGCCGGCGTGCGGCAGATCGAATGCACCGTGAACGGCATCGGCGAACGCGCCGGAAATGCCGCGCTCGAAGAGATTGCCGTCGCGTTGGCCGTGCGCAAGGACAGCTTTGGCGTCGCTACGAAACTCAATTTGAAAGAGCTCTATAAGTCCAGCCGACTGCTCAGCGAAATCACGGGCGCGGTGATCGCGCCTAACAAAGCGGTCGTCGGCGCCAACGCATTTGCGCACGAAGCGGGCATTCACCAGGACGGCATCATCAAGAATCCGCTCACCTACGAGATTATTTCTCCTGAAGCTGTCGGCGTCCCTTCGCGCTCGCTCGTTCTTGGCAAGCACTCTGGCCGCAACGCTCTGCGCCAGTCACTCAAGGAACTCGGCTACGACGCCTCGGACACGGAACTCGCGGAGTGCTATCGCCGGGTCACTTCACTTGCGGACGAGTCCAAGCAGGTGCGCGCGCGCGACCTGATGGCGATCGCGCACGAAGTCATTCGCCGCAAAGCCGCGGCAGCGGCGAGCGAAACGTCTTCTGCGGCGTAGGATTTGTAGCTCGCCCCTTCAGGGGCGAGGGTTTTCATAGCGTGGGCGAGATCGTGCCGTAGCATGGAAAAGCCTCAGGCCTGAAGGCCTGAGCTACAATTTGAAGGGTTAATCTCGGGGTGTCCAGGCCATGAAGTTGAAAAAGACGATCGTCCTTCTTCCCGGTGACGGCATCGGTCCGGAAGTTACGCGGTCCGCCGCCAACGTCCTGCAGGAATGCGCGCGCGAATTTCAGCACCAGTTCACGTTTGTGGAGATGCCCGTCGGAGGCGCCGCCATCGACAAGAGCGGCACTCCGCTCCCCAATGAAACGCTGGACGCCTGCAAGAAAGCCGACGCAGTCTTCCTCGGCGCGGTCGGAGGCCCCAAGTGGGACTCGCTTCCGGTCGGCAAGCGCACCGAAAACGGCTTGCTCGACCTGCGCAAGGGACTCGGCCTCTACGTCAACCTGCGTCCCGTGAAATTGCTTGAGCCTCTGCGTGGCATTTCTCCGCTGAAAGCGGACCGCCTCGGCGACCTCGATATGGAAATCGTTCGCGAACTGGCCGGCGGCATGTATTTCGGCGAGCGCGGTTCAGTAAAAGAAAATGGCGTGGAGCGCGCTTTCGACACTGAATCCTATTCAACGCCCGAAATCGAGCGCATCGCCGCCTTTGCTTTTGCCCGCGCCGAAGCCCGTTCGCGCCGCATCATCTCCGTGGACAAGGCCAACGTCCTGAACAGTTCGCAACTCTGGCGCCGCACCGTTACCGCCATGGGCACGGTCTACCCCAACGTGAAGCTCGAGCACATGTACGTGGACAATGCGGCCATGCAGCTCACGCTGAAGCCCACGCAATTCGACGTGATGCTCACCACCAACATGTTCGGGGACATTTTGAGCGATGCCGCCGCCGCACTCGTCGGGTCGATCGGCCTGATTCCTTCCGCCAGCTTTGGCACCGGCGCGCCGCTCTTCGAACCGATTCACGGTTCCGCGCCGAGCCTCGCGGGAAAGGACATGGCCAATCCCATCGGCGCCATTCTCAGCGCCACGATGATGCTGCGCGATACCTTTGGCCTGAACCTCGAAGCCGATTGGGCCGAACAGTCGCTCGTCCGTGTTCTGAACACCGGCGTGCGCACCCCGGACATCGCCGAGCCCGGCAGGAAAACCGTGACCTGCTCCGTCTTCAACGACATGTTGCACGACGAAATGCAGCGCACCTTCGAGCACGCCGAAAAATACGGCTGGGGCGTCTAGTCCTCTGTTTTCAACTTTGGGTAAGGCCTATCGGGCCAACTTGGCGCTCGTAGCTTTGGGATCTGCGCCAGGTTGCATCGCGGAAGACAAGCCTCGGCTCGGCCAGACAATTTCCAAGGCAATTTGATGTTTCACCAGCATCCGGGAACGCCGATTGATACGAACTTCCATGGTGTTGCTCCCGTCAGCGTGCAGTTCTGAACTGTTCTCTTTCTGGGCGACGACTTCCTTGCCGCCATGGAAAACAGTCACACGGAGCACATGGTCACCGGCTTCAATGGGACAGTTGAAACGCAAAGTATCGCCGCGATGCGCAGACTCCAGCGGAGTCGTCAGAAGAAGGTTGTCATCGGAGTAGATCGCAAGAGTCTCTTCCCCCACATCCGACACGACTGAAATGTTCAGAGAAGTTTGCCGCGTGGCTGAGGGGGCCGCATCCGTCAGGGAGCTTCCGGGCGCGGCTGCAGTTTTCGGGCTTTTCGGTCCGGCGGCGCCCGCAACCGAGGGTCTATGAGCCACTACCGGCGGCCCTGCCGCATTCTGCGCACCCTTTCCCCGCGGAACATTTACCTTGGAGGGCACCCTGGAGGGCTGCCGGCCCACATTTGTGTTTGTTATTGGCGTCGCGGAGCCACTTGTCGGAAGAGCTTGGGTGTCCGAACTCAAGGCGGTGGAGCTGCTTCCGCCCGGCGGAAGAAGTGTGAGCACTGGTTGAGAGGAAAGGGAAGGGGACATCGCAGGTGGTGTGCCTGGAGAAGTGATGGCGCTCAGACCTGTTGCTGCAGGCGGCGGGGATTGCAAAGCCGAGCGGTGCAAACGCAGCTGGACGAGGAGAACTAATGCGAGAACCAGGATTCCCGCGGTAGCGCTGGTAAGCCAAACTTCGCTGCCCCGTACCGGACGTTTCCACCAGGAAGTTATGCTGCGCCAAGCGGTTCCTTGAGATGGTTGATGGAGGGGCCTGCGGAGTGCGGTGGTCGGCGCTGAATTCACCAGCAATGATGTCCCGGATGAGCTTGCCGCCACTGTTCTTGGCCCGGCTGCCGCCTGCGCCTTCTTGGAACGCGCCAGCGGGTATAGCGCGGCCGCCAGGTCCTGGGCCGTCGCAAAGCGCGCGTCAGGGCTTTTGGCCAGGCAACACATCACAATTCGATCGAATTCCGGCGGCAACGCGGGATTCAGATGCGAGGGCGGCGCGGGCTCCGAAGAAACGATTTGCCCGCAGACGGCGATAACGGAGCTGCCGTCGAACGGGTGGACACCCGTAGTCATTTGATAGAGGACAATCCCCAGGGAAAAAAGATCCGAGCGCGCGTCCTGGGGTTGATCCAAAATCTGTTCGGGAGAAAGAAATGCGGGGGTGCCGTTCAGGGTGCCGGAAGCAGAGACGTGTGTCGCATAGCGCGCGATACCAAAGTCGCCCAGCTTTGGGCGGCCTTCTCTCGTGATCAGGATGTTCGCGGGTTTCACGTCGCCATGAATGATTTTGGCCTGATGTGCCTGAGAAAGTGCGGTCGCCAGGTCGCCTCCCCACGCCGCCGCCTTTTCGAGCGAGAGAGGCGCAGTCTGCAGGGCCTTCTCCAGGGTTTCTCCTTCCACATATTCCATTACGAAATAGGGAAAACCGTTGTGGTCCGTGCCAACATCGTAGAGGCTGACGATCGAAGAATGGGCAAGTTGGCCGACGATTTGTGCTTCGCGGAGGAACTGCTCCTGGAGTTGACGCGAGCCGAAGCCGTTCTGAAAGGTCTTTAATGCCACAGTGCGGCCGATCAGGGTATCCAGCGCCTTATCGACACGGCTGGTCGCACCGGTTCCCAGGGTTTCGATCACTTCGTAGCGACTGGTCAAAGTTGGCATAGGCAGAGCCAGGGCGGGCAAATCGAGAGATGCCAGTGTCCCACGGCGACTGTCCGCCGAAAATGGCCCGGAGGTACTAGCGGCAAAAACTTCCGTACCAATTCCTCTTGCCACTCTTTCGAATCCGCTTCATGGACTTTGTTTACCTATGTGCTCAGGCTGCGTGGCACACTCTTCCGCCGGGTTATACTTCGCCAATCCGTGAACGGCACTGCTCTTCCGCTTGTGCATCGCCCCCAATTTTCCTTCACCGCTGCGAGACCCGACTGCTTACGGTTTTTTCCGCTCAACCGGTGCGGGCTTCGGCTTTTCCGTGGCCGCCGGGGCTTCTGGCTTCGCGAGCAGGGAAGAGCCACGCTTCGCGGTGTGTTGCAGAGGCGAGGCAGAGCCGGTCTGCTGCCTGCGCGCTTGCACAGCTGCGGGCATTTGCTTGACAGCAGGCTGAGCTGCCTTGCCAGCCACGGGTTGGTAAACATTCAGGACGCCCGCCTCCATGAAATGGTCCGAAGTTATTTCCTGCGCCTTGCCGGCGGGGGAGAGAAGCAGGGCTCCTGTAAAGCCCAGGAAGATCACTGGCATCCTCAATATATTGAAAAACTGCACGTCGCACCTCCGACTGCAAATTGGAATAGAAAATCCTGGGGCGTTCGTCACTGCCCTAGCGCTTTCGGAGCGGCGATGCGAGCGCAATTACTGTCGCGTGACAGGCTCGCTAATGGCAGCTCCGCGCGACCATGTACCCGGACCGTTCGAAGGCTCCTCTTGCCAGCCCTGGCAAACCACTACACAATCTCTTTTCACCCATGCGCTGGCTCCGACTCCTCGGCATCGTTCTCGCGTCCGCTTTCCTCATTTTTTCCTGCGCGCTCTATGCGTTCCGGGCCGTCGCCCGCAGGCATACGCGCGAACTCGAAACCCGCCTCGCCACGCTTCCCGATCCGGCCGCCAACACTCCCTATCCGAAATTCTTTTTTCAGCGAGGCGTCAATTTCACCGCGGAATTTCCCGCCTTCTACGGCGGTGATGCCGCGGTCGAAATGCTCAAGAAGCTTCCTGCCCATGGCATCAACTCCATCGCGCTTGTGCCCTATGGCTTCGCATCCACCAAGGAACCCAAGGTCCACGGCTGGAACACGCGCTGGGAAGGCGACGCCGGCATCACGCAGCTTGCCCGCGTCGCGCATTCCCTCGGCATGAAAGTGCTGCTGAAGCCGCAGCTCTGGATGCACGGCGGCAATCCCGCGGACATCAATTTCCCCGGCGCGGCCGAAAACTCTGAGTGGTTCGCGCAATACCAGCCTTTTCTCGAGCACTACGCGCAACTCGCCTCCGCGATCCACGCCGATGTGCTTTGCGTCGGCGTGGAACTGGAAAAAATGTCCGGCAACGAGCAGGCCTGGCGCAAACTTATCGCCCGGGCCCGCGAACTTTATCCCGGACCGCTCACCTACGCCGCCAACTTCGGCCCCGAATTCGAGTCCATCAAATTCTGGGACGCGCTGGACTACATCGGCATCGACGAATACTATCCGCTACCCGATGACCTCTCCACGGCCGCGGTCGTCGAAAAAATCTCCGCCGTGCAGGGGCGTTTTCAAAAGCCCGTCCTCTTCACCGAAGCCGGCTTCCCCAGCGTCACCGAAGCCAACCGCTACCCATATGATGGTTCCTCGCGCGCCGTGGATTTAGAAATCCAAGCCAAAAGCTACGACGCGCTTCTTTCCGCCTTCTACGAAAAACCGTGGTTCGCCGGCGTCTACTGGTGGAAAGTCGGCACCAACGGCTACGGCGGCCCCGCGGACGCCTCGCACACTCCCTGGAACAAGCCCGCCATGCAATCCATCGAACTCTGGTACCGCAGCGGAAAGCGCTAAACAGTTTCTTCACCGAAGCGAGTCCCAGTTGGGGCTGAATTAAATGCAATCATGGCAATGGTTTCTGAACGTCACATTGACACCAATGCATCGCTTGCTGTTGAATAGGGAGAGTTGAGGGGACACATTGGCAGAGAAACAGCTAGTTGCGGCGATCGGCAGGAAGTACGCAAAAATGAGCCGTGCGCGCCGAATCCGGACGATACACAGCCTTTCGGCGGATGGTGCGGAATTTATCCGCCGGTTTTTCCCGGAGTTTTACGCTGAGGCTTTTCCCCAGACGGGCCGCTCGGCTTCCGGCTCGAGCGAAGCAGATTCGCGCCCTGAGCTATACGCAAAGACTCGTTAGCATCCAGTCCCAGCCGCTTTCCCCATTCCACCACCAGATTCTTTCGCTCGTTGGTTCCGTAGACATTTTGAAGAATGGCTTTGAAGATTTCCGCTGGTTCCATGCCGCCAGCTAGCGCAGCTTCGACGGCCGCCCGCTTTTCCTTCTCACTAAGGTGTTCCGAAGCGCTAGGTTTGACCATTCCTCACTCGTTACGGCGGAGACACTTACCGTGGCGATACCCTAATCCATTTCATAAAATCTCGCAATGTCGCTCGGGTTATTGTTCGAATGTAAGTGGGTCTTTCCATGCAACTCGGTTGCTAGAACCCGTTCGGGATGATAATTTTAATGATTCGTAGTTTCCCGGGCACAAGGGTTGGGGGCCTGAAATCGTGAGGTCAGCCAGGGCAATCAGGTTTTTATAACAGCTTCTCCCGAGGGGAACTTTTTTGCTCTTAATAAGGGTTGCCCTTCCCCCAGTTTGGCCGGAACTCATTGTTCATCTGAAAAATGCCAGCACCTACTTCCAATCAGAGTCGCGGTGAATCCGGGCGTGTGCCCGGCCTAACGTATTGGCGTGTCGAGGGTTCGCTGTTCGAAATCAGCGCGCTGCGCAGTATCGGCTTTTTCAATTGGAACAGCCAGAGTTTTCTCGAGCGATGGGTACGCCGCTCCGGAACGCTGGCGATGGGCGTCCTCCGCCCCCCCGCGTATCTCGCCAATCGCACCTTTGCCACTCGGCTTCTGCACAGTGTCCTCAGCGGCATCACTCGCGACCGCCTGGACCTTCTTGGTGAAGAATATTTCCAGTACGAACTCAAACCCAAGATGCGCCGCGAAGCCGTGGACAAATTGATTGAATCGGTCCGCAGCGGCGAGCGCGTCATCCTTGTCAGCCAGCTTCTCGAACACATCCTCCGCCCAATGACCGAATATTTCGGGGCAGATGGTTTTATCGCCAATCGCCTGGAATTCCGCGATGGCGAGACCACCGGCCGCCTGTGCCAACCGGTGATTCGCCCGCGCGGCCCGCTTGCCTGGCTGGCAAGCGGATCGGCAGACGGCCGCATCTCACGGGAAAAACTTCTCTCGCAACTCGGCTGGAATGGGAAAGTGCAGCTCCTCGATTCCGCCGTGCAGCCCGCGCTCCGCTCGCAACTCCCCGCGCGCACCTCGGTCGACCGCCTCGGCAGCACGCCGCATGTAGCGCGCCTCTCCGTCCGCGATTCACTTGCGGGCAAGCACCTGATGCTCATCGGCGTCACGGGTTTCATCGGCAAGGTCTGGCTGGTGGACCTGCTCGAAAAAATTCCCGAGATCGCTAAAATCACCTTGCTCATCCGCCGCAACCGGACCACCTCGGCCCAGCGCCGCTTCGAAAAAATCGTCGAGGAATCTCCGACGCTCGACCGCCTGCAGGAAATTCACGGCGCGAATCTCGCGGCTTTTCTGCGCGAAAAAGTGGAAGTCGTCGAAGGCGACGTCAGCCAGCCCGGCCTGGGCCTGGACGCCGCGACGCAAGCGCGCCTGCAGCGCTCGCTCGACGTGGTCGCCAACAGCGCCGGTCTCACCGATTTCAATCCCGACCTGCGCGACGCGCTCTCTTCCAACGTCGATTCCACGCGCTATCTTCTTGATTTCCTGCGCAAGTGCGACCACGCCGGCCTGATGCATCTTTCCACCTGCTACGTTGTCGGGATGCGTGACGGCCGCGTCAATGAAGAACTCCGCGCCAACTACAACCCCGCTAGCCACCCCGACTTCGACGCGGAGAAAGAAATCGCCTCGCTGCGCGAAATGGTGCAGCGCATCGAAGCGCGAGCCGGAAGCCCGGAACTCGCGAAAGCCCTGCGCCGCCAGGCCCTCGGCCGTGCAGGCGATCCTGCGAAAGTCGCTCCCGAGGAACTTGACGCCGTCACCCGGCGCAATCGCGCCCGCTGGGTTCGCAACCGCCTGGTTCGCGCAGGCATGAAGCGCGCCCAGCATCTCGGCTGGCCCAACACCTACACGTTCACGAAAAGTCTCGGCGAATCCGTCCTCGCGCAGCAGGGCCACGATCTTTCGATCGCGGTCGTTCGCCCCTCGATCGTCGAAAGTTCGGAGCGCACGCCTTTCACCGGATGGAACGAAGGCATCAACACCTCCGGCCCGCTCTCCTATCTCCTCGGAACGAATTTCCGGCAGCTTCCGTCGAACGAGCGCAAGTGCCTCGACGTCATCCCCGTGGACATGGTTACCCGCGGCATGACGCTGATCGCCGCTGCGCTCGTCCAGCGCAAGCAGGCGCGCCTCTACCAGCTCGCCACGTCGGCCATCAATCCCGTCAACATGGCGCGCTCGATCGAGCTCACCGGCCTCGCCCATCGCAAGCATTACAAAACGCAGCAGGGCATCGAGCACTGGCTGAAAGTGAAGTTCGAAACCATTCCCGTCTCGAAGCAGCGCTACGAGCGCCTTTCCATTCCCATGCAGAAGGCCGTGGTTTCCCGCATCAACAAAGTCGCCACGTCGCTCAATATCAGCAAGCCGCCGCTCGCCAAGGCCGAACGCGACCTCGTTCGCGCCGAAAAGCTCATTGAACTTTACGAACCCTTCATCCTCCACAACGAGCACGTTTTCGAGTGCGAAAACGCCCGTCTCCTTTCCGCGGCGCTCTCGCCCGAAGAAAAAAAGATGTTCGACTTCTCGCCGGAAACCATTGACTGGTGGGACTACTGGATTAACATCCACATACCGGCTCTTCGCCGCTGGTGCTACCCCTTGATGGAAGGGAAGCCCCTGGAGGCTCGTGAGCCGCGGGCGCTGAACTGGTCGGCGCCACCGGAGGAAGCTTCCGCGGCGATTCGCTGAAGCGCCATCATCCGTCTATGGCTATTTTCCTGACAGGTTCCACCGGTTATCTCGGCAGCTACCTTGTGGCGGGCCTTTTCACGGGCCACGTCGATCGCCTGAATCTCCTGGTCCGTGCGAAGAGCGAGCAGGAAGCCCGGGAACGCCTCTGGCAATCGCTGCAGCTTCACTTTGCGTTTCCCGAATTTCTGGAACGCTTGAACTCCCGCGTGCGCATCTTTCGCGGCGATCTCACCGGCGAACGCTTCGGCCTCGGCGACGACGATTATCACGCGCTGGTCGACTCCACCGATTCCGTTCTGCACTGCGCCGCTTCTTTAAATCGCAAATCCGAAAAGCAGTGCCTCAACGTCAATCTGCGTGGCTCGCTCGAAGTCATTCAGCTTGCCCGCCGGGCGCAGAATCATCATGGCCTGCGGCGATATTCCCACGTTTCCACGGTCGCCGTCGCCGGCAAGCGTCAGAACGAAGTCGTCACCGAAGACACTTCCATCGACTGGAACCGCTCCGACTACGATCCCTACGCCCGCACCAAGAAATTCTGCGAGCACATGGTCCACCAGCTTCTCCCCGATGTGACCCGCACGATTTTCCGCCCCGCCATCGTCCTCGGCGATTCCCGCCGCCCCGAAACTTCGCAATTCGACATGGTGCAGGCCTTCGATACCCTGGCGCGTTTTCCAGTCCTTCCCCTGCGCCCCGATGACAGAATTGACATCGTCCCCGCAAATTACGTTGGCGCCGCCATCGTAAAAATTCACCAGATGGAAAAACCGAATTACGGCATTTATCATCTATCTTCTGGGACCGGTGCGCAGACGTATAAAGAACTTACGGATGCGCTGGCCGAAATTGGCGGATGGTCCAGGCCCAGCTATCAACCGTGGCTCGGCGGGCCGTTCTCCAAAACCGTGAATTGGCTGGCCTTCAAGGGCGGCCCGGTCGGGTATGGAGCTTCCTTGCTGAGAGTTTTCTGGCCGTATCTGGATTGGAACACCGTGTTCGATAATTCCCGCGTCGTGCAGGAAATGGGCGAAGCACCCGCAAAGTTTTCTTCGTATGCCTACCCGCTCCTTCAGTTCAGCCGCGCGAACAAATTCAAATATCCCGCAAAGCCCTGGCCCGCCAATGCGATCAAGCCTGCTGCGGTAACCGCGGGGAGCGCCGGCGCATGACCGATTTCCTTCTCGTCGCCTGGGTCAGCGCCATGATCGAGTTCCGCTGCTTCGCCTGGAAATTCGGCATCGGCAAGCGCTGGACGCCCGGCGAAAAACTTAAGCTCCTCTTTGCCGGCTACAACGGTACCCGTAACACCGGCAGCGACGTCCGCGTGCAGGAAACGTTGCGGCAGATCCGCCACGTCCTGGGCACGGAAAATGTCGACTTCAGCGTGATGACCCAGAATTTCGATCGCACCCAGGGGTATTTCGAGGGTTCGCGCCAGGTGCACCTCCCCGACGTGTTTCCGCCGTTCCTCTTTCGCGAAGTCCACGCCAATCATGGAGTGGTATCTTGCGAAGGCTCGATGTTCAAAAGCAAATTCGCCAACGCGCTGACCACAATGATGATCGGCTCGCTCGGCCTCGCCTCCGCGGAAAACAAGCTTTCCGTCGCCTACGCCGGAGATGCAGGCCACATGGACGATCTGATCGCGTGGATGTGCGCCCGCTACACGCGCGACTCGCTCGTGATCACGCGCAGCCTCGAATCGCAGCAACTCCTTTCCGGCCTCGGTGTCCCGAACGAACTTGGCGCCGACACCGCCTGGACATTCGAGCCGCGGTCGCCCGACTACGCGCGGAGCACTTTGCGCAAAGCCGGCTGGGACGAAAAAACTCCTATCCTCGTTCTCTGCCCGATTCATCCTTTCGTCTGGCCCGTGCGAGCTTCCATCGCCAAGTACATCGCGCGCACCGTCACCGGCGCATTCAAAGACAGCCAGTACCGCACGGTCTATTTCTTTGAATCGGGCGCCGAAGTCGATCGCAAGTTCAACCACTACGTCGCCGGTTACGCGCAAGCCGCCAAAGTGTTTCTCCAGCGGCACAAAGTTTTCCCGATCCTCGTGGCCATGGAGCGCCTCGACGCGGTCGCCTGCCATGCCATCGAAAAGGAAATTCCCGGCACGCCGATTTTCACCTCCGACGATTACGACATGTTCGAACTCGTCTCCATCCTTCGTGCGTGCACCTACATGGTCTCTTCGCGCTATCACGGCATTGTCACCAGCATGCCCGCGGGCGTGGTCTCCGCCGGAGTCACCATGGACGAGCGCATCCGCAACCTGATGCGCGAGCGCGGCCACCAGCACCTGCTGCTTAACGTCGATGACCCGGATCTTGGTCCCAAGCTTCTCGACGTCATGGAAAAGCTTGTCGTGGAGGCCGATTCCATCCGCGATTCGGTCGGCCGCACGGTCGTCTCCAACCTCAAAGCGATGTCGCGCATGGCCATCTTTTTTGAGGACGAACTCCGCAAAACGTATCCCGAATTTCCCCTGCGCAAAGGCGTGCTGAGCTGGGAAGACAACTTGCCGCCCTTCAATGAAAACCTGCGCAAGCTGGTGGAGGAATACGATTCCTCTCCCGGCGTGCTGGCGGCGGGGCGCTGAAGCAGATGCCCAATTTTCTAGAAAACGCGTTCGCGCAATTGCAGAAAGCTTCCGGACGCGTCGTCCTGCGCGAAATCCGCGGCACGGAATTCGTCAGCGTCTCCGGCGCGGAGCTTCTCGATCAGGTTGCGCGCGCGCGCGCCTATCTGCGCGGCGCTGGTCTGCAGGCGGGCGATCGCTGCGCTTTGCTTGGCCCCAATTCGATTCGCTGGGCTGCAATCGATCTCGCGCTGATGGCCGAGGGCATCGTCGTGGTGCCGCTTTATTCTCGCCAGGCGCCCGCCGAACTCGCCGCGATGATGAAGGACTGCACACCCAGCCTGCTGATCGCGAGCGACGCCGCCATCGGCGAAAGCGTCGCGCAGGTCTGGCCCGAAGTCCCGCCACGCGACACGTTCGACGAAATTCTCCAGTCCGCACCTATGCAAAAGGGAATCGCTAGCCCGCCCAATCCCCGCCAGAGCGAAGACCTCGTCACCATCATCTACACCTCCGGCACTTCCGGCGAACCCAAGGGCGTCTGCCTCAGCACGAAGAATCTCGACCACATGCTCTCCTGCACTACCGGCTGGATCGACCATCTCGATAAAAACAGCCGCGAACCTTTGCGCGTGTTCCAATACCTGCCTTTCAATTTTGCCGCTTCGTGGATCGTCATGATGTCCTGCCTTACGCGCGAAACCGTCCTCACGCTTTCCACCGACCTCAACAGGCTGGCCGACGAAATCCGCCTATCCGCTCCCAACTATTTTTTCAATGTGCCCACGCTGCTCGAGCGCGTGAAACGCGGCGTCGAAGAAAATCTTTCGAAGCGCGGCAGTCTTATCCAGTCGATCTATAAGAAAGGCCACGGCGGCTGGCAGAAGCGAAACGAGGGCAAGTCCTCGGGCGGTCTCTGGCTCTTCGCCGCGCAGAAGCTTATCTTTGGCAAAATTCGCGAGCGCTTCGGCCCCAACCTGCGTGGGCTAGTCTGCGGCTCCGCGCCGCTCGCTCCCGAAACTCAGGATTTCTTTGGCATGCTCGGTATTCCCATCTGGCAGGTTTACGGCCTTACGGAAACCTGTGGCATTTGCACCATGGACGACCCGCGCATCGCCTCCGAGCCCGGCCGCGTCGGCCAGTCCGTTCCCGGCATCGCAATGAAAACCGGCGAGAACGACGAAATCCTCGTCAGCGGGCCGAATATTTTTCCCGGGTACTGGAATCGCCCCGAAGAAACCGCCCGCGTCTTGCAAGGCGGATGGTTCCACACGGGCGATCAAGGCGAAGTGAACTCCCGCGGCAACTGGCGGATCAGCGGCCGCATCAAGAACCTCATCATCCTCAATTCCGGGCACAACATCGCGCCCGAACCCATCGAAGAAAAAATCGGTCAGCATCTTTCCGGAGCGCAGCAAGTGGTCATTGTCGGCAATGGCCGCGGGTATCTCTGCGCCCTGGTTACCGGCGCCGTTGAACCGGCCTCCATTCAATCCGCGCTGGACGCCGTCAACTCCGAACTGCCGCACTACCGCCAGGTCCGCAATTTCGCTATTCTTTCGGAAGTGTTCACTCCCGAAAATGCTCTCCTCACCGCCAACGGCAAGGTGAAGCGCGACGCCATCAACAAAAGGTTCCGGGAAGAAATCGAGCAGATGTACAGCAAGCACGCCGTCGCCGCGGGAACGAACGCATGAAGAAACGGCGCCGCAATGAGCTCCCGGTAAAGGAATTCCGCGGCAAAGGCCTCCGGTGGGAATGGCGCGACGGTGTTGTCGAACTCACGCTCGACCACGAACCTCTCAACGAAATCGGCACGCTGCTGCTCGGCGAACTCGAACAATTTGTCGCGGCCATCGACACGCTGGCCCCGATCACCAGCGCCTGCATCATCACCAGCGCCCGCCGCGGCGGCTTCAGCGTCGGCGGCGATTTGAAGGAGCTTTACAACAACGCTGTAAAACTTCCGCCCAAGCAACGTGTCGCGGGCCTGCGAACCTTCATCCAGCGCATCCATCGCGTCGCGAATGCCATCGACGCCGCTCCCTTCATCACTGTGGCCGCTGTTCACGGGCTCTGCATGGGTGGCGGTCTCGAGCTCGCGCTTCTCTGCGACCTCATCGTCGCCGACAAGATGGCCCGCTTCGGGTTCCCCGAACTGCGACTCGGATTTATCCCCGGCTTCGGCGGCATTCCCCGTCTCCGCCGCGGCGTGGGCAACGGCTTCATCCGCGACATGCTCTTCACCGGCCGCACCGTCAAGGCCGAAGCAGCGCACCAGGCCGGCCTCATCTCGCATCTCGCCGGTGAAGGCTACGCGCTCGAAGTCGCCCGCTCCATGGCCCAGCAAATTACGAAGTTCGACGCCGAAGCCCGCATCGCCGCAAAAAAATTCATCAAGCCCATCCCCTACCAGGAACTTCGCGAAGAAGTCGAGCTTTTCTGCAAACTCTTCAACCGTCCCCAGGTCATGGAGAGTCTCCGCCGCTTTGTCGAATCCGATGACCCCATGAAGCATCTCCCCGTCGCCCCCAGATCGTAATCTCGTCTTCTTCCTCTCTGCGGCCCTCTGTGTTCTCTGTGGTGAATTCTTTCTTTTTTCCTCCACCTAGCCAAATGGCGGATGTCCCGAATTTCCCTCTCTGTCACTCTAACGATGGAGGTAGAAAACATGTCATCCGAATGGGCAACCGTTTCGAAAGAACTTGCCGAAACCACCGCCAAAGCCGGCGCGCATGCCGTCGCGGTTCACACGGAATCCCGCGGCTCGTCCAGCGGGGTCATCTGGCGTCCCGGCATCATCGTGACCGCCGAGCACGCCCTGCAACGGGACGAGGACATACAGTTGACGCTACCCGATGGTCAGCTAGCGGCCGCAAAGCTTGTTGGTCGAGATGCTTCCACCGACGTCGCAGTCCTGAAGTGCGAGCAAGCCAGTTCCCCCGTTCCGTCCTTCGGCGATACCACTTCGCTGCGCCCGGGTAACGTTGCGCTCGTCGTCGGTCGCACCCGTGCCAGCGGCCCCGTGGCCGCGCTGGCCTTCGTCAGTATGGTGGCGAACGAGCGCCGCCTCTGGGGCGGCCTCTCTCTCTCTCCCTACGTTCGCCTGGATGTTGCCATGCAACGCACGGGAGTGGGCGGCGCAGTCGTTGACGCCGAAGGCCGCGTGGCCGGCATCGCCACTCCAAAATTCGCGCCCACGGGAGCCCTCGCCCTGCCGGTCGCCACGGTGAACGGCGTGGTGGACGCCCTCCTTACGCAAGGCCGTATTCCCCGCGGGTACCTCGGCGTCGGCCTGCAGCCGGTTCGCCTCCCCGAGAATCTGAAAGAGACCCTCCAGCGCCGTGAAAAAACCGCTGCGATTGTGCTGGAAGTCGAGCCCGGCGGGCCCGCTCACAATGCCGGCGTGGTGATCGGAGACATTCTTCTCTCGCTCGACAGCAAATCCGTCACGCGCCTCGAAGATGTCCAGGCCCATCTGCACGGCGCAAACATCGGCAAATCCCTCGCCGCCCGTTTTCTTCGCGGCGGGGCGCCACGCGACGTCACGATCACCATCGCGGAACGTCCCAACGGGAGCGTCTGAGATGAGCATCCGGGGACTTGGGGAAATTGCCGAACGCGTGCGCCGCTCCACCGTTCTCGTTCAACCCGGCGGCCGCGGCAGCGGCTCCGGCGTAGTCTGGTCCGACGACGGGTTGATCATCACCAACGCCCACGTTGCGCGCGGGCCTCGCGCAAGAATCTCTCTTTGGGATGGCCGTGAATTTCAAGCTGAAGTAGCCGCCCGGGATGCGCGGCGCGACCTTGCGGCCCTCCGCATTTCCGCGACGCAGCTTTCCTCGGCAACCAGCCGCGATTCCTCGGACGTTCGGGCCGGTGAGATTGCTCTGGCCGTCGGCAATCCTTTCGGTTTTCTTGGTGCGCTCACCACAGGCATCGTCCATGCAGTTGGACCTTTGCGGGGCCTGGGCTCCCGGAATTGGGTGCAGTCCGATGTCCGCCTGGCGCCAGGAAATTCGGGCGGGCCGCTCGCGGATGCGCAGGGCCGCGTCATCGGCATCAACTCAATGATCGCGGGCAGCCTCGCGCTGGCCATCCCGAGCAATGATGTGCGCCGCTTTCTGCAGGGCCAGAGCGGGAGGAACTGGCTTGGCGTCACACTTACGCCCGTTCGGCTGCCGCTCGCCAGCAGCCAGGAGATTGGCCTCCTCATTATCGGCATCGAGCCGTCTGGCCCGGCTTCTCTGGCCTCGCTTCTGCCGGGCGACATTCTCCTCGGCTCCGAAAAGCAGCCCTTCCGTTCCGCCGACGACCTTGCCGATGCGCTCGATGAGAACCCCGCCGGGGTCTTGCACCTCGCCTTTCTTCGCGGAGACTACACTCGCGTGCGCAAAGTGAGCGTGCAACTCCGCGCCAGGAACAGTCGTGCAGGAGCGGCCGCCGCGTGATCCGCGTGCTCATCGTCGCGGCCTCAGCCCGCGCCCGGCGGGCGCTCGAATCCTTGCTTCACACCCAGGGCTTCGAGGTTGTGGGCGTCCTCGCCGCGTTCGAAGACGCAGCCGATGAGTTCGGGGAAAAAGGTCTCGACGCCATTGTCGTTGACGCAAGCGATCTCCACGTGGAGGAACTCCACGGACTATTGCAGGAAACCGGAATTGCGCGCGAAACACCGGTGATCCTTCTGCTTCCTGAGGCTTCCTCCAGCGCGGGTTCCCGAGCCTTGAGTCTCGGCGTGCGTGGAATTCTCCCGCCATCGCCGGAGCCCCGGCAACTCGCCGCCGCGCTCGAAGCCGTCGTTCGCGGACTGGTCGTGCTCGGCTCCGAATCAGGCGCGCCGATGCGTGCCGCCGCCAGCCGTTCAACTCCTGTGGACGAATTAGCCGAGCCGCTCACTCCCCGCGAAAGGGAAGTGCTGCGCCTGCTCGCCTCCGGCCTCGGCAACAAGGAAATCGCCGCAAAACTCAAAATCTCCGAGCACACCGCAAAATTCCACGTGGCCTCCATCCTCGGCAAGCTAGGCGCCGCCTCCCGCGCCGAAGCCGTCTCCATTGGCATGCGCAACGGCCTCATCCTCCTGTAGCGGGCAGCATTCAGGCTTGCCCCGACGAAGGGAGGGGGGGCCGCGCCTGTTCTTCCGGCGTCAGGGTCATTCCTGCGAAGGAGGCTTTCCACGACTCCTCGGTGTCCTCCGGGCCCTCCGCGGTGAAATCCCCTTCTTCCTTATTCCTACCACGCTCTTTTTCGTTAGTTGGTCAGTTTCCGATAACGCGACTGAGCAAGACTTGGCAATCGGGACCTTATAAGAAATACCCAAGGCCGGAAAAAATCGTCTTTGCAGAGCCGTTTCCCACGCTGATGACTTCGAGCCAATGGTCTTCGTAAGAATCCCCCACGAGAATGATGTCCACCTGGCCTTCGCCACGTGTGTCTGCAAGGTCCAAGGGAGTCCATTCCGTAACGTCAGGTACATCGACATCTGTTTTCTTCAATGGCAATTTTCGGAGAACCGTCACATGTCCCTTCTGGTCAACGACGGCGACTACCTCGCAAACTTCTATGTTATCTCCGCTTCGATGCGAGTAAAACGCTTGAGTCAGCGACCAGCCAACACGGTCTGATTGCCAGACTGTAAAGTAAGTTTCCCCAGGCGCTTTGGCTGGTAGTCCCAGTTGTTGCAATTCGTGGACTAAAATTCTGCGAAGTTCTGGATCTACTTGTCCCTGCTGTTTACAATCCGCCGCGTTCTTGCTCTCATTCCATTCACAATTGTAGTCAGCGATGACTCTAACGTTGGCGCTGCGCTTTTCTCTGTCTCTGACATCGCAGCTCTCGTCGGGGCCGTTCCCGAACGGTGATTCACCGCAATAATGTTTCTTCAAAAAAGTGCTAATTCTTTGGCACGAAGCGTCTATGCAATCGGGCCGATGTGGGTCTTTCTTCGTCTGAGCAGTAGTTTTTTCATGGTCCGGCGCAATAGCTACAATCCCGCTCCCGGCGTCGCCCTTCCGTGGCGGCATAGTCGCGTAGTCCAGCACCGGATTGGTATCCTTCGTACATTTTGTATAACGGGTCCACACCTGCCCGTGTCCAATCTCGATTGTCGTTGGATTGACCACCCGATATTTGGGGTCCCCAGCTATCGTGGTGTTCGGCATCCATTCTCCCGGAGCAAAGCAGCCGCCCGGCCCGCAAAACGAGACCGAAAACTGGTTACCCGGCTGCTTCTTAATTTGAACGCCGAACGCGTCTGTACAATTTGCCTTCCAAAAGCCGGTGAAATCGGTGGGCCTATTACAGGCCGCAACTAGAAAAAGACATAAAGTGGAGAAAGCGAACGCCGTGAGCCGACTTTGCATATTGAGGGGTCCTAGCGCCATTGTTGGCGCGCCAATTAACCTACCAGCTATCGCATTGTGGCAGTCCTTCTAGTTGGTCACAGCTGACCTAAGGGACAGACTTGTTCGAAGCAGCACCTCAAGAGCTATTCCAATGCCCGCAGCGGTAACCGGAGACTGACCCGCTTTCTTTTTCCCCCCGTTTTCCTTCCCGCCCCGGGGATGTTAAATTGATTGGGTATGCGCACCATCGAACAGACGACGCAGGAGATCCTGGAACTCGCCACGGTGCAATTTAAGGTACCCGCGGGATCCCTCGCGGCCGACGACGATTTTTACAAGAAACTCGGCATCGACAGCCTGCAAGCCCTCGAAATGCTCTCCCGCCTTGAAAATCACTTTCGCATCGAGCTCCCCGACTATGAAGTTCAGGGGGTGAGCGACTTCAAAACGCTCGCCCAGCGGATCCAAGCCCGCCTCTGATGCTCGATTTAAAAAAATGCAATTCCGTCGGCGAAGCTCTCCGCGACGCCTTGGAAACCTGGCCCACCGAAGTCTGCCTGATCGAATCCGACCGCGGCGAAGAAAAGCAGCGCCTCACCTATCGCAATTTCAGAGACAAGGCCCTGCCGCTCGCCAAATCCTTGCAGGATCTGGCTATGGGCCCGGGCGACCGCGTCGCTATCATCATGACCAATCAGTCGAAGTGGCTGATTTCCGCCTACGCGATTTTCTTTTGCGGCGCCACGCTTGTGCCTCTCGATTTCAAGCTCAAGCCCGAAGAGCAGTGGCAACTTCTGAAACACTCCGGCGCGAAAGTGCTCATCACGGAATACGGCATCTGGCGCCAGCTCTGCGGTTCTCCGGCGCGATCCGCTGCCGCAAACCTGGTGGCGGTTCTCGCTACCGAAGCGCCGGGAGACGCGGACATGGCTGGAGCTGAGCGCTGGGAAAATGTCAAAGGCGCGAACATTCCCGTTTTCGTTCCGCAGCAGCGGGAGGACATCGCCTGCATCGTTTACTCCTCCGGCACCGGAGGCACGCCCAAGGGCTGCATGATGACGCACGAAAATTATCTCGAGCAGTGCGTGGCCCTCACGTCGCTCTATCCTTTTTGGCCCGGCGTGCGCTACCTCAGCATCCTTCCCACGAATCACGCTATCGATTTCATGGTCGGATTTTTCGGACCTTTCACTTGCGGTGCCGCCGTCGTGCATCTCCGCACCCTGCGTCCCGAATACGTCCGCGAAGCATTCCCGAAATACGAGATCACGTATGTCAGCCTGGTGCCGCTCGTCCTGAAAAATTTGCAAAAGGGCTTGCAGGCGCGTTTTGACGCGCTTCCCGAGCCCAAGCGCAAGGCCTTGGATGCCGTCCGCAACATCAATCGCGCACTGACGAAAGACCGTCCGCGCTTGTGGCTCAGCCGCAAGCTACTCGGCGAAGTTCACGCAAATTTCGGCGGCAAGCTCGAAGCCATCATCGTCGGAGGCGCTTTCACCGAGCCGCAGACGCTGCAATTTTTCTATGATTTGGGAATTCCCGTTGCCAACGGCTACGGCCTCACCGAAGCGGGCACCGCGGTCACCGTCAACGATCTGAAGCCGTTCCGCCCGGACACGGTTGGCAAGCCGCTCCCCGGCATGGAAGTTCAGATCCGCAACTCCGACGGTGACGGCATTGGCGAAGTCACCGTGCGCAGTAAAACGGTGATGGCCGGTTATCTCAACGAACCCGAACTCACCGCCGAAACTGTCGTTGACGGCTGGCTGCGCACCGGCGACATGGGCCGTTTCGATTCCACCGGCCACCTGCAGCTTTTCGGCCGCAAGAAAAACATGATCGTCACCGAAGAAGGGAAGAATGTTTACGCCGAAGACGTCGAGCAAGCGTTCGAAGGCCTGAAGGTCAAAGAGTTCTGCGTGTTCGCCGCCAACTTCATCTGGCCGCAGCGTTCCATGCTCCACGAAAAACTTCTCCTCGTGATCCACCTCGAGCACGGCGAGGCTCTCACGCCGGAACTCAAGTCCGAACTCTCCATGCGCAACGCCCGCCTGACGAATTACAAGCGCGTCCACGGCCTGGTCATCTACCAGGAAGATTTTCCGTTGACTGCCTCGCTGAAAATCAAGCGCAGCGAACTGGCCCAGCGCCTATCCGCGCTCGACCGGGAGCAAGCCATCCTCCCGATCTGACAACTGTAGCTCACCCCTTCAAGGGTGAGGGTTTTCAAAGCGCCGGCAAGTATCGCGCCGCAGTTATGAAAACCCTCAGGCCTAAAGGCCTGAGCTACAACCCAATAACCGATGAATTTTTCGCAGCGACTTCATATAAAATGCCCAATCCGGCAAAACCGTGACCGATAAATTCCTAGCGATCGTCAATCCGGCGGCGGGCGGCGGCCGCTCCGCAAAGCTCGCCGGCACCGAACTTCGCCGTCTCAAGGCGAAAGGCCTGCGCGTGGACGCTATCGCTTCCATGGCCCCGGGCCACGCCGTGCAGCTCGCCCGCGAAGCCTACGATCAGGGCTATCGCCGCTTCCTCGCCGTCGGCGGCGACGGCACCGCTCACGAAATCATCAACGGCATCTTCTCCCGCGAAGGGCAAACCGACCGCGTTGAACTCGGCTTTCTTCCCCTCGGCACGGGCAATTCCTTCTTGCGCGATTTTACGGACAAGGGCGCCGAATCTTCCGTCGAAGCCCTGCTCGCCGGCCGCAAGCGCCGCGTGGATGTCCTCCGCTTGCGTCACGCCTCCCGCACTATCTACTCCTTCAATCTCATTAGCGTCGGCTTCACCGCTGACGTGGGCGCGCTCGCCAACCGCCGCTTTAAATCTTTCGGCCACCTCGGCTATCTTCTCGGTGTCTTCGTGCGTGTCGTACAACTCAAGCGCCGCGCGTTTAAACTCCGATGCGATGATGAAACCTCCTGGGATGAGCGCCGCTGTCTTTTTCTCACCTTCAACAACAGCAAATTCACGGGTGGCACGATGATGATCGCTCCGACTGCCGATCCAAGCAGCGGCTATATTGAGTTCGTCCGCTGGGGCCCCATCGGGCGCCTCGGCCTGCTGAAAATGCTGCCCCGCCTCTACGACGGCACGCACACGCAGCACCCGCTCTCGGAAACCCGTCGCGTCAAGCGCGTGGAATTTTCGCTCGACGCCCCCGTGGATGTGATGATTGACGGCGAAATCGTCACCGTGAATCTCCAAACGCTCGACATCCTGCCTGGCGCGATGGACGTCTACGTATGAAGCGCCTCTGGGAAGTCCTGCGCAGCGCGTTTCTCTGGGGCATGAGCTGGCTGCACTTCCTGTTCGTTGTCCCCGTGCTGATCGCGCTTGCCGTTGTTCTCGATCCGCGCAAGCACGACTACCTTCAGCGCGGCCTTTGCCGCCGCATCGCTTTTTTCTCCGGCGCGAAAGTGGTCGTCAAGGCATCCCTAGGCTTCGACGCCACCCGCACCTCGTTCTTCATGGTGAACCACGTCAACCTGTTTGATCCCTTCATCCTCTACTGCGCGATTCCGCAGCTCGTCCGCGGCTGGGAACTTGAATCGCACTTCCGCATTCCGGTTTACGGCTGGCTGATGAAGCGCTTCGGCAATGTCCCCGTGCCCAGCATCCGCAGCCCCAAGGATCTGAAGCGCCTCTGGCGGCTCACCCAGGAAGCCATCAACAGCGGCGTCAGCCTGATCATATTTCCCGAAGCCAAGCGCACCCGCGACGGCCACCTGAACGAGTTCGAAGAAGGCGGCTTCCGCCTGGCGCAGCAACTCGGCGTCCCCATCGTTCCCGTCAGCCTCGTCGGCTCGTTCCACCATCTCCGCACCGGCCACTGGCTCCTCCGCCCCGCCACCATCACTGTCCACATTCATGACACCATCGACACCACCGGCCTGACAAAGGAAGACATCCCCGCCCTGAAAGAACGCGTCCGCAACGCCATCGCTCCCCCAGTCGAAGAATCTCTCTGCCAATAAAAAAAGCGGCAGGCCTCAGCCTGCCGCGGTAGATCCCAATTTTCGAAACTTCTCTGTGTCCTGTGTGCTCTTCCTCTGTGCCCTCTGTGTTAAAAATCTTATCCCTGTTCTAATCTCCGCCGCAAAAGGTCACGCGCTCTTAAGCCCCGGCAACACCCGCCCTGCCCGCGTCTCCTGCCATGTATAGAAAATCCGATGGATCACCGTGATTGTCGAAATCACTGCGATCACCCACAGCACCTGCGCCATGCGGTTGAACATTCCGCCGATAATCAGCAGCACCAGGCGCTCCGGCCGTTCCATGAATCCCACCTTGCATAGCGGTATCAGCGATTCCGCCCGCGCCCGCGCGTAGCTCACCATCACCGAGCCCGCTGTCGCCACCGCCGATAGCACCACATACGGCGTCCGCCCGCTCACCGAGTAGTACACCAACAGCCCCATATAGAGCGCCATGTCGGCGTAGCGGTCCAGCGTGGAATCGTAAAACGCGCCGAACGCCGTCACGCGGTTCTGACGCCGCGCCACCTGCCCGTCCAGCATGTCCAGGAATCCCGCGATGAAAATAATGATTGCGCCGGTGCGGAAATTTCCCACCGCAAAGCTAGCCGCCGCCCCGAAATTCACCACCAGCCCCAGAAACGTCAGCAGGTTGGGATTAATTCCCGTCGCGGCGATCCCGCCCACAATGCGGTCCAGCAGCCATTTTGAGCCGGTTCCAATTGCGCCTGTAAGTGTCGCCATCTATTAAGCCAACCGAAATGATACTTCACCCCGCCCTTTGAACCAAATTCCGCCGATTCTCAGAACTCGTGCGCTTTCCGATTCCCCCACGCGCAGTCGGACGATATTTCCGAGTAGCCGACGACCCGAATGTTGACTGAGAAACTCAATACAAGCGCGTTTCTCGTTACCTATCCGGTGAAACTTCCCCCGAGCCGACTTCTGGGGAGTCAGCGAGATTCCTTTGTCGCCAGATGTGGACGGACCATGACATAGCCTGGAGACCACAACCTGCTCCGCCTACGCCATTCTCCTTCGGCTTGGACCTACTTCTCTGACACCTGCTTTAGCACGGATAACCAGAGGTCATGACCCCGATGCATGGCGTTAGGGTCCTTCTTGCGGAACTCCGCCGCTCCCGGTCCTCTCACGACCTCTTCGGTGACCACACGACAACCCTCAGGTTCTTTGAGCAAAAGAAAAGTATGGTAGGCATCCATACCTGTTCCTTGACCGAACCAGCCGATGCGCGAATCCGGCGCAAACTCATGTACTCGGCTCTCAATGTGCACGCCGAACGTATCCCATGAGAATTGTGTGTCCTGGTGAAGCCTGCCGTCCGGGCTGTTCAGCAGTTTCACATTCCGTGAATTCGGATACCATTCAGGCCAAGTCTGCGCCTGAACGAGATGCTGCCAGACATTCGAGCAGGATGCATGAATCAGCAACTCGTTGTGAGCGAACAAGTCCGCGTCCGCCGGCGTATGTCCAGCCGGCCAATGGATCTCGGAAGACCGTAACGGCCAATCGGGATTGTCGGCCTGCGAAGTCTGTGCGAGTGCGGGCGCCCTCATCATGCCGAAAGTTAGGACACCCATGACCAGCGATGTTTGTGTCAGCGTTGCGATTCGCATATTAGAACGCATAATCCTCTCCTCATTTGTATTGGTATTGCCGCGACGCTAAACCAGGACCGTACCGCCATCGACCACAACGGTCTGACCGGTGCCGAACCCCTCCTGCATCAGAAACAGATAGGCTTGTGCAATGTCATGAGCTTCGCCGACGCGTCCCACAGGCAGACGCTTGCCAGCACTTTCAAAGAGCTGCTCCCTGTCTTCTGAGCTCATGTTCTGCCACAGGTTCGTCCGGACGACTCCAGGGGATACGGCGTTAACCCGGATCGGCGCCAGTTCAATCGCCAGGGCACGTGTTAAAGCTTCGATAGTTCCGCAGACGCTTGCAGCAATGACCCATCCACTGTGCGGGCGCCGGCCGGCGACTCCGGTCGTGAGGACGATGGAGCCGCCCTTTCGAATTTGTGGACTCCCGTATTTGACCGCGGCAAGCGCAGACCAGTAACGCAGTTCAAAGGCGTGTCTCGCCTGCTTGAGATCTGTCTTAGCAAGCTCGTTCAATTGCAGGCTGTCACCTGCAGTGAAAACCAGGTGATCAAAGCCGCCAAGGTTCGTGAAAAAGCTTTCCACAGCCTTTTCGTCGGAGACGTCAACCGCCTGTCCCCGTGCTGCTCCTCCGATAGATTTAATGGCTTCCTGAACTCGTTCGGCGCTGCTGGAGACGATCACAACGCCGGCCCCCTGCGATGCCGCCTCTTCGGCGACTGCCAAGCCGATCCCCGACGACCCACCTACGATGACTACCCGCTTATTCTCGAAACCGTTTTCTCGTGGCATTGAATTCTCCTTCTGTGCAGTTCTGTCGACTTACACAGCAATAGATGCGCAGACACAGCATGCGAGTCATGCATAATAGGCATTATGTCTATGCGTCTAGAGAAATTGCGTCAGGCTGATTTGAATCTCCTGGTTACCTTTGCCGCGATTGCCGAGGAGAAAAGCATCACCGCAGCCGCATCCCGCCTGTTCCTCAGCCAGCCCGCCGTGAGCCGGGCCTTGCAGAGGGCACGCGCGATGTTTCAGGACGATCTTCTCGTTCGATCGCCGCATGGCTTCGAACTCACCTTGCGAGGTCGAAAGATTCTTGAGGAGCTTGAGGGACTACTGCCCAGAATGGAGAATCTCGTTGCGCCGGCTGCGTTCGATCCCACCCGAGAGAAAAGCCATTTCCGCATCTCAGGTCCGGATAATGTTTGTACAGTCATACTCCCGCGCTTGTGCCGGCAGTACGCGAACGGACTCTACCAAGTGCAGTTTGAATTTCTTCCATGGCAGAGCGGCATCCCGGAGCTAGTGGAGCATGGACAACTCGATCTTGTTCTCCGCAATGATGAGGGGCTGCTGCCATCGCACTTCCAGTTGGAAAGGCTCTACAAAGAAGATTGGATTTGCGCCGTGGCGCGCGAAAGCCACTTTGGCGGCCGGCTGGCCCTTAAGCAATACCTGGCCGCGAGCCACATCGTGGTTTCCCCCTACGAAGGCGTGCAAACAATTCCAGACAAGCAACTGGCCGCGCTCGGTGCAAAACGCAGCTCTTGTATTCGGGTGCCTTACTTCGGAGTGGCGTTGCAATGCCTTCCCGGCACGGAACTGGTCCTTACGCTAACTGGCGGCATGACATCAGTTATCAAACACGACCGCAGGTTGCGGCTCGTGAAGGCGCCACGAGAATTGCACGCGTTTCATTTCCTCATGGCATGGCATCCGAGGCTCAACTCCGACCCGCGTCATGTATGGCTTCGTGGTGCGATGCGATCAACAGCCGGGGCTCTGGATGGGTAGGCGTACTAGGAAAAAGCGAAACTTGTCGCCCATCGACCAGGTCACGAGATCCTGTTTTTCTTACTGCTGTTGCATTTCACTTCATGCGCCGGAGATCTAGGCACCTTTTGTCTTCACAAGTTTGTGCTCTGACGGTGCGGATGAGAACAGAGATATGAGACCTTCGACCAGTGTCGGGTGAGTTAGGACCGCATCGCGCAGGGCGGTGTAGGGCAGCCCTGCGATCATCGCAATCTGCACGGCGGCCAGGATCTCCCCCGCACCGACACCGAAGGCGGCGAACCCGAGGATGCGATCGTTGTCAAACTCCACCAAGGCTTTCACGAACCCACGGGTCTCCGAAAGCGTGCGCGCACGCAGGTTGGTTTCCATTGGAACCTTAAACAGGCGATACGCTATCCCTTGAGCCTGCGCTTCTGTTTCATTTAAGCCGATGCGGGCAAATTCGGGGTCAGTAAACAGACAATATGGAACTTGCCTGCCCGTGGTCACACGGCTGCCGCCGGTTAAGTTGGCATGAACTACGCGGAAATCGTCCACGCTGATGTGCGTGAACTGCGGACTACCCGCGACCTCGCCGATCGCCCAGACGCTTGGCGCGGTGGTCTGCAGCCGCTCGTTAACCTTGATGTATCCCCGGTCGTTGAGCTCAACACCGGCCAGTTCCAGTCCGAGTCCTTCGGTGTTCGGGTTGCGGCCTGTCGCGACCAATATATGACTACCCTTCAGGACTTTCTCAGTTCCATTCTGCTCGACGACGACACTTACCGAGTCGCCAGATTTACCCGACACCTGCTTGATTCGCGCGTTCAGCAGAATATCGATGCCTTCATCGGCGAGCAGGCTGCCAAGAGCCTCGCATACGTCCGGGTCTTCTTTGGACATTAGCCGCCCGTTGCGATCGACGATCGTCACCTTGCTGCCGAAGCGGCGCATCGCCTGGGACAACTCCACTCCGACGTAGCCGCCACCGACAACAAGCAAGTGTTCAGGAATTTCATCGAGTTCAAGAGCCTCGATATGTGTGAGCGGCTGCGCTTCCGCAAGGCCGGGAATTGTCTCCAGCGCGGCACGCGTACCCGTACTAACGATCACATTCGCGCCCCGCAATTGACGTGTGGTCCCATCGGCCAGCTTGACTTCCACTGTTCTCGGAGCCAGGAACCGGCCCGTTCCCAAAATGAACTCGGCTCCCGTGTTCCTGTAATTGTCCATATACACGTCGTTCAAACTACTCACCATCCTCCGCTTGCGCTCGCGCACCTCCACCATGTCGATCGCGAAGCCGTCGTTGGTGATGCCGAATTCCTTGCCACGGCGAAAGTACGATGCGATTTTCGCGCTATGGATGATGTTCTTGCTTGGCAGGCACGCGATGTTCGGGCATGACCCGCCGATGTATTTGCGGTCGACGACTGCGACTTGTTTTCCTTCGGCAGCAAACGTCCACGCAGCGACCGTCGATCCCGTGCCGCCACCGAGAATCACGAGATCAAACTCTTCCGGCTGCGTCTTATGTGCCTGGGTGGATGAAATGTTCTTCGTGCTGTTCATGTGGACTTTCCTTTCCGAGCGAGAGGGTCACTCTTGGCTTGCGTTGAGTTGATGCAGCCACTCGCAAGTAGCGCATATTCAGACTGCACGCTGGCGCCAGCCGCCCCAGAGGGCTCTGCAATCGCAGCGCCTATGCCTTTGGAGGCGCCTGTCACTTATCGCCATTCTTGTTAAGCAGTCTGCTCATATCCGAAACCCCGTACGCTTAACCCACTTCGATGCTAGAGGATTTGCGAGCGATGCATGGTTTTGCGCGCCGAATCGCGCCGATCCGCACGCTCGGGGCTGAAATTGAAAGCGGATTGTCGGTTACTGGAAGGTTCCCGAGTTCAGGGTGCGGATTGGTCCTGGGGAATCGGCGTGTAGGAAGCGATCTCCATGTTTTGCTTTGATCTTGGACGGATTGCCGGGTACCTGGAGGCGAACATATAACCCGATTCAGCCCTGCCATGTCCGTGCCGCGCTTCGGCCGTTTTGGCGACGTCTTCCTCTGTTGTGCGCGGATCCATTGTGCAGAGGCGCAGCACAGTACATTCGCGTTGCGAATGCGTTAGTAAGCGTCGCCATGTATTAAGCCAAACGAAATGAGACTTCGCCCCGCCCCCTGAGCCAAACTCCACAACAGATCAGCATGGGGGAAAATTCCACTCTTCAGGCGGAGAATTTAGTGGCGTAGTTTCCGCATATCGTAGCTCGTCGTGGTACTTGTTTCCTTATTCTCAAAAATGACGTGGATGGTTTTACCGTCGGGTGCAACTGTCAGGTGTAGGACGCCAACAACTTTCCCGTCGCGCTTACTGGTTTGCTCGACCGTGTTTGAGCTTAATAATTTCACAGACACCATGGTGTGGCCAGGGTCATCCTCGAGGAGATAGTCCTTGCCGTCGAATTTTGCGTTGAACTTTTCACCAAGGGGCGTTTCTGCGCTAAATTCATCCGCCGTGCATCGGTATTTGATAACGGAACCGTTCTGCGATCTGGATAGTTTGTAGGCACGCCACGATCCGGAAAGTGCATGAGAACCAGCCGGCCCTTTATCAACTCGCTTGCTCAGAGTCTCGATCGTTACTGCCTCGGCCTCGGTTGTGTCGCTTACTAGCTGTGTCAGCGTGTTCCCATCCGGAGAAACTGTATCAAGTTCCGTGACCATCGTTTTTCCGCCTCTCTTGGAGATGATTTCGACTGTGCGGTCATCAAGGATCCGAACGCTTGTCGTGTCCCAATAGCCGGTTTCCGGAACCTTATGGTCTTTGCCATCGGCTTTGAGGTCAGTCCCCTCCCTGCGAAACGTCCCATTGGAGATCAAAAACCACGTCAGTTTCTGCGGAAGCTGCATTGTGCTCGTATCAATGGCCCAAGTGCCGTCGAAAGGGCTTTGGGCAACAGACACCACGGGAGTCAAAAACAGAATAGCGAGAAGCATTTTCATACGGATGTGCTGTTGGCAGAGCCTGCTAGCCCAAATTCTACCGCCAAATTGCTGGGCCAACGCAGGCACTCGGCGTCAAGAAACATTGTCCGGCCCTCGCAAAGCGCACTAGAGAGAAAAGCTGCGGTCTTATCACTTACCGCTTTTCTGTGCTTTCGCTCGAGTGCCCGCAGGCGCTTTCTTCTTCAATTTGATCTGATTGTACTCAATGGCGGCACGGACGAGATTTTTCAGGGCACGTTCATTAATTTTATCGTCCTCGAACAAATCGATCGCCCGCCACATGTTCCCCCCGAGGCCCGCGTTGAAGAGCTTGTCAGGATCCGCGAGGCTCGCCCCGTGGGAAAAGGTAAGCTTCACTTTGTTTTTGTGGGCGTTGCCGACCGCGATCATTCCGTCGCGAGACCACACCGGGCTTCCCATCCACTTCCATTCCTCGAGGATCTGCCGGTCGGCTTCCAGAATGCTCTTGCGAATGCCGGCCAGCGTTTTGCCGCGCCAGTCTTTGAGTCCTGCAATCAGTTGGTCAATGCGTTCCGACGGATTCATGGGATCTCTATGCCTCCAATTCTTGGCCCGTTTTCATTTTCTTCGTAAGGAGCCGTCGAACGACGTGGCCTTTCCACATCCACAGTCCCGAAAGGACCAAAACAGGAAGAATGATGTACCGCACACTGGAGGCGTAATTTGGAGTGTCCGAAGGCGAATCATAAATGTAACCGAGTATCGGAATGCCAAAGATAATGTGAATCCAGCGATTGATCGAACGCTTGGTGGCCTCTTTCATGATTAATTTGTCCTCCTCTGTCGGCGATACCGCGTCAATTACTGTGGCCTGAAATTGAATTGTGCCGGCAAATCTCAGTCTGTCCGCGCCAGGACCTTCTCCATGATGCCAAGGAAGTTCTGCCAGCCGTACTTTGCACCCTGATAAGCTCGCTGCTGATCGGGCCCGAAGCCCGACTGCTCCATGCGAAGGTGGGTGCCGCCCTCCGCTGGGGTCAACGTCCAAAGCACAATGAACTCAACCCCCATAGTGATCCAGCTATAGGAGAGCCGTTTCAGGTGATCGACGATCAGCACCTCGCAGTTGATCACACCATCCCAGTTCGGCACCGGCTCGGACTGGAATTTGAATTTCCGCCCGATCACCGGTTCGAAGTCATTCTTCATCAGCCATTGCGCGACCAGTTGGTTTTCGGTGAGCGCGCGCCACAGCTTTTCTGGCGGATGTGGGAATACTCGCTCGATCACAAGGGCACGAGGACTCTCTGCTGGTGTGCTCATTATTCCATTCCCTCCAAAAGTGATTCCAGGCGGTCAAACCGGTCGCGCCAGAATGCGCCGTAGTCACGCAGCCAGTCCACCATCGGCGCCAGCGCATCGGGCTGCGCGCGATAGTGGGTTTCGCGTCCCTCGCGGCGATGCCGTACCAGCCTCGCCCGCTTCAGCACCGTCAGGTGCTTCGAGACGGCAGGCTGGGACACGCCCGCGAAGTGGGTCAATGCGTGGACGGTCTGTTCGCTCTTCCGGGTCAGCTCCTCGAAAATGGCCCTGCGAGTCGGATCGGCAAGAGCTCGAAACACGTGGTTGGTATTGGCCGGCGTCATGGGCAGAACCATAACCAAACGGTTATGAGTTGTCAAGGGGAATTTCACGCCATTTCGAATCGCCGTCTTGCGCCATACAAGCTCCTTCGATCGCGCAGCAGGCATGGACATGATGAACGAATTCGTAGCGAGCTTGGCTTAAGCCGTCCGGGAATTCTCTACTTGAGGAAGGGCCCACAGTCGCCGAGGCACTTATCGAGTTCAGTTCAGGAACGAAACGCCGGCTGGTTGAACGAGATCTCCGCACTTGGAATTGATCCTGGAGGGATCACGGGTTAGCCGGCAACTGACCCACCAGCGGATTCTTTCCGTGCATGTTCGTCCAACGCTTCCACCGTCTTGGCGATGTCATCGTCCGTTGTACGGGGATTGATCGTGCAGAGTCGCAACACCGTCTTGCCGCGCAGTTCCGTGGTCAGCACAAGCGCAAAGCCTTGTTCCTGCATTCTGGCTGCAATCGCCCTATTCAGCGCGTCGATTCGTCGCACACTTTCAACATTGCCATCCTGCAGCCCCTGTGGGACGTAGCGAAACGTCACCACCGCCATTTGTGCGTTCGAGGTAATTTCCCAATTGCCGCGCGCTCTTAATTCCTTCTCCGCGTACTCCGCCAGATAAAATGTCCGCTCTAGTGCCGCCGCGAACGCATCCGCTCCGAACACCTGCAGCGACATCCACAGCTTCAGTGCGCGGAACGGCCGCGTCAGCTCCGGCGAATAATCCCACAAATTCACCTCTTCTTCGCCGGCCCGCGCGTCCTGCAAGTATTCCGCCTCATCCTCACGCACGTGAAACGCATGCCGCAGCGCGGCTCGGTTCCTCACCATCAGAAGCGCGCAGTCGAATGGCTGGAACAACCACTTGTGGGGGTCCAGCGTGAACGAATCCGCGCGCTCAATCCCGCGCAGCAATTTCCTGCCGCGCTCGCAAAACAGCGCCCCCGCGCCATACGCGCCGTCCGCGTGCAGCCAGACTCTCTCCTCCGCGCAAACTTCCGCCAGCTCCGCCAGCGGATCGATCGCGCCCGTGTTGGTCGTTCCTGCATTCGCAATCACGCAGAACGGCGCTAGGCCCGCCGCGCGGTCCTCGCGAATCGCACGGCGCACGTCTTCCGGCCGCACGCAGAAAGCCGCGTCTGATTCCAGCCGCCGGAACTGTTTTTTCTGCCACCCCAAAATCCGCATCGCTCGCAACAGCGATGAATGCGTCTGGTCCGATCCGTACACCACCGCCCGCGAAAACTCCTCCGGCTTCAGCAGCGCATCCCGCGCCGTAACCAGCGCCGAGAGATTCGCCAGCGACCCACCGCTCAAAAAAATCCCCCCAGCCGTTTCCGGATAACCGGCCAGTTTCCGGATCCAGTCCAGCGTCACCAGCTCCACCATCGCCGGCCCCGAGCCCTCCAGCCAGCTTCCCGCAAAAATGTTGTAGCCGGTGCGCAGAAAATCCGCGTACGCCCCGACCAGATTGCTCGGCCCGGGCACAAACGCAAAGAATCGCGGATGCGTCTCGTGGTTCGTGCTCGAAAGCACGCTCTCCTGAATCCGCTTCAGCACCGCCAGCGGATCGCTCCCGCACGTCGGCAGTTCTTCCCAAATCGCGCGATGCAACTCCGCCGTGCTCTCCACCTTCACAACCGGCAGCGTCGCCACCCGCGCCTGATACTCCACCAAATGCTCCACCAGCGCATGCCCCAATTCCCGCGCTTTTTCCTGCGAAAGCTCCAATAATGCATCGAAATGTTTCATATAGGCCATATTAGCAGCAGCACGCCGGGTTTTCGCCTTGACGCCACCGAACGCAATTCGTAAATTGATTGGACTACTGGGGGAACATGAACTCTTTCGATTCCGCTCGCCGCGATTTTCTGCAACTTCTCGGAGGCGCCGCCGGCGCGGCCTGGCTCACCGCAAATTGGCCCGCGCTCGTTTCCGCCGCAGAACACGCCCATCAAGCCGCAAAATCCGGTAATCCCGCGCCGGAAGTCTTCACCGCCGAACAGGCCCGCGAAGTCGAAGCCCTCGCCACGTGCATTATTCCCTCCGATGAAACCGCGGGCGCCCGTGAAGCCGGTGTTGTCTATTTCATCGATCGCGCCTTGAAAACTTTTTTCAGCGATACGTTGCCCGTCTATCAAAACGGCCTTCAAGCCTTGCAGAAAACCACCGCCGAACTTTTTCCCGGCGTTCCTCGCTTCTCCGCCGCCACCGAAGAGCAGAAACTGAAAATTTTCTCGCACATCGTGCAGGAGTCCGAACGGCCTGAAAGCGGCGCGCGCCGCCTCGCCCCGGGCGACTCCCCGGATTTCTTCCAGACCCTTCGCGTCCACACCATTTTCGGATTTCTCGTCGATCCCGAGGGGGGCGGCAACCGCGATTTCGTTGGCTGGAAGACTATCGGCCGCGAGCCCTCCCACAGCTTTTCCTCGCCGTTCGGCTTCTATGACAAAGACTATCCCGGATGGCAACCGGTGTCCGGCGAAACGGGGAAAAAATGAGCCGGCCCATGGTCACCTACCAACCCTCCGACGAAGTCGATTTCGTCATCGTCGGCTCCGGCGCCGCCGGCGGCGTCCTGGCGAAAGAACTTTCCACCAACGGCTTCCGGGTCGTTGTTCTTGAGCAGGGCGAATATCTCCGCGAAAAAGATTTCACCCACGACGAAACGAAAATCTTCCTCCAAAGCCTGCTCACCAACAAGGTAAACACGCATCCCATCACCTTCCGCAAATCGGCTGACGAAACCGCCAGGAAACAGCAGGCCGTTGTCTATGGCAGTTGCGTTGGCGGAAGCAGTGTCCACTTCACAGCCAATTTCTGGCGCTTCCATGAAATCGATTTCAAGGAACACAGCAAGGTCGGTGACATTCCCGGCGCCAACTTCGCCGACTGGCCGATCTCGTACGCCGACCTTGAGCCTTACTACACCAAGGTTGAGTGGGAAGTCGGCGTCTCTGGCCTCGCCGACTCCAGCCCGTTCGATCCGCCGCGCTCCAAGCCTTATCCCATGCCGCCACTCCCCGTGAAGGGCAACGGAGTGGTATTCGAGCGAGGCGCGCGCAAGCTCGGCTACCATCCGTTCCCCGCGCCGATGGCCATCCTGTCCAAGCCTCGGGCTGGCCGCAGCGCTTGCATGAATTGCGGATTCTGTCTCGGCTTCGGCTGCGAAGTCGGCGCCAAATCCTCGACGCTTGCCAGCGTGATTCCCATGGCGGAAAAGACCGGCCGCTGCGAGATTCGCACCAACTGCTACGTCAGCCGAATCGAGACCGACAAGAACGGCCGCGCCGTCGGCGCCGTATATTTCGACGCCCAGCGCAACACGCATCTGCAAAAAGCCAAGGCCGTCATTCTTTCCGCCAATGGCGCCGAAACTCCGCGCCTGCTTTTGCTCTCCGCTTCCAGCCAATTTCCCTCGGGGCTCGCGAATTCCAGCGGCTACGTCGGCAAGAATCTGATGCCCAACAGCAGCGCGCTCGCCTACGGCGTTTTCGACGAGCAACTCAACGATTACAAGGGCCCCGCCGTCAGCCGCATCATGCACGATTTTTACGAACTTGATCCCAAGCTCGGCCTTTATGGCGGCGGTGGATTGGATGCCCGCTTCGATTTCACGCCCATCAGTTTTGCGCTAAACGGGCTTCATCCGGACACCCCGAAATGGGGAGCCGGTTTCAAACAATCGCTCGCCCACAATTTCACGCGCACGATGCAAATCTTCTGCCATGGCACGTCACTTCCCGTGGAGTCCAACAGTTTTTCCCTCGATCCAGACGTGAAAGACGCCTGGGGACTCCCCGCTCTGCGCATGACGTTCCGGGATCACCCGAATGATTTGAAAATGATGGAGTGGATGAGAGCTCGCGCCCTGGAAATTCTTGACGCAGCAGGCGCGAAGACCAAATGGAGCTTCCCGGTCCAGGAGCAACAGTTCGCTGTCCACCTGCTCGGCACCTGCCGAATGGGCCATGATCCCAAGACGTCCGTGATCAACGCCGACCACCGCACCCACGATGTCGAGAATCTTTTCCTCTGCGACGGCAGCAGCCTCGTAACCTCCGGCCGCGGCCAGCCCACCATGACGATCCAGGCCTTGGCCTACCGCGCCGCCGACCGCATCACCGGCCTGGCCAAGCGCGGCGAAATTTCCGCGTAAGCCGGGAACGCCGGCCTTTGAGTGCGACAGCGAAGCTGCCGCTTTTCCCGCGTAAAGAGCCCCCTCCCAATCCCAATTCGTCTATACCTTGACGCCTTAAAAGCGAGAGCTTCGCTCTCACACTCAAAACTCCCCGCAAACCAACTTGCACAATCCGAAAATTCCGGCACAATCGTTCCCGGCACAGTTCACAGGAGACCATAAGGATGAATTCCATTCCCCTGCGACAATTTTTCAAAATTGCTTTCCTTCTCGGCGGCGCATTTTTCATAAACTCGCACTTAACTTCAGCCCAGCAGCAAGCAGCCCCGTCCAAGACTGCCGCGCAGCAGTTCAAAAATATTCAAACCCTCAAGGACATTCCCGCCGACCAGCTCATTCCCACCATGCAGTTCATCGCCGGTGCTCTCGGCGTCGATTGCGAGTTCTGCCACGTCGAACACGCCATGGACAAGGACGACAAAAAGGAAAAGCAGACCGCGCGAAAAATGATCGAAATGGAACTCGCCATCAACAAGACCCACTTCAAAAACGAAATTGAGGTCACCTGCTACACGTGCCATCGCGGCTCGCCGCATCCCGTTGGCGTTCCGATCCTCACCGTCAACGCCGCAAAAATGCCCGAGAGCGAGCACCGCGAAATCAGCGCCCAGGAAAGCCTGCCCGCCGCCGACCAGATTCTCGACAAGTACCTCGCTGCCGCCGGAGGTGCCGACGCCCTGCACAAAATCAAAACGCGCGTGCAGAAGGGAACTGTCGAAGCCATGGGCGCCCAGTACCCCATCGAAATCTATTCCGAAGCTCCCGAAAAACGCGTCTCCATCTCTCACCCGTCTTTCGGCGAAAGCGTCACCGCGTTCACTGGCCAGGCCGGCTGGCTCGCAACGCCCCGCGGCGTTCACCCGATGAATTCGAGCGAACTGCTATCCGCCCGCATTGACGCGGAAATTTATTTTCCGTCGCGAATCCGCGAACTCTATCAGGAGTTCAAAGTCCTACCCGGCGAAACGATCGATGGCCATGCTACCTATCTCGTCACCGCGAAGGGCGCCTCCACTCCTCCGCTGCGTTTGTACTTCGACCAGCAAACCGGCCTGCTCCTCCGCTTGATTCGCTATACGGAAACGCCGCTCGGTCGCAACCCGCTCGAGGTCGACTACGCCGACTACCGCGACACCGGCGGCCTTAAAATCCCCTACCAGTGGACGCTGACCCGCACCAACGGCAGCTTCACCGTCCGAATCAACTCCGTCCAGCAAAACGTTCCCATCGACGAAAAACTCTTCGCCATGCCCGCCGTTCCCGAAACACCGCACCCGTGATTGGCATTTTCATGGGCCGTCTTTCTGCCATTACTCAACGCCAAAAATAAATTGTCATCCTGAGGGGCGCGAAATTTGCGCCCCGAAGGACCTCAACTTGAAATTCGCGCACGATTCCTGAGTTGAGATCCTTCGGCTATCTCCGGTTTTCGGAGTCCGGTGATTATGGTTGGTGACTGGAATCCACCGGAGTCCACAAACCGGACCTCGTCGGATAGCCTCAGGATGACACCACGGGGATGGCTGCAATTTAATTGTGGGTAGTGTGAATCAGCTGCCGGCTAGAACTTGAAAATCACTCCGCCCACGAAATTTCCACGGCTCAGGAAGTTCGCCACCCTCGCATTCGCGCAAAACCCAAACCCGTTGCAATACAATCCGTACGAGGAGCTTCCATACGTTGGCAGATACCGGATATCTCCCCGCAATCCAAAATGCCGGCTCAGGTAATATTTCGCTCCGCCTCCCAGGCTGTAGGAGAATTCGGTGCGATTCGGATTGCCCCCGCCGTTCGAATCGTGCGTGAAGCCCAGGCTTGCGGCCACGTACGGTCGCAGCCTGTGGCTGCTGTCGAGAAACATGTATTGAAATCCGAACTGATACTGGTCGATGTCGGAGTTGTACGCCTTGACGTAGGTGCCGTCGAGGATCTGCCGCGCGCTATAGGAAGTGTTGTTGCGGTCCCACATAAATTCCGTCTGGATGTTTTCCGTCAGGTTGTACCCCAGAAACGTTCCATAGGATGTGGCCTGATTCACGCGCAACCTGTCGATCGGATTGGCGATTATGGTATTGGAGCTCAGATTCACTGGATAGGATCCGCTGGTTTCGAAGCCCACGAACGGAGAAACCTCGAATCGCTCCTGCGCCCGGGTCGAAACGCCCGTCAGCATCAATAACGCCAGCAGCGCAACGCCTATTGCTCGGTATTTCATGTTCATGCCGCTCCTTGAGGTAAATTGAGCTGGATCTTGCGAGCCACAAATGGTTCACCCAGTGCCCAGTTTGGGTGGGTACGCCCGGCCGGTTGCTCGGACTCTCTGCCATCGCCGCGTGAAACCGAAGACACTGCCGCCGAACGGATCGGCGGTCCCCCCGGCTCTAACCCGGAACCGCGCGCTAAGTTTCGCGCACACCGCCTTTTTTCTGCTTTTTGGATGAATGACACCAGCCCGGAGTTGCGAGAGGGCCTGCATTGCATCGCGATTCCGGCCGGGTTCCCCGAATCCCGGCGGATGCCGGTGCGGAGAAGCGCTTCCCTCGAATGGAGTGCGTTACAAGCCCCTCACTCTTTCTTTTTCTCGCTCGATTCCCCGCTCTTTGGGCCTTCCGTTTTGCCCGTTTTTTTGCCGCCTTTTTCCCCGGCTCCCTCTCCGCTCTCGCCCTCGGCTTTTTCGCCGGCCCCGGAATCAGCCGAAGCTTTCTTCTCCAGGTATTGGACGATCAGCGAAATCCGGCGGTTCGATGGATCCAGCGGCGCATCCGGCTTCCGCAGTCTCTGATCCGCGAACCCCCGCACCTGCGTCACCTGGTCCTCGCGGATTCCGTTTTCCTGCATTATCCGCCGCGCCGCATTCGCCCGGTCCGAGGAGAGTTCCCAGTTTCCGTATTGAGCCCCCGCGGGATACGGCTTCGAATCCGTGTGACCTTCCATCGCGATATGATTCGGCAGCTTGCCCAGTTCCTGGGCCAGCAGTTTCAGCAGGTCGCTCCCATCTCCGCTCATCCGCGCGCTGCCGCTGTCGAAAAAGGTGCCCGCCGCAGATTCCGTCAACTCAATCCGCAATCCTTCGTTGGTCACCGTCATGTCGATGTGGTTTTCGAGCTTGTCGAACTTCGGCACTTCGCGGATGGATTTCTGCAGCTGCTCCTTCAACTGCTCCATGTTGTCCTTATTTACAACGAAGTTTTCGCCGGCGCCCCGCATGTCGGTCCCGACCAGCTTCGAAGTGCCGGTGGGGTCCTTGAAATAGCCGCCCACCGCTTTCTGGATCTTCACGCTGCTGTTCAGCAGCCACAGCACGATGAACAACGCCATCATCGCGGTCACAAAATCCGCGTAGGCCACCTTCCATGCCCCGCCGTGGTGGCCTCCATGGCTGACTTTTTTCTTGATGATGATTGGCGGAGGTCCCGGCATCGTGTCACCTAGGCGGCTGGTGGGGCTGCATCACCGGCCTTATCCTTGATGAATTGTTCCGTTTCCTGGAATGACGGCCGGACATTGCCGGGAATTGCCCGCCTTCCAAATTCCACGGCAATCGTCGGCGGCGAACCTTTGATGAAGCTCACGATCACCACGCGCAGCACCTGATAGAACGCGTGTTCTTCTTCCGTTGCCTTGAGCATATTCGCCGCGATCGGCCCGAGGAATCCGTAGCACAACAGAATTCCCAGGAATGTGCCCACAAGCGCCGCGGCCACCTTGTGCCCGATCTCTTCGGGCGGGCCCCCCAGCGCGCCCATCGTAATGACCACGCCCAGCACCGCCGCAACAATCCCCAGCCCTGGCAGCGCATCAGCCATCGTCGAAAGCGCCGCCACCGGCTGCGTCGCATCGTGATGGTGAGTTTCCATGTCGTTCTCGATCATCTGGTCCACGTCGAACGGCTCAATCCCGCCGCCAGCCGCCATCCGGATCGTGTCGCAAACGAAGGGAAGCGCGTGATGATTTTTCAAGAATTTCGGATATTTCGAAAACACAGGGCTCTGTTCCGGATTGTCGCTGTCCGCTTCCAGCGCCATCAGCCCCTCCTTGCGGGCGCGCGAAAACAGCTCGTAGAGCATTTTGAGGCTTTCCAGGTACTGCGCTTTTCCGTACTTCGAGCCGCCGAAAACCCCCATGAGTCCGCCAATAATTTTTTTTAGTATGTGCAAGGGGTTGGCGATCAGAACGGTTCCCAGGGCCGCGCCCCCGATAATCACCAGTTCCGCGGGCTGAATGAGCACTTTCAGGTTCCCGTGCTCCATCAGGTAGCCGCCCATAATGGCCCCGATCACCACCACGATTCCAATGATCACGAACATGTCAAACGCCCCTCGCCTGGCCGCCGCAAATCAATGTGTCACCACCACAACCTGGTTTCCGCCGGTGCCGCTGCCCTTGCGCATTCCTTCTTCCGCGCGGCTGACCATCCCGCCGGACGTATCCATGTCCTGCACCGGTGTGGCGCCAATCGAAATCGTTACGCTCCACGTGTCGCCCCACCAGCTTACGTGCGCTCGCTGCGCCATTTTCCGCAAACGTTCTCCTACACTCGTGACGTCGCTTTCGTTGCATTCCGTGAGGATCACGAGGAATTCCTGCTCCAGCCATCGCCCCAGGAAGTCCGTCGGCCGCAGCGCGCTCTCCAGCGTTTGCGCCACCACGTGCAGCGTCGCGTCCACGGCCGCCTGCCCGAACCGCTCGCGAATCCTGGTCAGGCCGTCGATGGATATGCACAACGCGCAAAAGGGCACTGGGTATACCTTGTGAAGGCTCAGCGCCTCCTGCAGGTGCGCCAGTATCATGCTGTGATTCAGGATGCCGGTAAGTTGGTCCACGGCGCCCGCCACTGCCAGTTTGTTGTGCCGCCGGTTCGCGGGCGTCCGCGCGATCATCTCTTCAAACAGTTCCGCGGCTCCCTGCATTCGCCCATCATCCCCGCGCAGCGGCACGGTGCGCACGTGCACTCCCACCGATTGCCCGGACTTCTTCCGCAGCGACGCCCGCACGGTCAGGCACTTTCCATCCCGCATCGTCTCCAGCAGCGGAATCGCATTTCCCTCCAGCGGGTTGTTATCCGTATCCGCGTGCTCCAGAAACGCCTCCGAGCACAATCGCCCCAGCACGTCCTGTCTCAGGAAACCGGTCACGCGCTCGGCCCCGTCATTCCACAAAATCACTTTGCCTTCGCGGTCCACCGCGCACACGGCCACTGGCAGCGAGTCCAGCACCATTCGGTAGAGTTCCTGGCTTCCCAATCCCGCCATAAGCGCCCTGACACAACTCCACAAACCTCTCAGGCACGCCAGAGTCCACTGGCAAGAAGATAAGCACTTACATAACTTCTTTATTTTTGTTGAGGCAACGAATTATCAGCGCGGTCGGGTCCCACTGTGGTTTGGCAAGTTCAATTTCGGCACACCTGCCGTCAACGAAGAAACTGAATGCCGTTGCTCTGATTTTCATGGTGCCAGAGCCCGGATCGCACCGTTCGCTCGTCCCAATTCTTCTTGCCGATCGAGGTGTAAGTGCTTCAAGTTACCCAAATTTCTAGCTGGGGGGCGTATCTGTGCGCTTCGGACTTTGACGGGATTTCCTCTCCGGCTCCATAGGTCCTGATGACGCGGTGAGCTTCACGCGAATAGACAACTTGAACCGACTCAAAAATTGCCCGTTTTGACGGCCATTTGACTTTCCTGTTCGATTTTGGACAGTAGTGTGGCATGACCCCGTGTCACCATGCCTCTCTGCCAGGAGGCTCCGAATGAACTTGAAAATGGCCGCGCGCAACGTGGGTGACGTCACCGTCGTAGACATCAGCGGCCGGATTGTGCTCGGCCCAGGGAGCGCCTCATTGCGTTCCATGGTCTCCAACCTTGTAAGTAACGGCCGCAACAAAATCCTGCTCAATCTTGCGGAAGTCACTTACATCGATAGCTCAGGATTAGGCCATTTGGTCAGCGCCTTCACGACGGTGCGGAAGCACGGGGGAGAACTGAAGCTGCTCAAACTCACGAATAAGGTTTACGACCTGATTCAAATTACGAGATTGCTTACCGTCTTCAATATCAGAGACGACGAGAGCGAGGCCCTTAAGTCTTTTGCTCTTTCGGCAGTCCCAACCACATACCTGAACCTCGCCTTTGCATCAGAAAACCTGAAGATTTGAGAAGCGCTGAATAGAGTTCCTGTATAGCGCTGGTCAACAACGTGACGGCGGCTTACAGTGCCTTTGGATTGCAATCTGCAGTTTGGCGAATTTCTGACTTTGCAATGGGGCGAATCTTAGCCGAGTCGCCTTTTCTATGTCCTCACTCCCATGTCGATTTCTAAGCTGGTTTGAAGGATTTGCCGCATTCCAGGCAATACACTTTGCTGCGCGGCGTGATCAGCCCACAAAATGGACACATCCGCTGTGGTGTGAACTCGTTCTCTCGTGGTTTTATTCCTACCAGCTTTCTTGCTAAAGCAGACAGAAACTCAAGCGACCTGCGGACGCGGAAATGGAGTTGTTCAAGCGCAGGCATCAAGGCTTTAACTCGCAGGCTCTCTTGTTGTTGGGAGATGCATTGAAATTCACGCTGAAGCACCAACGGAAGAATCGATCATCGCACTCTTCGCAGCGAAACGGCCGAACGAAAATCATCGCCAGGATCCCCTTTTCCAGGAATCCCTTGCGTTTGGATAGATGGACTTGTGCGCTTTCGCAGTTCGGGCAGCAAATCATCGCGCTTCTCATGAGGTGCGGTTAACTCCTCCTTTATTGTCCGCTGCAAAGAGGTCAGTTGACTGTCCCCTTTTGGACACGCTTGCCCTTTGCAGCTTTAGCCCTCTCCATACAACTCCACTTTCCGATTGGTCACGTGCGCGGGTTTCCTAGCCAGGGTCTGTTCAAAACAAAACAGACCAGGATTAATCCAATAAGTAAGCTTTACATGTCTGGTTTGCATCTCCTGATGTCCTTTGCTGATTGCGGACCAGTTGGGTGGTTACAAAGGTCATGGCTTCCATTTCACAAGGGAATCTGGGGCGAAACGAGCATAACCCGGGAATCTCCGGGGCACAGGGAACACAGCCCCACAGGACGCGCTCGCTCCGCGTTCTTTTCATTCACCGCGATGCGGACGCAATCGATAGTTGCCTTCAGGAACTAAAAAAAGGGCAGTTCACAGTCACTTCTGATTTTGTTTTGAACCTTCCGCAATGCGTGAAACAGCTCAAATCCCAAACATACGATGTCCTTCTCGTTGAGTTCCCCAGCCCAATCTGCAAGACCCCCGAAGCGATACACCTTCTTCATCAGATTGCACTGAATATCCCGCTCATCTTGTTGACCCCGCGGTTCGAACTGGAGTCGCTGGCCAAGCTTGGCGACCCGGGGTCTTTTGAATACGTCGCCCGCGAGCATCTGGCTCATATCTCTTCTGCCGTTCGGCGTGCCCTGAACGACAAAAAACTGCGCGACGAACTCGACGACGCCCGCAGAGCTTTGCAGCATTCCCAATCTCTCTACCGCGCCCTCGTTGACAACCCCGCTTATGGAATCTACCAGTGCGATTCCGACGGTGAATTGCTCGACGTCAATCAGGCCCTGGTAACCATGCTCGGCTACGATTCGAAAGATGCGCTCCTCGCGGCGAACCGCGCCTCGGTAATCATTCCAAATCTTCGCAAGAGTGTTCCGTTTACAGCGGGCTCCGGCGAGCGGCAACAAATTGAACCCGTCGAAGTCGAGTGGAAGCGCAAGGACGGCACAGCTTTGAAGGTCAGGCTGGGTGGCCGAGGTGCTTTTGACGAAAACGGCAATTTTGCACGTTACGAAATAATCGCCGTCGACATCACCGAGCAGCGAACCCTCGAGGATCATCTCCGGCATCAGGCCGACAGCGATTCTCTTACGGGCTTGGCCAACCATCGCCGTCTCTTTGAAGTCTTGCAGTCTGAGATCTGCCGGTCCAAGCGTACCGGCCGCGAATTCTCGCTCCTTTTGCTGGATCTGGATGAATTGAAAAAGATCAATGATCGTTTTGGCCATCTGACAGGTGACCGCTCCCTGTGCCGCCTGGGGCAAATATTGAGGGACTGCAGTCGTTCCGTAGATACCGCGGCTCGCCACGGCGGAGACGAGTTTGCCCTGGTTCTGCCAGAGACGGACTGGGCCTCCGCTACGCTGGTCGCGCGGCGTATTTGTGATCTTCTCGAAAGAGATGCCGAGAAACCTGCACTTTCCGTCAGTGTCGGATTGGCCAGTTTTCCCAAAGATGCTGCAACGATCGGAACACTCTTGTACGCAGCCGACAAAGCTCTCTACGAAATGAAAGCCGCCCAGCCTCGGGGCTCCCGTACAGCACAGTCTGCTTGAGATTGCTTGAATCGTTTGCTTTCGAACACACTCCGCGGGGAGCAAGAGTTCGAGCGGGACTCTTGCTATACCTTATCGAACATCAATTAAGGAGCTGGGGGCGCGGATTCGGTGCCGGGGCGAAAGTCCTGTCCAGGAGTTAAAACCGGCGATCTATTCCTGCCTCACCACGCCGGATGGCTTTGATTGCTTCAGTCGTGCAGCACCACACTCAATAGGGAAGTGTTCACCGTAAGCCCGCCGTCGTACTTGATGAACCCCAATTTCTTGAATTTGTTCATGAAAAAATTCACTCGCGGCCGCGTCGTTCCGATCATTTCCGCCAGCATTTCTTGCGATATCGGGGGCAGGACTCCATGGATCTGGTCCTCCTTGCCGTACCGCGCCAGCAACAAAAGCGTGCGCGCCAGGCGCTTCTCGCTCGAGTTGAACAGTTGATCGATCAAGTCCTCTTCCACGCGGATGTTTCGCGCCAGCATAAACGCAATGAACTGGTCGGAGAGGGCGTGCTGCTCGTGCAGCACCTTTAACATTTCATGCTTCTCGATCATATGTACCGTACTGCCCGTTATCGCGGTCGCCGTCCCCATGCGAACGGACTGGCCCGCCAGGCACCCTTCTCCAAAGAAGTCGCCGGGCCCAAGAATCGCCACCACTGCTTCTTTGCCCGCTCCGTTTACCACGGTGAGCTTTACACTTCCTTCTTGCAGGTACATTACGTTCTTGGCGGCCTCTCCTTGCGAGTAGACAACCTCCGCCCTTTCCACTTGCTTGATTTTCCGCGTGACCCCGGCGGAATCAAGAAACGCCTGTGCATTGAAGGAAACTGTTTTCCTTGGCGGGCCTTTGGAAAATACTTTTTTAGTCTGAATCATAGTTTTGTCAACCCCATCTGGAAAGGTGTGTGGTCACTCTCCTGCGCTTGCTGCCCAGCCGGCAGAAGGGGTTTCTTCGGCTTTTTATTGCTGGTTGCTGGATTCGGCTTGATAATTACTTCCGGCGGGATCTCTTCCTTAATGATTTTTTTGATGATCTCCAGGGGAACTTGCTCGAAATGAGTTCTTGGTTTTGCCATTTCAATTGCCTCTCTCACTGTGCACAAACTAGCAGGCTTAATGCGATACGGGTTAACTCTTTTGCAATCTTTAAAGCTGGAATCAGTCGCGACTATGCGACTTTGCTCGAAGCGAGAGAATTCGTTCTGCGCAGCGAGGTGTCTAATACGAGACATAATTTTGCTTGTGCCTCGCGTTACGATGACATACGATAGCGTTAGGTTAGTTTAACGCGCTCTTCAATGAGAGGATTTTATGGGGCGCACTGATCCGAAAGCCGTCCACATGCACTTCAAGACCATGATCCAGTCGGATGTGCCGCAGGGCCGTGAGGGAAAGCATAAGCTTATCGTGACCACGATCCTCAAGGACCTCGACCGTCTGGGCACCGATTCGGCGCTGAAGGTGCCATTGGCCGATTTGGCGCAAACCAAGGAAAAGGTCCGCTCTGCGCTGAATCGGGCCACTCGGAAAATGGGCCGCCGCGTGGCAACCGCCAGCGACGACGTATTCCTGTACGTGTGGAACGTCAGCAAGTAGCAAGAGGAGTCGGCAATCTCCCCCATTTAGCCCGCATCCAAAGCAGGCCTTCGGTTGTGCGGTCCAAACCAAGGAAATCTGAATTCACGCGAATTTCCGGGTTGTGTCTCAGCTGTGAGTGTGGAATGCCGCTCCGCAAACTGTCCTCAGTTGTTTCGCAGGACCTTGCGCAAGGATTTGTTCACTACCAATATCCCATCGTAATGAATGAACCCCAGCTTTCGGAACCGGTTCATGAATAGATTCACGCGTGGGCGGGTGGTGCCCACCATCTCCGCCAGAACCTGGTGGCTCACCATGGGAATCTGCGCCGACGCCGACCCATCCTTTTCCAGATGCGCGAGGCGCAGAAGAACGCGCGCAAGCCGCTGTTCGGCGTTGGAAGTCAGCAGGTCGGCCACATGATCCTGGTATTTCTTTAGGCTGGACAGCAGATAGCTAACCAGGGCGTTGGAAGCCTGAGTCTTCTTGCGGAGCAATTGCAGCATTTTGCTCTTTTTGATGGTACGTATGGAGCTCCCTGTCATCGCGACCGCCGTGGACATACGCAGTGGATATCCCGCCAGGCAAACTTCGCCAAAAAAATCGTGCACTCCCAGAATTGCAGTCACCGCGGAGGGCTGGCCCTTCGATCGCGTCGTAAGCCGCACCCCGCCGTGCTGAATGTAGAAAAGCGTAAAAGCGGGATCGCCTTGAGTGAAAATTTTTTGTTTATCCCGGTATTGCTCGACCTTGCCGCCAAGACTGTGGCCGGAGTTGAAAACGCCCAAATGGGATGCCAGCTGCCCCGTGTGATTCATCATTCGCTCCTCACAGATGTCGCTCTATGCGGTTCCATGCGTTCCCCCGCGTCTCTCTTGCTTCCAGGAGGAGACCCCATCCCACGCGGGCAGCTTACTTAACAGAAGAATACAGTTTCTCCATGTGTTCTTCCGATTCCTGGCGGCGCATGTAATTCGCTCGGACCTCTAGACCCAGCCGAATCATCCCGGCAAGTCCGCAGCCCAGCGTAATCCACAAAACACAAGTCATGCTCGTCTCTCCAATTCGTAGATTCTTCTCTGGGAAAAGCCCGGATTATCAGCGACCTTCCTCTTTCTTGATTTGAGTCTCCGTGGGCAAGCCGGGGTGTCCGCATCTGGCGGGGGTTCTCCCGCGGACAGTCTCATTGGGATCAGCCTACTCATGAAATCTTTCGCAATCTGTTCAAAAATGAACAGCGCCCTCTGCGCGAGTCCCATAGGATCTCCCTTGGACGGCGAGACAGAGCGATATCGACTGGTCTGGGCGGGTCAGGCGGTATCCGTCATTTCGCCGTCCTTCTTTTTTACCGCCCGAAACGATTCCTTAATTCAATCCATGATTCTGAAAGCCATTTTGCGCCCGTGGCTCCCCGGTCTATACCTTTTGTTTTTCGCTGCGTTCCTCTTTGCCCTCATTCGATATTCCTACCGCGCCAAGGAATTCCTGGCCTGCTGGCTAATTTTTTGTTCCCTCTTTGCTGCGCTGGCCCTGATCTCTCTGGGTATCGTATTCGCTTGTTTTGCGGGGCATTTTCTTCTGAAGTGGTTGAGCGTGGTGAAAACCGTCATTCCGGAGTTAGTGGAGGCCCTTCTGCAAGCTCCTCAAGCGCCTGTTTCAGGCTCACAAATTCTGTCCGCTGCGTCTCTTAACTTGCCCCTAGCCCCGTACTCACCTCTGATTGCCCTCGATTCCGCTCCTTCTCCTCTGTTCGAGGTCGCCCCTCTATCCGAAGACAATGTCCGAAACTGAACAGACAGCCTGCCGTGCGGGTTCTAATATGTGTTCGCCGCCCGAAACAATTGAATTGAACATGGCTAAATTAAGCGAATAGAGCAAGGAGCAGTACATTGAAAAACCATCAAGCAACATTGCTTTTCGCAGTCATTCTCGTCGCACCGGCTTTTGCTTCTGCCGATAACATTTCCGCTCATTCCAGGAGTGGAAACAGCCTTGTCTCTTTCTCCGAGGGGCTGGCGGACCAGCAAGACCTCAAGGGCAACTCCGCCCGATGCAATTTTCTAGTGAGCTCCATCAAGGAGGAAGGCTCAAAATCGAGTTCTTTCGCTCCCGCGTCCTTCAGCGAATTCGCAAAGGGCGAAAAGGGCGCCAATCTTGGTGCGTACCTGAGTACTGGAATGGACTCTGATGTCCGTCCGCCGAGGTTGGTCGATTTCGGCGGCAACCAGGGCGCTTCTTCAGAAACCAATAACGGCAAGGGCAAGGGAAAACCCAAAGGAGCAGGCGGGGACGGCGATGGAAACGGAAACGGAACGGGAGTTGGCAGCGGCGCCCCTGAACCTTTGATGCCGGTCCCTGAACCTGCTTCGCAAACGCTCGTACTCTTCGGCATGGCTGGCTTGGGGCTTTTCCTTTACCGGCGCAAATTGCTTTTGAACGCAATTTGATTGCGGACACGACGGTTCCCGCGTCCCTCGGCACGAGTTCATTCTGGATGTACTTGGGGAGCACCGTATGTATCGCCAAGAATCTGACAACGTGCAGACATTGCTGGCGGTGGAAGTTCAGCTGCTCGACATGATTTCCTCGGGCGCTCCACTGCCTCAAGTGCTGGACAGAATATGCACGGCGCTGGATGTGCAACTGGGCAATGTCGTGTCGCTGGTCTTGTTCCCCGATGACGGGGAGCATACTCTGCACACAATCGCGCAAAGTGCCACGCAGTTCGGGCTCACCCTATTCAGTTGCGTCGCGATCCTCTCGCCCAGTGAGGCATTTCTCGGCACGCTGGAAACATACTGCTGCTTTCCTCGCAAGCCCGCCTTCACCGAAAATGAGTTGATTGAGCGCGCAGTCCGCCTGGCCGCGCTCGCCATTCAACAGTACAACTACGATGTGGAGACCGAGAGTCGTTCCCTGGATTGGCTCGACGCGACGGGCAAACGTCCTCGCGAAGAGCCACCGTCGAGCAATTAGACAGCAGGATTTTCTGCCGGAAAGGAAACCGGCCTACTCCACGTCGGGGGTCTTAACTACACAGCCATGTACAAGCTCTTCTTTGGACTTCGCGAGAATCCTTTCAACATAAATCCAGACCCAAGATTTCTGCACCGAACCTCGCGCGTTCAAGAAGCGCTCGACCAGCTTACTTACGGGGTTCAGAACCGCAAAGGACTGCTTCTTCTGACCGGCGAAGTCGGAACTGGCAAGACCACCCTCATCAATCATCTCCTTGATTGGCTGCGCGAGCGGCAAATACCGACGGCATTCATCTTTAATTCTCATCTTAAACCAAACCATCTCTTCGATTTCATCCTCAACGATTTTGGAATTTCCACGGACTACCGCCTGGTAAGCAATATGCTCTTGGAGCTGAACCAGTGGCTGATCCAACGCTTCCGCGCCGGCTCCACGCCTGTTTTGATCGTCGACGAAGCCCAGGGGCTCTCCCTGGAATTGCTGGAGGAAATCCGGCTTCTACTCAATTTGGAGACCGCTTCTGAAAAACTTTTGCAAATTGTGCTTGTCGGCCAGCCGGAGCTGGAAGAGAAGTTGAAACGCCCGGAAATGCGGCAGCTTCGGCAACGGATTGCGCTGCGTTGCAACACCGCGCCTCTCACTTTTGAGGAGTCCCGGGGATACATCGCGGATCGGCTGCGTATCGCAGGCGCAGCGAGCGAGCCCATCTTCGACTCCGACGCCGTCGAAGCGCTGTATTATTATTCCCACGGAATCCCCCGGGTGATGAATCTGCTCTGCGAACACGCCCTCATCAACGCTTACGTGGAAGGACTCAATCCGGTTCCACCCCAAATGGTCGAGGAAGCCGCGCGCGACTTCTTGATGGAGGAGTTTCGGCCCCTCTCTCCTCACTTTGGCATGCCAATCCACAGCGATTGCAAGCTCACCGTCATGCATTCGGATTTCACAAGCGAAACCGAGGGGGCTTCTCGGGAAGACGCGGGCGGTTTGCTGAAAGAAATCGGCGCGCAAAGGACTGCAACTTCAGTTGGATTTGCGGATGAGGAGCGCGAACCCAGCGGGCAAGAGAGCATGATTGCTACCGCTCCAGAAGAAGAACAAGAAGAGGGAAGCGCGGCTTCGGAAGTAGAATCGGACTCATCCCTCTCGATACTAGACCTGGTTCCCGCCTCGCCGGGAATCGGTTCCCAGCAAGTCGATCACAGGTTCGCCTTGAACCCGAGCGTTTCCCAATCCGACTGCGCGGCCGAACTTGTGGCCACGATGGGACGCCTGCTAGCAGCAGCCGCTTCGCCCCCACGGGTGCAACAAGAGCCCTCGAACGTTGAGAGCGAGCGCTCACCAGCATTGACGTTGAATCGCCCAGGGAATTGCATCGGTCCGGTGGTATCCAGGTCCATGTGGTCGGGCGTTTCTGCGAGAGTACTTCGGGCGGCGCGAGAAGCGATGGCTGCCGCCGGAGTTGTACTACGACAATGGAAGCTTGAATTCAGGCACGATTGGAAGCTTACCGTCGCCGCGTTGAACCTCCTCGCGATGAAGAAATCTATTGGGCACTGGCTGCAACAGCCTTTGTCGCCCAAACCGATGGCTTCAGGCAAGAACCAAACCGTTTAAGCCGCGCAACTCTCTTCCGCTCAGGTCATCGCGTTTCCACTTTTTTTCGGGATTGACGGTAGTTAATCGCTCCCGCGCCAAACAATCGGGGAAGCTGTATACAAGTGAACAGACGGGCAGCCCGCGAAAGCCTACGATGGCGATGTTGCAATTGTACTGTTCGGCTGCACGGCCCCCAGAGCTTGTTCCCCACAGCCTACACAAGCGCCAAGGATATCGAACGGCAACTTAAAGCGGAGCGCAGGCGTGAAAATGCGGCCTTGCTGAAAGTGTCTCGCAACCCGAACAGAAAGGAAGAAAAGTATGCCTCTCATGCAGATTTTGATCGCCCTGATTGTTGTGGGCGTATTGCTGTGGCTTGTGAATCGTTTCATTCCCATGCAGGGAACCATCAAGTCGATCCTCAACTCCGTCGTGGTCATCTGCGTCGTATTGTGGCTCCTGAACGCGTTCGGACTCTTTCACACTCTGTCCCGGATCCGCATCGGCACATAAACAAACGGTGGTGAACGGCGGCTCCGGATCCGTAATCCGGGAACGGACTTTGTGGCCGCAAATGGAAGCGCGCCGGCCAGGCACCAGAACGCGCGCAGCAAGTTTCGGTCATGGAGAAAATTGTATGAAATCAATTGGAATTATCAGCACCACAGCAATGGCTCTGCTCTTGGGATTTGGCGCGCCGGCTATCGCTCGCCAGGGCCAGGAGGAAAAACCCAAACAGGAGGAACATCCGGCCAAGCCTGAGCAGAAACCCCAGGAAAAGCCTGCCAATCAACCGAAGCAGGAACCCCAGCCAAAACAGCAGCAGCAACATCCGCAGCAGCCAAAGCCGCAGCCGGAACAGAAGCAACAGCAACAGCACGCGCAGCAACAAGCGAAGACCCAGCCAGACCAGCAACAAAAACAACAACAGGCCAACGCGAGTAAGCAGCAGCAACAGCACGCCCAGCAACAGCAATCGAAGACCCAGCAGGACCAACAACAGAAACAACAGCAGGCCAACTCCGCGAAGCAGCAACAACAGCACGACAATTCCCAGAAACAAGAACAGCAAATTACCAACCACCAGCAGGACCAGCAGCGCCAGAGTCAACAACAACAGCAGGACCGCTCGGCCAATCAAACCCAACAGCAAGCCAGAAGCCAGCAACAACAGCACCCGGAGCAGCAAGCTCATGTCCAGCCGGTCCACATGCAAACTCAGCAGGAGCAGCAGCGCCAGGAAGGCGAACAGCAGGGTATCTGGCAGCAGCATCGCGCCACCAGCTATCAGTCCGAGCATCGCGACTGGCAGCAACGCGGCGGCTACAACGGTTACCGCATTCCGGAAAACCGCTATAACGGTTACTTCGGCTCCGGCCACTCGTTCCGCATTTACAGCTATCCAGTCGTAGTCGTCGGCGGATATCCCCGCTTTCAATACGGCGGCTATTGGTTCAGCCTGGCCGATTCATGGCCGGAATACTGGGCCAACAACTGGTACGACAGCGACGACGTCTATATCGATTACTCTGGCGATGGCTATTACCTGTACAACCGCAGGTATCCTCGCGATCGCATTGCCGTCAATGTTTACCTGAACTAACAGGTGGCGCAATTCGTGCGCAGCAAGCTAAATACTCCGCCGCTCGGCGTGCACGAAGGTCCTCGGACACAGGTGCCGCCGGGATGGAGGACACAAAATTCTCCGTACCTGCTGGATAGAGAAGGGAACAACCAATGATCGGAACCGTACTGATCGTTCTCCTGATAATGGCGCTCCTGGGAGTTTTTCCGCGGTGGTCGCACAGCCGCAGTTGGGGTTACGCCCCGACGGGCGGGATTGGTGTGATTCTGCTGATCGTCGTCGTGCTGGTGCTGCTCGGTAGGCTGTAACCGGCGCGTTCACAATCATCCGCGACTCGCGTACAACTGCGGGCGGGATCGATCAGGAGGTGGGCTATGAATGTCACTAAGCAACGCGTGGTCAAGTTTCTCGAAAAGGAGATCAAGACTTACGCAGCCTTGTCTCTGTTCTTGTCGAAGAAGAGCACTCTGGGAAGTATGAATGCCGCAGACAAGCAAGCGCTGATGCACCCTGCGTTTTACAAAGAAAGAATGAAGGAAGCGAAAAAACTTGTCACCGAACTCAAGAAATCAAACTGAAGCGCGGCCGGCCACTCGGGCTGGTTTCCGCGCTTGCGGCCCGCTGTGTGTGCGCATCGTGGCTCTCTTGTTGGCAACGCTCTTGTGCACAAGCAGTTCGTTTGCCTACTCCGTGCTCACGCACGAGGAAATCGTCGATCTCGTTTGGGCCAGTGAACTGCGGCCTCTTCTTCTGCACCGATTTCCGGATTTGACGGATGAACAACTTACCGAAGCGCACAGCTACGCCTACGGCGGCGCGGTGATCCAGGATCTCGGCTACTATCCGTTCGGCAGTGTGGAATTCAGCAATCTAGTGCACTACGTCCGCAGCGGCGACTTCGTCGAGGAATTGCTGCGGCAAAGCCAGGACGTCGACGAATACGCCTTTGCCCTGGGCGCGCTCGCGCACTATGCCTCCGATATCGCCGGCCATCCGGCGGTCAATCAGGCCGTTTCCATCCAATATCCCAAGCTGCGGGCAAAGTTCGGGAACTCCGTGCGCTATGCGGACGACCACACCGCGCACCTGAAGACAGAATTTGGATTCGACATGGTCCAGGTGGCCAAGAATCGCTACGCCTCGCAGCAATATCACGATTTCATCGGCTTCCAGGTCTCCAAGCCGCTGCTCGAGCGCACCTTCCCAATCGTCTACGGGATGGAATTGAAAGATGTTCTGGCGCATGAGGATATGGCCATCGGCTCGTACCGCTTTGCCGTCAGCCGCATGATCCCAGAAATGACGCAAATCGCCCTGCGGACTCACGAAAAAGACATGATGAAAGAGACTCCCGACTTTGCGAAGGAGAAATTCCTGTACCGGTTGTCGCGCTCCGAATATGAAAAGTCCTGGGGCAAGGACTACACCAAACCCAAATTCAGCACGCGTTTCTGGTCTGCCGTCTTGCGCTACATGCCGAAGATCGGTCCGTTCAAGGCCATGGCTTTCAACAATCCAACCCCAAAAACCGAGGATCTCTACTTCAAGAGCATCAACAACACAGTGGATCAGTACCGCATCTATCTGCAGCAAGTTCGCGCCGGTACCCTGACGCTGGCCAACACCGATTTCGACACTGGCAAGGAAACCATCGCCGCCGAGTATCCCCTGACCGATGAAACTTACGCCAAGTTGCTGGGCCAGCTTTCCGGCCGCAAGTTCGATCTGACCTCGCCCGGCCTGCGCCAGAACGTTCTCGAATTTTATTCAGACCTCTCCGCTCCTATCGAAATGAAAAAAAACACAGCCCGATGGCAGAGCGTCCTGGCTTCTCTCGATCAACTGAAACTGGTGGACCCAACCCAAAATCTCGCGGCGGCTCCGGCAAAATAGATGAAAAAATGTTCCCAAGTGAACAGACGTTCCGCGCTTGGATGGCTACTATGATGATGCAATCTTGGGATATCGAACACCAATAATCTGGTGTGGCACAAGTGCTCGAATAACGGGCCACTTGTGAGATTGGAATACGTCATGCTCTGGACAATTCTTGTTGTGCTGTGCATTCTCTGGCTGTTGGGTGTGGTCACTTCCTATACCGCGGGAGGACTTATCCATCTCCTTCTGCTCGCGGCCCTGGTGATTCTGGTGATCAACCTGGTCTCGGGCCGAAGAGGCACCATTTAATCGGAAAGCGGTGACTATGAAGCCGGCAATGATGATTGGAATCCTTCTGGTTGTTCTTGGTGGCCTGGCGTTGGCTTATCAGGGATTCAATTACACTCGTCAGGAAAAAGTGATTGACGTTGGCCCGATTCACGCCACGGCAGAAAGGCAGGAGCACGTCTCCGTCCCTCCAATCCTCGGTGGACTCGCCTTGGTTGGGGGAATCCTTCTGGTCGTAACCGGCTCCAGAAAAGTTTCCTAGCCTGACATTCCGAAAGTGTCCCGCCTGAGAGTCGGGTTACCCATCTCCCTCTCGTGAACCAATCTGCGTTGAACGCCCATCAAGCGCAAGTCCCTCGGACATGAACCAATCGAATAAGAAAGTTTTGACCCTGGAGGTCACAGATGAAACGAATATTAATTGGAGCGGCTTGTATCACCATCGCGGCAGTATCCGTGTTTGCCTCGGATCTGAACAAGGAGCAAAAACGCCTCGAAGAGAGCGGCGTTGTCATGCAGGAAGTGCTCAACGTCCCCGACAACATTCCTCATGAACTGTTGGAGAAGGCCGAGTGCGTCATCGTGTTTCCGAACCTGATGAAAGCGGCGTTTGTAGTTGGCGCCCAATACGGCCGCGGAGCCATGGTTTGCCGCACCGGCGATAAATTCCGCGGACCTTGGGGAGCACCCGCTATGTACGCACTGGAAGGCGGCAGCATCGGCTTCCAGATCGGCGGAGAAGCTACAGACTTAATCCTGCTCGTCATGAATGACAGAGGCATGGAGTCCATCCTCAGCAGCAAGGTCAAATTGGGCGCCGACGCGTCCATCGCCGCCGGCCCCAAAGGTCGCGACGCTTCCGCGGATACCGACGCCTGGATGCGCGCCGAGATCCTCAGCTACTCGCGTTCCCGCGGCCTGTTTGCCGGAGTCTCCCTCGAGGGCACTACACTTCGTCCGGACGATGACGCAAACGAACAGGTTTATGGCCACGCCATGAAGGCAAAGGAGATTGTCAGAGGCGAGCACGTCGGGGTACCCGAAACGGGGCGTCACCTGGTCTCCGTTCTGCAAAAGAGCGCACCGCACAACGAATCGGAGCAGCACGCCGCTTCGAATTAACAGCCGTCAAACAAAACCAGCCTGCCGGGAAATTCACCACCCTGCAGGCTCTTTATTTTTTGGAGAAGGGCATTACTCGTGCAGGACGACCGTGAGCAACGACTTGTTGACCTTGATTGTGCCGTTGTATTCGATGAACCCGAGCTTCCGGAATTTGTTCATGAAGAAATTGATCCGCGAACGCGTGGTGCCAACCATGCTTGCCAGCGTTTCCTGCGACACTTTCGCCAACACACGTTCCGGCTGGTCTTGCTCTCCGTAGCGGGCCAGCAACAGCAGCGTGCGCGCCAGCCGCTTTTCGCTGGAGTTGAACAGTTGGTCGATCAGGTCCTCTTCCACCCGGATGTTATGCGCCAGCATGTACGCGATGAAATGATCGGATAATTCGTGCTCTGCGTGCAGCACCCGCAACAACTCCATTTTTTGAATCACGAGCACCGTCGTCGGCGTAACCGCGGTTGTCGTTCCCATGCGGACCGTTTGCCCCGCCATGCATCCCTCTCCAAAAAAGTCCGTAGGGCCGAACATTGCAACCACGGCTTCCTTCCCGGAGCCGTTTACCACCGACAATCTCACCCCGCCCTTCTGGATGTACATAACGGTGGTGGCGGCTTCCCCTTGCGAGTAAATCGATTCGCCCCGATGGTAGTCCATCACCTTTCTCGCCACCCCGGCGGTGTCGAGAAATTTCTGAGCGTTAAACAGCCCGGTTCTTCCGTTACGTATGGCTTTCTTACGTTTCATATTTGCGCTGTTTCAGTGTTCGGATATGGGCGCTCTCCGCCCATATTCAGGCTATCAGGAACGCCGTGGCAAGACTGTGCAAAAGTGAACAACGCCCTGTCTTGTATGCTCTGTCGCGCGTGTGTTCAGTATTAGACAGACATCGAGATTGGTTGGTTGGTATATGAAGTACCCAGGAATGGACTGAGTTCTCCATCCAACTACACAGCAAAGTTGGAGTCTCGAGTTTTTCCGCGCGACTTTGAGCGGCAGGCAACGGATTGTGACTGGAAGGCGAGGAGAAGCACATGCGCATACTGAAGCTTTCGAAGATTTGGATTCCGGCGTTCTTATTGGCCGTCGTCATGGTCGGGTGCAGCGACCCGGATAAACACGCCGGACTAGGGGCCCCAGGCGATCCACTGACCCCTCCCACGGTAACCGCCGTCACTCCTCCTAATGCTTCCACGCTCGTTTGCCCCAATACCGCCATCATCACCGCAACTTTCAGCAAGCCCATGAACCCCGCGACTATCACAGCGACTACATTTACTTTGACCGCCGGCGGCGCCAGCACGGCCGGCACCGTCAGCTACGTTGCCGCCACCATGATCGCCACCTTTACTCCCGCCGCCGCTCTCACCGCCAGCACCGCGTACACCGCCACAATTACCACTGGCGCTCAAGACCCGTTCGGCAACTCTCTCGCCGCCAATTTCGTCTGGACCTTCACCACCTCGGCTCCTTGTCCGCCGCCCGCTGGCGCGATCGCCCTGGGCTCGGCTTGCAGCTTTGGCATTCTCGCCGGCTCCACGGTCACCAATGTCGCCGGAACCGCCACCACCGTTAGCGGAGATGTAGGAGTTTGGCCTGGAACCGCAATAACAGGATTCGGGTCTCCCGCCTCCATTACAGGCGCATTCCATGCGGGCGATACCGTTGCTATGACCGCCCAAGGGGACTTGACCACCGCCTACAACAACGCCGCAGGCGCGGCCGGAGGCGCCATTCTCAGCGCAGACATAGGAGGGCAGACCTTGCCCGCTGGCGTCTATAAAACCACCAGCGCGCAACCCTCGCTGGGAATAACCGGAAATCTGACACTGGACGGTCAAGGAAATCCAAACGCCGTCTGGATCTTTCAGATCGTTTCCACGCTCACCACCGCAGCCACGAACAGCCAGGTCATCCTCATCAATGGTGCTAACTCCCACAACGTTTTCTGGCAAGTGGGAAGTTCCGCGACCCTTGGAACCTCCACTTCCTTCACCGGAACCATCATGGCTCAGGCATCCATCACTCTCACCACCAACGCAACGCTCAATGGCAGAGCCCTTGCTCGCACAGGCGCCGTCACCATGGACACCAACACCGTTGTTGTCCCGGCATGTCCGTAAAGTCTTCGGCGGTGGGCCCGCCCTTTGGCGGGCTCGCCGCGCGTCTGACTGGAAAAGCATTTCAGGTTGCTAAAGTTCGGAGGAACATTCGTATGTCATCTCAATTGAAGCGCCATCCAGTTCGCGTTTTATCATTGTTGCCGGCCGTGTTCGCGCTCCTGTTTATGTTTGCCAGCCTCGCCGCGGCTCAGGACCAGCCCGCTCCCAAGTGGGAGCTCTTCGGCGGCTACACCGTATTTGATCCCGGCGCCACCATTCACGGCCAGCTTCCCGGCGCTTTGCTGCCACTCACCAGCCGCCTTGAATGGAATCCCCGCGGTGTCGGCGTCAGCGCTTCTTATAATTTCGATCGTTGGTTTGGATTGACCCTCGATGCGAGCACCAACTGGGGCAGTGGAGAAAAGGGGCTAGCCAACAGAATCGACGATGCCGGATTCGCCAACCTCTCCTTCGGTCCCAAGGTCACCTTCCGCACCCGGCACTTCACTCCTTTTCTTGAACTGCTCGTGGGCGACCATCGCCTCACACCGGATGCCTTCCACGATATCGACAAGCTCGGCGTCATGTTCGGCGGCGGCCTCGATCTCAATGTATCCCGGCACATCGCCATTCGGCTCATTAGGGCCGACTACATACTGTCGAACTACCGCTATGCTCCTACCACGGTTCCGAGTACCCAACTTTATGGAGTTCGCCTGCAGACTGGCGTCGTCCTTAACCTCGGCGGCGGTGAGCCGGGGCTTCCTCCCAGCGCTTCGTGTTCCGTGCAGCCAACCGATGTCTTTGCCGGCGAGTCCGTAACCGCCACTTCACGCGGCTCCAATTTCAATTCCAAGCGCACTGTCACTTACACCTGGAACGCCACCAACATCAAAATTCCGGGCAGCGATGCCTCCGCTCAGATAGACACCACCGGCTTGCAGCCAGGCTCCTACGTCGTCACCTCAAATTTAAGTGACGGCAGCAAGCGTGGCGTCGCCTCCTGCAGCGCCAGCTTCACCGTCAAGCAGCCGCATCCACCAGTCATCTCCTGCTCCGCTGATCCCGGGACTGTCCTCCCCGGCGGCACCTCCACTATCAACTCCAACGCCAGCAGCCCCGATGGCCGCAGGCTCATCTACAGTTATTCGGCAAGCGCCGGCGACATCTCCGGCACCGGCAGCAGTGCCACGCTGAATACCGGCAGCTCGCAGCCCGGCACCATCACTGTCACCTGCAACGTCGCCGATGACCGCGTTCCCGCGCTGACATCCTCCAATACCACCGCCGTGCTCGTGCAAGCTCCGCCGCCTCCTGCTCCCGCGCCGGAGATCAAGCAGTTGGAGTCCAAGCTGGCTCTCCATACGATTTACTTTGCCACCGCACGGCCCACCATCGAGCATCCCGAACGCGGCCTGCTCGACAGTCAGGCGGCGATCCTGGAAGCGCTGGCTGCGGACTTCACCAGCTATCTGAAATACAGACCCGACGCGCATTTAATCCTCAGTGGCCATGCCGATCCTCGTGGAGGCGCTGAGTACAACAAAGGCCTTACGGACCGCCGCGTCGCGCGCGCCAAGGACTACCTCGTCGAACACGGCGTCCCGGCAGACCACATTGACACCAAGTCTTTTGGCGAAGAGCAACAGCTCACTCCCGAGCAGGTTAAGGAGCAGATGGCCGATAATCCGGACCTGACGCCCGACGAGCGCGAGCAGTTGATGAAAAATTTCAAGGTGCTCGTCCTGGCAAACAATCGCCGCGTCGACATCACCCTCAGCACCACAGGACAACAATCCATTCGTCGTTATCCTTTCAACGCCAAGGATTTCCTCGCCCTCATCAGCACCAAGGGCGGCGAAACCAAACAACCCCCAAAGAAGCGCAAGCCATAGCGCAACCGCCTCTCTGCGTCCCGCAGTCGGTAAGCAGCGATCCTCGATGGCCTGGTTCAGGCCATCGAGCCGATCGAACCAAAAACTGTGCAATTGTGGACAGCGCTTCGCCTGGACACCTTGTACGATGGGGAGTCGGGAACTGCTGGGAATCGGCATTTGCAGTGAAGTTGCTTTATTCAGCGTGTACCGTGCCAGTCTCCTGACGATCGGCAACCCCGGAGAACGTGCTTCCCTTAAAAGTCGAGCAGGCTTAACTGGGGTCAGCAAGTCCGGCCTCTTTGTGTTGAGGTCTACCCGATTTGCCGTTCGGAAAGGCCAAAATGCCAGCAAATGAATCGGCGGGAACTCTTTTTATCCGCGAGAACACACTCTTGCCGGGTGGTTTGATCATCGAGACAGAGACGTTTCTCCCCGGCTGGCGAGCCGTCAGAAATTGCGATGGCCCTCGGCTCGGCCGAAAAATTCTGGAAGCGAAGTGGAACTTCTTCTATTTAGCCGGTGAACTGAAGGCAATCGTTCTTGGCCGCCCAGGTCCTTCGGCGCTTCGCAGGGCGCTCCGCACCATCCTGGCGAAACCAGCCGCGCGAAAGTTCAATTCGCTGGAGATTAGAGAAATCCGCTCAAGATGGTTTCTCGGTATCCCTTGTGTAATTGTCACCGCCAATTTCCGCCACATCCAGCAAGGTCTCGCACTGGATCGCGCCAGCGATTTCACCCGCATTAAACCTGTTTCTCCAAACGAGCCGGCAGTCGGAAACAGAGTCGAAGCATTGGTTTCAAGTTCTTAAGTATTCGTGGGAGATCTGAAAATGAAAACTTTACGCAATTCCATTCTTTGCCTCGGTTTCTTTCTTCTTGCTTCCCCCATCCTCCGCGCGCAGGATTTTTCGAAGTACCGCGGATTTTCACTGGGCTCCAGCACGGCTACCATGCTCAAGCAGACAGACCGAAAGCCCACCGATGTGAAGGTGATTCATGCTCGCCCAACGCTTATCCAGGAGCTTACCTGGTGGCCGCCGGCTGTTCCCGGGGCTTCTTACCACGCCGATAGCGTCGAACAGATGCTCTTCTCTTTTTGCAATGGCGAGCTCTATAAAATCTCCGTAAATTACGACACCGCTTCCACGCAGGGCCTCACCACAGCCGACATGGTCGTCTCCATCTCGGCAAAATACGGCCCGGCGACGCTTCTCGAGACGCCGCCCAATTCCGCTTCATCCGAAAGATACAGTGACAGTGAAAAAAGCCTTGCCTCCTGGGAAGACTCGCAATACTTCCTCAAGCTGGTCAGCTCTGCATTTACGAATCATTTTAGCCTGATCATCTTCTCCAAAAAGGTTAACGCTGAAGCGGAACTTGCCATTGCCAACGCCGTAACGCTGGAGAAGCAGGAAAAACCCCAGCGCGACGCCGACCTCAAGCAAAAAGAAGCCGACGATCTGGAAGCCGAGCGGCTGAAGAACCAGAAAACATTTCGCCCGTAGCCCGCATTCCCTTGCCAGTAAATCGCGCAAATTAAGTTCCAGGATGGGATTCCAGTGTCAATGCCGAAGATAATTCCTGCAACAGAAAGGTCGCCTGCTATCGACGTCCCCGACAATTTCAAGTTGGTTGATCAAATCACGCTCGAACAAGTAATCCACCTTGATCCGCCCGTCGTTGACGACACGCCTGTTCCTCTCGGACCAGGGCACCCGCGTCCAACGTTGCCCAGCAGGGTGGCCATCATCGGCAACTACCTGCCACGCCAATGTGGCATCGCCACCTTCACCACCGATTTGTGCGACGCGATTCATGCCCAATACGAAGCCACCGAACTCCTGGCACTCCCGGTCAACGACACCCCGGAAGGCTACACCTACCCCGCGCGGATCCGATTCGAACTCGCCCAGGACGAGTTGGCCTCTTACCGCCAGGCCGCCGATTTCCTGAATTTCAGCAACATTGATCTGGTATGCCTGCAACACGAGTACGGAATTTTTGGCGGACCCGCGGGCGCTCACATCCTGGAACTTTTGCGCCGCCTGCAAATGCCCGTGGTCACCACCCTGCATACCGTGCTTCGCGAACCGAATCCGGATCAGCGCGCGGTAATGTTGGAAATCGCCGCCTTGTCGGATCGCTTCATCGTCATGAGCCGTCAATCTTCGGAGATCTTGCAGGAAGTGTTCCACGTTCCGGCATCCAAGATCGACCTGATTCCTCACGGCATTCCCGACCTGGCCTTCACCGATCCCAATTTCTATAAAGATGCCTTCGGTACCGAAGGTAAAGAAGTTTTGCTCACCTTTGGGTTGCTCTCGCCGAACAAAGGCATCGAAAACGTCATCCAGGCCCTTCCGGCAATCCTCGCGCGCCACAAAAACGTCGTCTACATGATCTCCGGTGTAACCCACCCCCATATCCTGCGCCGCGAAGGTGACAAGTACAGGGCGTCTTTGCAAAAACTCGCAAAAGACCTCGGCGTCGAGGCCAACGTTATTTTTCGCAATCGTTTCGAGAGCCCGGAACAGTTGATGGAAATCATCGGCGCGGCCGACATTTACATCACCCCCTACAAGCACAAGGGACAAGTCGTTTCCGGCACGCTCGCCTATGCCCTCAGCGCCGGAAAAGCGATCATCTCCACACCCTATTTGCATGCCACGGAACTTCTTGACGAAGAGCGCGGCGTTCTCGTTCCCTTCAACGATCCCAAGGCGATTGCCACAAAGACCATCGAACTTCTCGACAACGGCACCGCGCGCCATGCCATGAGGAAGCGCGCGTATCTCTACGCTCGCGACATGGTCTGGGACCGCGTAGCTCAGCAATACATGGGGAGTTTCGAACGCGTGTACAACGAGCGATTGCGCAAGCCGCGCGCCACATTTTCCGCGCAGAATACCGAAAAGGTTCTCGACCGATTGCCCTCCATTAAACTGGATCACTTGCGCCGCATGACCGATCACACCGGAATCGTCGAGCACGCGGTTTTTAACGTCCCGAACTACCCAGAGGGTTACTCGACCGACGACAATGCCCGCGCCCTCATCGTCGCGATCCTCCTCGAAGAACTTGGCAGCACTTCCGCGAAAGCCGCTCTCGATCTCGCCGCTCGCTACCTCGCTTTCTTGTGGCTCGCTTTCGATCCGGCCACCAAACGCTTCCGAAACTGCCTCAGCTACGAACGCCAATGGCAGGAGCCGCAAGGCTCCGAAGACAGCCACGGTCGCGCTTTGTGGGGCCTGGGCACCGTCCTCGGTAGAACCCATGACGCCGGACTCCGTGGCGCTGCGGGCCGCTTGTTTGAAATGGCCGTTCCTGCCGCCGTGGAGTTCAAAAGCCCCCGCGCCTGCGCATTTACATTGCTCGGGCTGCTCGAATACCTCGAATCATTCCCCGGCGATCGCGCCGCCCTCAACGCAGCTGACGCGCTCGCAAATCGCATGCTCGATTCGTATATCGCCAACCGTACCGCCGACTGGAAGTGGTTTGAAAACGTTCTTTCCTACTCCAATGCCCGCCTGCCGCAAGCCTTGATTCGCGCTGGCTCGCGCAGCGGCAACGAAGCCATGGTTTCCGCGGGGCTCGAAGCCCTCGATTGGCTCGCGGTCGCGCAGCGCTGCGAAACCAAAGGCCACTTTGTACCAATCGGCTCGCACGGCTTCTACTCGAAAAAAACAGAAAAAGCCCGCTTCGACCAGCAACCCATCGAAGCCTGCGCCACCGTATCCGCTTATCTGCAAGCCTACCGCGCCACAGGAAAAGGCCGCTGGCGGAAAGAAGCCTGGACCGCCTTCAACTGGTTCCTCGGCGACAACGACCTCCAAATCGCCCTCTACGACCCCACCACCGGCGGCTGCCGCGATGGCCTGCATCCAGACCGGGCCAACGAAAACCAGGGAGCCGAATCAACCTTGTCTTTCCTCATGGCCCTTCTCGAAATGCGCAAGTTGGAAGAAGCGGACACCACTGATCCAAAGGCCTGACCATCCGCGGTCGCCCCCTGCAACTCCCCCGGCTGCGTGCGATCTCTGTTTTCTTGCATTTGATTTTTTCTTAAAAGAGGAACCATGCTTCCACAAGACCCATTGTTTGTCCGCCACGCCGCGAATCCGATCCTGTCCGCTAAGGATTGGCCTTATCCCATGAATAGCGTTTTCAACGCCGGCGCCACCCGGCTGCCCGACGGTTCCACGCTTCTCCTCTGCCGCGTCGAAGATCTCCGCGGCCTCTCCCATCTCTGCGCTGCTCGCTCAGCAAACGGTGTCGACGATTGGAAAATCGATCGCGAACCAACGCTCGCCCCCGATCCTGAGCGCTACCCCGAAGAATTGTGGGGCATCGAGGATCCGCGCATCACCTTCGTCCCCGAACTCAAGCAATACGCAATCGCTTTCACTTCGTACTCGCGCGGCGGTCCCGGAGTTTCCCTCGCCCTCACAAAGGATTTTCGCTCCTTCGAAAGATTCGGCGTCATCATGTCTCCCGATGACAAAGACGCGGCCCTGCTGCCCCGAAGAATCAACGGATTCTGGGCCCTGATTCACAGGCCGATGACGCCACTCGGCGCCCACATCTGGATCTCCTACTCTCCCGACCTGCGCCACTGGGGCAGCCACAAACTCATGCTGGAAGCCCGCCGCGGCGCTTGGTGGGACGCCAACAAGATTGGCATGTCTCCACCGCCGATCGAAACGCCCAGAGGTTGGCTCATGATCTACCACGGCGTCCGTCGAACGCCATCAAGCTCCATCTATCGTCTCGGCTTGGCTCTTTTTGATCTGGAACAACCCGAGAAGTGTTTGGTTCGTGGCGATTCCTGGATGTTCGCTCCCGAAGCAGACTACGAACGCCACGGCGACGTTCAGGACGTCGTGTTTCCCTGCGGCTATACGGTGGACGCGGACGGCGACACCATCAATATCTACTACGGCGCCGCCGATTCCAGTATCGCCCTGGCACGCGGCAGTATCCGTTGTCTTTTGGCTTGGCTCGACGAAAACGGCCATTCCGAGCACGCCCACGACCGTCGGCAGCTTCGTCAGAGTTAGTCCCTGTGTTTTGATGCCACTGAAATTCGATTCCAACCGTGGTGCCGGCAGTGGCTACGCAGATGGTGCAGTGAAGTGTGGGGTCAGTTGTGAGTTGGGATTTGTGGGACGACGCTCGGGAATCTGCTGAATGAGCGACTCGAGACATAGGTAACACTTTGTACCGGACACATGGGTAACACTTCTTCCTCTAGGGAGAGGAGGGAATGATGCCTTGGAAGGAGTGTTCGGTCATGGATGAAAGAATGCAGTTTGTTG